>Ga0181606_10001942_pt1 | contig 17877 bp, 19 predicted proteins | sample 041ome_10_FD_132994 | JGI IMG/M metagenome (GOLD analysis project Ga0181606, IMG submission 132994) | Coastal salt marsh microbial communities from the Groves Creek Marsh, Skidaway Island, Georgia - 041412US metaG (megahit assembly) | ecosystem: Environmental > Aquatic > Marine > Intertidal... | reverse complement strand
CAAGACAAGTCGACCTTTGTTGCGCAACTCCTGGTTACCGCCCTAATGCATGAAAATGATGCCCACGCAGCGATCAGCTGTGCCTGGCTGGCAACCCGTTGCCCAGACCTAAAGCAGGTGCAGCAGTTGGTAAAGACGCCAAGATGTGGGCACTAGGTATCGTTCAGTGGTTCTAAGTTCTTCTTAGAAACATAAAGAGGTACTTGAGTAGCCAGTGAATGTACGGAAGAAATTGATTTTATTGACCTCTCACTAAACGCCCCCTGTCTCGGCAGGGGGCGTTTTTTATGGTGCCTAGTTTTTTTCTATCTCTTCACGTCTCATGGCGCCCTTCTGAGCTATCGCTAATGGGTAGGAAGCTGCTTCATCGCACGATCTATGACAGGCTTTCATTGACTCACCTGTAGCAAGTAAGATACTTTATTAAGTTACTTATTTATCAAAAGTTTTTAGAGAAAATGCAAAGCGCAGCAGAACAAGCAGAAGAGATTCAACAGGCCTCAGATCACCCCCTAGCTGGAACTGAAATGTCCGGCTCCGATATGATCGTGCAGGTCCTGGCCCAAGAACAGACCGATGTCATCTTCGGTTACAGTGGTGGCGCAATCTTGCCTACCTATGACGCCGTTTTTCGTTATAACAAAGAGAATAACGACGCGATGCCACTGATCGTCCCAGCGAACGAGCAGGGTGCCGGTTTCATGGCCTCTGGCTATGCCCGTGCCTGCGGTAAGGTCGGTGTGGTGATGGTGACTTCAGGGCCAGGTGCGACGAACACGGTAACGCCAGTGCGTGACTGCATGGCAGATTCTATTCCAATCGTTGTCATCAGTGGCCAAGTGCCAACTGCGGCGATCGGCAGTGATGGTTTCCAAGAGGCACCGATTGCTAACCTGATGGGTGCAATTGCTAAGCATATTTTCTTGGTTACTGATCCAACTAAATTAGAGGCAACGCTGCGTACGGCGTTTGAGATTGCACGTACCGGTCGGCCGGGGCCAGTGGTAGTTGATATCCCTAAAGATGTGCAGAACTGGGTAGGGAGATTCGAAGGCCATGGTCGCTTGCCGATCCGTGGTTATCGTGAACGCATTCATAGCGTCTTAGCTAACCCACTATCAGTTGAGAAGTGTCAGCAATTTTATGACGCCTTAAGTCAGGCTAAGAGGCCGCTGTTATATGTCGGCGGTGGTGCAATCAATGCTGAGGTCTCTAAAGAATTAACTGAATTTGCTGATGCCTTCGGTATCCCGGTGGTTTCTACTCTGATGGGTATTGGTGCCTATGACACGACTCGCTCGCGGGCATTACATATGCTCGGTATGCACGGTACTGCATTTGCCAATTACGCCACTGATGACTGTGATTTCTTGATTGCAGTGGGTGCACGCTTTGATGATCGAGTAGCGGCTGTGCCGGCTCAGTTTGCCCCAACGGCTAAATTTATCGCACATTTTGATATTGATCCTTCAGAGATCGATAAGGTCAAATCAGTTGACTGGCATCATGTGGGTTTGTTGCCACAGAGCTTGACTCGTTTGCTGAGCTACGGCCAAAAAGATTATAAGTTCGAAGCTGATTACAGTGAATGGCATGCACACGTGGCTGATCTGAAATCAACCTATGCGATGAACTACGATCGTGAGAGTGAGCATATCCAACCCTATGCGGTGATTGAAGAGATTAATAAGATCACTAAGGGTGAGGCGATTGTCAGTACAGGTGTTGGCCAACATCAAATGTGGGCGGCGCAGTACTTTGATTTTAAGCATCCGCGTTTATGGATGACCTCTGGCAGTATGGGGACCATGGGTTTTGGTCTGCCAGCAGCGATTGGTGCACAGTTTGCTAAACCAGATGCGATGGTGATTGATATTGATGGTGATGCCAGTATTCGTATGAATCTGGGTGATCTTGAAACAGTGACAACCTATGACCTGCCGGTGAAGACGGTGGTGCTGAATAATTTCGGTGACGGTATGGTTAAGCAATGGCAGAAGCTATTCTTCAAGGGTCGCCTATCTGCCAGTGATAAATCATTGCATAAAAAGAACTTTGTTAAGGCTGCTGAAGCAGATGGTTTTGAATATGCGGTGCGCCTAGATAAGAAAGAAGATCTGGAGCGTGTTGTACGAGAGTTTATTGCATATCCAGGACCTGCTTTCTTAGAGGTGATTATTGATCCTGATGCTGGGGTTTATCCAATGGTTGGCCCGGGTAGTTGTTATGCTGAAATGATCACCGGACCTTTCATTCCAACTCGAGATGGGCATGAGCCTGTGACTGAAGTGGATGCCTCTGAGATGTTCTAGCTAACAGCTAAATCTAGTCCAAAAAAACGCGGCACCTTGAAAGGTGGCCGCGTTTTTTTTTGGAGTATAACTTTGATTAGAAGTCAGTAATAACGACATCCTTAATCGTATTACTTTGTACTTCAGCTGCAGTAGGTAACAAGCTGGTAGCGATCAACGCTTGGCCACAGTTACTCTTCTTTGCACGTAGCGTTCCCATCCAAGCCTTAACTTTAGCACGTTGCTCGATAAGGTCATTGGCAGGTGTCAGGCTAAGTAGGTGTAGCTGAGCCATCCAGTAAATGTCGGCCAGTGAGAAGTTCTTGCCAGCAACGAATTTATTCTTCGTTAGACGTTGCTCAAGATCGTCTAATAATGGGCCTAGTGCGGCTTTCGCTGCATCGATGGTGGCCGCATCATTACTCGCTTTGACTAAGGTCTCGTTTACGATGGCTGAGATATGTGGGCCTGCTTGATTGCGTGCAATAGCACAGCAATCATCTTGCTCAGCAGCCAGCGTAACGTTTTTAGGAATGAGTGAAAAACCTAGTCCGCGTGCATTCACATACTCAGTGATCGACTTTACGCCATAGCTGAAAAAGTCATTCTCTTTTAGAGCCGGTAACATGCCAAACTCAGAAATCGCAATAAAATCAGCAGATTGGTTTTCACCGCCAGCGACGTCGATGGTGCCGATATTCATTTCCATACCTTGTTCTGCGGCGACTAAGATGCATTTTAGCGTGTCGGCACAATAGGCTGCACCTAGTAGCTGAAGTACGTACTGGGTTTTCTTCATTTCACCAGAAAGGCCGTATTCGCCCGCATCGGCATCACCTGCTGCGCGTTGGTCAAATAAATCCATGGAGGTTTCCTCTTAAATAAATTTTGTTTCTATCGTGAATGGGATTAGCTGACTTGAGACATGACGCTTGCACGTATGCCTTCAGGGACTACCTGCTCAACACGGTTCAACCATGCATCAACATGGCTTAGTCCCTGTGGGCAGCTGCCTGCTTTCTTTAGCTGTAAAACGCCTGCGGCTACCGGGCCATCAGCCTGTGTTATTGGGCCAGCTAGATAGTCATTGGTCGCTAGGATTTCATCCATGCGACGTAAAATCTTTTCTACCTGTAGGTTGTTATCCAGTAATTCATTGGCAACTGCTAACCAATAATTCTGATCACCTAAGTGACGTGCCTTCTTGGGCCGTAGTGGAGCGCCATCACCTTTTACATCAAGGTAGGTGTAAATTGCATTTTCACTATTGAGCTTGACTGGGCCATGCGACATTTCTAATTGCTTGCCATCACCGAGGTCTAGTTCTAAGGCTACTCCGCGTACTGCCGCTGCCATAATGCAGCGAGCACTGCTGGCATTGTTTGGGCCGATGAGTGCGAAGTTGTCATTCTTGCTGGCAACCGCAGCTTTTTCTTTGCTTTTACCAAATCCAAATAATCCCATTTTTGACTCCAAGGAATTTGAGCGCCCTAGTGGCGCTAGTTTCGACTGAGCTGCATGGCATAAATAGGTGTTTGACCCTGAATTGTTTCACGCAGGCGGGTGATTATCTCAGATTAACCCGAAAACGTAATCCCTCAGATTGAATAAATTAGACAAACTTGTATAGATAATTCTATATATTTCAGTTGTTAGCTCAAAAATCACAACAAAAAGTCTGGACACTGTCCTGTTAGAAAGATCGCAATTCTCGATCAGGTCACTACAATGACAGAATACTCACTCTGACATAACTATGGCTTACCCCAACGATTTTGCTACCCGCGTAGGGCGCTGGATGATCTCACTGGCTTGGATTGGCATTCTGCTGCTGCTCACTATGCTGTTCTCAAAATTTCTAGAGAATCAGCGTGAGGCGCAGGAACAGGTTGTTAGTCAAGTATCAGCCGTCGGTGATCGCCAAGTGGTTTTACGTAGTGGTGTATCGGGGCACTATATTGCGCAGGGTGAGATTAATCGCCAGACGGTTCGCTTCTTAGTCGATACAGGGGCTAGTTATGTGACCGTGCCAGCAACGGTTGCCGCTCGACTAGGTTTGAAAAAAGGTGCGGAGATGCAGGCAAATACTGCGAATGGCATGATTACAGTCTATGCCACGCGGTTGAACTCAATCAGTCTCGGTGAGATCACCTTGCGTAATGTGCGCGCCAGTATTAATCCCTATATGCAGGGTGAGGAAATACTACTAGGGATGTCATTTTTAGGTCAGCTTTCGGTTAATCACGAGCGTGGGCAGATGACGATCACCCAACGCTCGTCTGATTTTTAAGGCCTTATGGCGTGAACTCCTCAGCCAGTTTTTTTGCAACGGCTACATTTTTTAGAGTTACATATTGCGGTAGGCCATCTTTGTAAGGTGGGTAGTCTTCACCCTTGATCAATGGGGCTAGATAATCACGACACTTCTGAGTAATGCCAAAGCCATCTTTACTGATAAAGCTCTTAGGCATCATCTTTTCGACATTGGCGACGCGTGAAAGCTTTGCACTACCGATCTTCCAACGATATGGCTTATTTGAGCTGCGAATAATGGTTGGCATGACTGCAGTTTCACCAGCAAGGGCCAGTTCTACCGCTGCCTTACCCATGGCATAAGCCTGCTCTACATCTGTCTTAGAAGCGATATGGCGTGCTGAGCGTTGCAAGTAATCAGCCACTGCCCAATGGTATTTAAACCCGGTCTCGTCTTTGATCATCTGTGCCAATACCGGGGCAACACCGCCTAGCTGTTTATGTCCAAAGGCATCGGTATTGCCAGCATCGGCGAGGAACGTGCCATCGGCATAATGTGCGCCTTCAGAAACGACAATGGCACAATAGCCATGATCGGCGACAGATTGCTTTACCTTGGCCATAAAGGCTTTACGCTCAAAGGCGACCTCTGGGAATATAATAATATGTGGGGCATCACCCTTGTTTTCAGCAGCTAAACCACCTGCGGCGGCAATCCAGCCGGCATGGCGGCCCATCACTTCCATCACAAAGACCTTGGTTGAGGTTTTCGCCATCGAGGCAACATCAAAGCCTGCTTCACGGATAGATACGGCAACATACTTGGCTACTGAGCCAAAACCAGGGCAGTTATCGGTAACAGGTAAGTCGTTATCGACTGTTTTTGGGATGCCAATGCACTGGATTGGATAGCCCATTTTCTTGCTTAGCTGCGAGACTTTATTTGAAGTGTCTTGCGAGTCACCACCACCGTTATAGAAAAAGTAACCGATGTTATGGGCCTTAAAGACTTGAATTAAGCGCTCGTATTGAGCGCGATCTTCTTCAATGCTTTTTAACTTATAACGACAGGAGCCAAATGCACCAGAAGGTGTATGACGTAAGGCGGCAATTGCATGTGCTGATTCTTTTGAGGTATCGATTAGATCCTCGGTTAATGCACCAATAATGCCGTTACGACCGGCATACACTTTAGCGATCACATCTTTATGTTTACGGGCAGTCTCAATCAAGCCACAGGCGCTGGCATTGATAACGGCAGTGACACCGCCGGACTGGGCATAGAAGGCGTTTTTTTTAGTCATATCATGTTGCTTCCGTACTTAATAAAAAGGGGACAGTGTTATAGATTAATCAGGCTGTCGCATTATCTGCAAACTCGGCTTGAGTCTGCAGTAGGGTGATCACGCAATGGTTAATTTCGGTGAAATAATCTTGATCTGTCGCAAAATGCTGACTATCTTCGTAAAAAAATAGTCCGCGGAATTCTTTTTTACCCGCTTTGACGAGCAGAAAGGTGCAATCTTCAGCTTGCCATACCACGGTTGGGTAGGATGCACTTTTGCTGCTAATCTCGTTTAATTCTAGTTCGACATCCGCAATTTCTATAGTGATGACCTCATCTGGCCAGCGTTGATCGATATGGCTCTGCACTTGCTGCGTTTCGGTCGCGTCAAAGTCAGTGATTTTGGTCATAATTAATGAGTTGCGTTTAATACCAGCATGGGCAGCCATGTCGGTATATGTAAAATATTGGGCTACTGATTTAAATTAATCCGCTAACCGCTGGAGTATAAACTAATGCGTGCAATCTTATTAGGCGGCCCGGGTGCAGGTAAAGGCACTCAGGCAAACTACATCAAACAACGTTATGACATTCCTCAGATTTCAACGGGTGACATGTTGCGGGCAGCGGTTAAAGAGGGCACTCCTCTAGGCCTGGAAGCAAAAAAGGTGATGGACGCGGGTGGCTTGGTTTCTGACAGTATTATTATTGGTCTGGTTAAAGAGCGTATTGTGCAAGATGACTGCGCTAATGGATTTTTATTTGATGGCTTTCCACGAACGATTGCGCAGGCTGAGGCATTAAAAAATGACGGTGTCGATATTGATGCAGTAGTTGAAATTGATGTCGATGATGATGAGATTATTAAACGTATGAGCGGACGCCGGGTGCATGCAGCCTCTGGCCGTAGTTACCATATTATCTATAATCCTCCTAAGTTTGCAGGTAAGGACGATGACACTGGTGAAGAGCTAATGCAGCGTGCCGATGATGCTGAAGAGACAGTGCGTGAGCGTTTGCGCGTCTATCATGAACAAACAGAACCCCTGATTGGTTACTATTCTGAATGGGCTAGTGAAACCACGGCGATAGCGCCTAAGTACATCAAAGTGAATGGTATTGATCAGGTTGAGGCGGTGCGCGATCAAATTTTTGCTGCACTTGATTAAGGCCTAGGACGAAAGCTTAGCTATGGACGTACTACTTACTTTAGCGATAGTCGCTGTATTGGTATGGCTGTGGCTAGATGGCACTCGTTCACGTGAGTTTGCAATACGGCATTGTCGTGAGTTTAGTGAAGGCAATCGTGTGCAGTTCTTGGATCAGTCGATTCATCAGAGCAAAATGCGATTTACCCGCGGACGTTCCGGCAGGATAGGACTGAGACGCTTCTATGTGTTTGAATTTAGTATCAATGGAGCCGACCGCTATATCGGTGTCGCGGTGGAGTTTGGTAATCGCATTGAATATCTCTCACTATTACATCCACAGGGTGAGATTATCCAAGGTGATCGACGTTTAGCTGGACTACCGAGAGGCTAAATGTTTCTAGTACAGGCTTACTTTGAGAGCCGTTTTATTGTGTTAAGGTTATTTTATTCATGACCTAGGCTTGATCGCACTGCGATTAGCCGCAAGATCATGTGTAATTAGTGACTAAATAGTATTAGTCACATCAAATTTAAGATTGGCTTAGACATTGCTCTAAGTCAGCGCATTAAAAGTAGAGGATAAGCATGGCGTTTAATACGATTATTTCAGCACAAGAGCTGGCAAAGATTGTGGGCAATGAAGATGTACGTGTATTCGATTGTCGCTTTAGTTTGAAAGACCCTGAGGGTGGTTTGAAGGCCTACCAGTCTGGGCATATCGCAGGCGCACAACGCGCTGATATGGATACTCAATTATCTTCAGCGATGACCGAGACCTCAGGGCGTCACCCGATTCCACAGGCTGAGGTGTTGGCCGAGCAGTTACGTGCTTGGGGCGTTAGTAAAGATACCCAAGTGATTGCCTATGACGATATGTTTGGTGCCTTTGGTTCACGTTTATGGTGGCTTTTACGTTGGTTAGGCCACGAGAATGTTGCCGTATTAGATGGTGGCTTGAAGACTTGGCAGGAAGCTGGAATGGACTTGGTTACCGATGAAGCAAGCTATGCCGCTGGTGATTTTCAGGCAGCAGTCAATGATGCTTGGGTGATGGATGTTGATAGCGTCGAAGCCCAGTTAGCGGCGGGTGAAATCACCTTGGTTGATGCAAGGCCAGCAGATCGCTTTACGGGTAAGGATCAGCAAACGGATCCAGTGCCAGGGCATGTGCCGGGCGCACAGAATCTACCATTTGGTGGCAATCTCACCAGCGATGGAAAGTTTCAGTCAGCTGAAGCATTGAATCAGCGTTTTGCTGAAGTGATCCCACAGGGTGATGTGGCTCAATTAGTCAATATGTGTGGTTCAGGTGTGACTGCTTGTCATAACCTATTGGCGCAAAAGATCGCTGGCTACCAGCCTGCACGATTATTTATTGGTTCTTGGAGCCAGTGGATTCGTGATCCAAAGCGTGCGGTTGTTACCGACGTTTAATTACTGGCATCGGTGTGTGGCGTTCTCTGTCCCACACCACTAGCCCATAGTTTCGAGGAAAGAGCTGTGAAATTCTGTAGTCGCTGTGGTTCTGCTGAGATTGAATCAAAGATTCCTGATGGTGATAATCGGGCACGCTTCTGTTGTCCGGATTGCGACATAATCTTTTATGAAAACCCAAAGATTGTTACCGGTTGCGTGGTCACCCACGAAGATAAAGTTCTGCTGTGTAAGCGAGCGATAGAACCGCGTTTAGGTAGCTGGACCTTGCCAGCAGGTTTCATGGAAAATAATGAAACCATACAACAAGGTGCTGCACGTGAAACCTACGAGGAAGCAACTGCAACAGTCGCTGATCTATCTTTATTTGCGGTCTATAACCTGACGCATATTAGTCAGGTCTATATGATGTTCCGTGCTGAGTTAGATCAGCCGGAAGCAAGCCCAGGTGTCGAAAGTTTAGAGACCGAGTTTGTATTAGAGCAAGATATCCCTTGGGATGACCTTGCATTCCCTGTCATCGATGAGACCTTGAAATTATTTTTTGCGGATCGAAAGGCGGGTGAGTACAACGTTCATCATGGTGAAATTACACGCTTAGCGGATCGTACGTTACGCACGACTCGATTCTAATAGGCGCGGCGTTGAAGAAATTACTCTCAGTGATTGAGCTTGGTGGTTATGAGGACTTTTCTAGTCTTTATCAGGAGCTAGGCTATGAAGTCACACAAGAGATTACGACACGTAAAGCCATTTCACGGCTCAGACGTACCAGCTATGATGTTGTGGTCGCCGAGTTTAATTACCAACATACCTTTCGCGATCGTCTTAGTAATTTAGAATCAATTATTGCTGGCATTCAAAAACAGAATGCAAAATGCATCGTGATTTACGAAAAAGAGTTTGAAAATCATTTAGCGACTTTACGACAGCAATTTGATTTTAATGCCGAGCTCAGTCTGCCGATTGCCCGTGAGGATATGCGGCTGGCGTTGCAAGGTTTAGAAGGACGTGAGGCGAGTGCCGCAGTTGAGTAGTGGTTTTAGGCATCGATATCTGGAATCATCTTAGATTCCATTCTTGTGATCAGGTCTTTAATAACAAGCTTGCGTTTTTTTAGGCGTTTAATCTGGAGCTGATCAATATGATCATTGCTTGATAAGGCAATGATGGCGGCGTCTAGATCAGCATGCTCAATTTTTAATGCCATGATCTTCGTTACGAATTCATTCCCCATTTTTTGCTAGAGCATCCATTAGCTATTTATTTCCCACCACCAAGGCAGGGTGGTGAATTTGGACTCAGGCCATTTTTTTCAGCCCATTCTGCAGGTGTATAGGTATGCATGGATAATGCATGCACTCCGGTGGCTAACTCGTCGGCTAGCAACTGGTTGATTTTACGCTGACGTTTAATCAGCATTTCACCTTCAAACGCTTCACAGACAACAATCAATTTAAAATGTGATTCTGATCCAGGCGGTACATTGTGCCTATTGCTTTCGTTATGCACCTCTAAGTGCTGAGGTGAGAATGCTTCCTGTAATTTACTGGTGATACTGTTTTGTACTTGCATTGATTTCTACTCGGGTGGTTATCTTCTTATGACTCTTCTGGTACAGCAACCTGCTCTGTTTGTGTGAGTCCAAGAAAACGTAGTGCGTTGTCCATACTGTAACGGCAAAGTTCAAGCCTGTCATCGCCTCGATGGCGAGCGATATGTTCTGAGATATGCGGTAGATGGCAGGGCTCATTACGTGGATTTTTCGGTTTTGGCCGTAGGCTGCGTGGCAATAGATACGGTGCATCAGTCTCTATTAATAGCTTGTCTTGTGGGATCAAAGGCACCAATTCATGCAGGTGTTTTCCACGCCTTTCGTCGCAGATCCAACCAGTGATGCCGATATAAAAACCCATCTCGATGTAGCATTCTAATGCGATGCGGTCACCGGTGAAGCAGTGCACAACGGTTGCTTGTAGCGCGCTATGGTATTCACTAATGATTTCACGAAAGCGATCATGTGCATCACGTTCATGTAGGAATAGGGGCAGGCCTAACTCGATAGAGAGTTCGATCTGTTGTCTAAAGGCATGCTCTTGTTGTTCTTGTGTTGAGAGGTTGCGATGAAAGTCTAAGCCAGCTTCACCAATAGCCAATACTTCACTGCGCTGTGCTAATGCCTGTAAATTCGCTCGGGTATTATCTTGCCAGCCCTTGGCATTGTGTGGGTGTACACCGACAGTCGCATATAAGTTATGGCTATGTTGGCTACACAATTCAACGGCATGCTGACTGTCTGCAAGATCTGATCCAGCGATTAAGCAATGACTGACACCAGCGTGTTTAGCTCGTTCAAGGATTAGCTCTTGGTCATCCTTGAACTGGCTGCTGGTTAGATTTAGACAGAAATCAAATAGCGACATGATCGACCTGTTTGCGTTGCTGACAAGCGGGGCATAGCTCACCCTCTGGCTTGCCAGACTCTGTTTCATCGTTAGCACCAGAAAACATACTGTCTTGTCCTTCTAAAGACACTTGGCATTCGAGACAAAGCCGCATCGGCTGTGTCCGCAGTTGGCTATCTATAGTGATGCGCTCATCAAAAACAAAACAGTTGCCTTGCCAGTGACTGCCACCAGTTTGGCGTAAATATTCAATGATGCCACCGTCTAATTGGTAAACCTGTTTAAAGCCTTGGCTCTCCATATAAGGCCCTGCTTTTTCACAACGGATGCCGCCGGTACAGAAGGTTACCATCGGTTTGTCTTTATCCAGCTGTGACATCTCTGTTTGGCGTTGCTTTAAGGTCTTGAATTTTTTTAGATTTAAATGTTTGGCTGTGGCAAAGCTACCGATCTCATATTCAAAGGTATTACGCATATCGATCAGATTGAAATCACGCCCCTCATCCAGCCATTGCTTTAGCTTCGCTGGGCTCAAGTATTGGTGCTCAGACTCTCCAGCATGTACGGTTTCTACACCTAAGGGCACTAGCTCTTTTTTGGTCTTGAAGTTGAGCTTGCTGTAAGGGATCTTCTGACAATAGGTTTCATGAAATTTAATGCCGCAAAAACGCGAGTCTTGATCTAGCCTTTGGCGGAAGGTGAGTACCGCCAACAGATTGCCAGCGATGCTGATATTAATGCCTTCACTGGCTAAAAATACGGTGCCGAGGATCCCTAGGCCATGTGAAAAGCCCTCAATCTCTAATAGAGTGGCTTGCGTGTCCTCTACGGGCACGAAACGATAACCTGCGATATGAGTGACTATGGGCGTTAATTGCAGCATAGTAAAAGGGTCTCCCGGTGAAGGCTGGGCATAGTAACGTATTCAATTTGTAAGAAAAATAAAATCAATGATGAAAGATGGAAATCCAAAAGCAATCTTACTGCAAGATTATCACGCACCTGACTACCGTATAGAGCGAGTAGCACTGTGTTTCAAATTATACGCTGAAAAGACCGTTGTAGAGTCGAAAATTGACCTTATAGCGAGTGATTTAGAGGCCGCCACCAGACCTCCATTGGTTTTGCACGGTGAGCAGCTAAGTTTGCAGCAAGTCATGCTGGATGGTGTCAGCTTGACTAGTGATGCCTATCAGCTAACAGACGATCAATTACTGATTGAGCAGGTACCTGCTCAATTTACCTTAGAGACGGTGGTTGAAATAGACCCGGCGAGTAATACTGCCTTGGAAGGGCTTTACCTCTCATCCGGTAATTACTGCACGCAATGTGAGGCCGAAGGCTTCCGCAAGATCACTTACTACCTTGATCGTCCCGATGTGATGGCGGTGTTCTCGGTGCGTATCGAGGCCGATGCTAAGGCATTTCCAGTGCTGTTATCCAACGGTAATCGGATACAGCAGGGTGAGCTTGCCGATGGTCGTCATTTTGCTGAATGGCACGACCCATTTCCAAAGCCTAGTTATCTATTTGCCCTAGTCGCTGGTGACTTGAGTTGTAATAGCGCTAGCTTTACCACCATGAGTGGTCGGCAGATTGATTTAGAGGTGTATACCGAGGCGCATAATGCCGATAAATGTGAACATGCGTTGCTGTCTTTGCAGAAGGCGATGGCCTGGGATGAACAGACCTATGGTCTGGAATACGATCTGGACACTTATATGATCGTGGCGGTGGACGATTTCAATATGGGCGCTATGGAGAACAAAGGCCTTAATGTCTTTAACTCTAAATGTGTCTTAGCTAGTCCAGATACGGCGACCGATGCTGACTATATGACGATTGAGGCAGTTATCGCGCATGAGTACTTTCATAACTGGACGGGTAATCGTGTTACTTGTCGTGATTGGTTCCAGCTCAGTTTGAAGGAAGGCCTAACAGTTTTTCGTGATCAGGAATTCACTTCTGATATGACCTCGCGTGCGGTCAAGCGGATTCAAGATGTACGCTTTTTCCGTACCCATCAGTTTGCTGAAGATGCCAGTCCCATGGCGCACCCAATCCGCCCAGCCTCCTATGTAGAGATTAATAATTTCTACACCTTAACGGTGTATGAAAAAGGTGCCGAAGTGGTGCGTATGTACCAGACCCTACTGGGTAAAGCTGGGTTCAAAAAGGGTTTGCAACGGTACTTTGAAAAACATGATGGCCAAGCAGTGACGACAGATGATTTTGCGCAATCCATGGCAGAAGCCAATGCGACTGATCTGAGTGATTTCATGCCTTGGTATAGTCAGTTCGGTACACCGAGTATAAAAGTAGAATCAACTTATGATGCGCAGGCAAAAAGTTACACCCTGCAGTTTGAACAACAACTGGTGAGTAATGCACAACAGCCACAGCCGCAGGCGCAATTAACGCCGATTACTGTTGCCTTGCTAGATGCACAGGGCCATGCGATGCCGCTGCAGCTAGCTGGTGATGAGGTTGGTTCAGTGTCAGAAATGACATTGCATTTAAATCAAATCAAACAACAGTTTTGTTTCCAGCAGATTACAGAGGAACCGATCCCTTCTCTCTTGCGGGGCTACTCGGCACCGGTGAAGTTGGACTATAACTACAGCGATGCGGATTATGCTTTTTTGATGGCGAAGGATAATGATAGCTTTAATCGTTGGGAGGCCGGTCAGCAATATGCGGTGAGTTGTATCCTGTGTTCAATCAAGGCCATACAATCGAAACAAGCGTTGCCCGAGCATCAAGATTTTTGCCAGGCATTGGCAAGCTTCTTTGCAGAACAAGCGCAAGCTGATCCTGCCTATGTTGCAGAGATGATGATCTTACCACCAGAGACTTATCTTGCAGAACTGATGACACCGATCGATGTGGATGCGATCTACCTTGCACGTAAGTTATTACAAGTGGCGATAGCAGAAAAGCTAGAGGCTTCATTGTTATCTTGTGTGCAGCAGTATATGAAGGCCTCTACAGCTAAGGCCTATCAATATAATGCACAAGACATGGGGCAGCGGCGTTTGATTGCGGTCTGTCTAAGCTATCTCTGTGCCTTGGGTAAAGTGCAATACCATGATTTGGCGGCCGATTACTTCTCGACAGCTAATAATATGACAGCGAGCATGTCGGCATTGGATGCCTTGAATGATGTGGACTGTGTGCAACGACAACAGGCCTTAGATAGTTTTGCTCAACGTTGGCAAAGCGATACCTTGGTGATGGATAAATGGTTTGCATTGCAGGCACGCGCACGCACTGAAGATGCGTTGCAGGTGGTTAAAGGTCTCATGCAACATGAGGCCTTTGCGATGACCAACCCAAATAAGGTGCGTGCATTAATTGGCAGCTTTAGTATGGCCAACCCAACCACCTTCCACGCCAAAGATGGTTCTGGTTATCGCTTCCTTGCAGATCAAGTGATAGCGCTGAATGCGATTAATCCACAGGTTGCCGCACGTCTGATTAAGCCACTTATCTCTTGGCATAAATATGATGAGCAGCGGCAAGCATTAATGTGTGCCGAGTTGCGTCGTATCCTAGATACAGAAGGGCTCAGTAGTGATGTGTTTGAATTGGTCGATCGTGGTCTGGCGCAGTAAGACATGAAAGACACAAGGGGCTGACGAGATGAGTAGCTTGCTGGATAAATTAGAGCGTGCTGGTAATCGCTTGCCTGATCCTAGCGTGCTATTTATTGCTGGGGCCTTGTTGATTGCCTTACTGGCAGAACTGGCGGTGGGCCTGCAGTGGCAGGCAGTGCGTTGGTTGGGGCCGGATCAATCTGAGCTGGTGCTTGCGCGTAGCGTGCTACAAGGTGAGGGGGTCTGGTGGTGGCTGAGCACCATGGTGCAGAATTTTATTCAGTTCCCTCCCTTGGGGATCGTCTTGGTTGGCATGCTGGGTATTGGTTTAGCCGAGCGTTGTGGTCTACTGCCTGCATTGATCTGTGCCGCTGGCAATGCAATACAAGATAGGTACTTGATTCCAGCGACACTGTTTATTGGTGTGATGTCTTCTTTGGCCATGGATGCGGGCTATGTTGTCTTGCCACCACTAGCCGCGACTTTATTTATGGCGGCTGGTCGTTCGCCAATCCTCGGTATTGTCACTAGCTTTGCAGGTGTCTCTGCGGGCTTTGGTGCGAATCTATTAATCACCAGTATCGACCCCTTACTCGCTGGCTTTACACAATCCGCTGCACAGATTATTACGCCAGATTATCAAGTGGCGGTTACCAGTAATTGGTGGTTCATGGCGGTGTCGACTATCGTACTAACCTTTAGTGGTTGGGCGATCACGCAGTATTGGGTAGCGCCGAGAACAGAGCGTCTGGCGTTTGACGCACAAGCCGCAGAACCATTGTTGCAGTTAAGTGGCGAACAACGCTCCGCTTTGCGTTGGGCGGCAGTGGCTTTTATTGTGGTTTTATTATCGGCAGTGATAGCAATGCTATGGTCTGAAGGACCACTGCATGGCATGGGGACACATTTTCCACGTTGGGTTGAAGCGACAGTGCCATTATTATTTTTGCTGTTTCTGATCCCCGGTGTGGTTTACGGTCTGCGTGTTGGTAGCATTCGTTCAAGTAAAGATGCGGCTGGTTTCATGGGGGCCACACTGGCAGATCTAGGTCCATATATCGTCCTGGCATTTTTTGCCGCACAGTTCATTGCGATCTTCAAATACACGCACTTGGGTGAAATGTTGGCCTTGACCGGCGGTACTTGGTTGGCGGGGATGGAGCTGAATGTCTTTGTTTTGCTTTGTGCTTTCGTGTTGCTTGTGTGTTTGGGGAATTTGTTGATTGGTTCGATGTCGGCGAAGTATGCGTTTTATGCACCAGTCTTTGTACCTATGTTAATGCAAGCTGGGGTGAGTCCAGAGTTAACGCAGGTGGTATACCGTATTGGTGATTCTGTGACGAATGTTATTACGCCGTTTAATCCCTACATGATTATTATTTTGGCCTTGTTACAGAAATACCATCGGCAGGCAGGAGTTGGGACTTTGATCAGTTTGACGTTGCCATACAGTGTTGGCTTTTTACTGGCGTGGATGTTACTACTTTTATTCTGGCTGTTGCTGGCTCTGCCACTAGGGCCCAGCGCATAGACCGCGCTAAGCCACAGTAATACAACTAATAGTGTATCGAGATGAGTGCTAAAAGTTATCGGTAGAAGTGAATAAGCCAACACGTAAATCTTTGGCATGATAGATCTCACGGCCATCGACTGACATCACACCATCAGCGATACCTAATGCCAGCTTGCGTGAAATCACGCGTTTGATATCAATCTCATAGGTCACCATTTTTGCCGTTGGCAATACTTGGCCACTGAACTTCACATCACCCACACCAAGTGCACGACCACGACCTGGATTGTCCAGCCAAGCAAGATGAAAGCCAACCAACTGCCACATGGCGTCTAAGCCTAAGCAGCCTGGCATGACAGGGTCCCCCGGGAAGTGACAAGCAAAAAACCAAAGGTCAGGTTTGATGTCTAGTTCGGCGATGATTTTGCCTTTGCCGTAACTACCGCCATCTGAGTTAATCAGAGTGATGCGGTCGGCCATCAGCATATTAGGTGCTGGTAGCTGTGCGTTGTTAGGGCCGAACATCTCACCTTTAGAGCAGGCGATTAGTTCTTCATAGGTATAACTTGAAGGGTTGGTCATGCGTATTCCGATTTATTGTTTATTGTTATCTTCAATGAATGCCGTAATGGGCTTTCTTAGACGATCTAATTCCATGCGCAACTCGCCCATGGTTTGCACAGCGATGGCGTTAATTTCTTGCATCACTTCAGTGTAACCGGATACGGCATCGCCGCATACAATAATACGGGTAGATGCATCTATTTTACTGCGTAGGCTGCGTAAAATATTCGGCAGATGGGGATCATCATTAGGGCGCGCAATACCTAAAGCGATGGCTTGGGCCTTAACTTGCTCTGCGGTGTAGGCCAATTCTTCGACCGGCAATTCTGTGCCTAGATAAATCGGCCCCCAGCCATAAGACTGTGCCGCTGCAGCCATGCGTAGTGCGATTAAGTCATAACTCTGACCGATCGGTGTACTAACGACTAGTTTATATCGGAGGTCTGCAGTGCCTTCACTGATGGCCATAGCACCCATATAAGAGCGTAGTACTGAAGTGGCCAGACGTTCTTGTGCGATGCGCATATTGCCACGACGACATTCATCTCGGATATAAGCCATCAAAGGGCGTAATAAGTCCTCGAGAAGAAAAGGAGTGCCAAGGTTTTTTGCTGCGTTATTTAGACTGGTCTTGAGTGTATTTGGCGAGAGGTTGTGCACCGCATCTAAACACTCCTCAAAGTATTCCATTACTGAGCCCGTGTTCGGTCGCTCTGAGGGCAGGTTGCGGGATTGGGCCGCGGCTTGGTCGTCTGTCTCTACTAAGGCATAGAGTTGTTCTAGTGTTTCGCTGGCGATATCACCAATACGTCTGCCGGCAGAGGTCGCACGACGAAGTAGGCTTAGTTTCTCGATATCAATATCTGAGTAGAGTCTGCGGCCGTTGTTGGCACGTTGAGGTTCTACAGCTGCATAGCGTCGCTCCCAGGCACGAATGACATCAGAGCTTAGTCCTGTTCGACGTGACACCACTTGTATAGGGTGTTTTGGAAATTCATGTTCGTTTGTCATACTAAATACTGGTCTTGTCTGCCGTTTGTCTAGCTTTATGTTCGATCTGTGTCCATATTTTTGGAACAATAATAGAACAATGTCCCGTGTATGTACAAGACAATTCATAGGCACAGGGGGTTGCAATTGTTGGTAATGAGGAAGGCCTTTGCTATGCTTACTCATGGCTTAAATAAAGGGCTTCACAAGGCTCCAATAAAAAGCTTCAAAAATAATTGTTACCGATGACGGAGATTAAAATGAAGAAGTTGTTAATTAACGTGCGTTACTTCATGGCACCACTATTGATTATTGCGGCGATGTTCGGCGTACTAACAGGTGGCCCATGGGTATGGACAGGTCTAGTACTTTTAGGTGCAGGTATCTTAATTGAT
>Ga0181606_10001940_pt1 | contig 17882 bp, 15 predicted proteins | sample 041ome_10_FD_132994 | JGI IMG/M metagenome (GOLD analysis project Ga0181606, IMG submission 132994) | Coastal salt marsh microbial communities from the Groves Creek Marsh, Skidaway Island, Georgia - 041412US metaG (megahit assembly) | ecosystem: Environmental > Aquatic > Marine > Intertidal... | reverse complement strand
CGTTTTCAATTCCTCAAGCCCCGGCAAATCGGTAAGGCTTTCAAGCCCGAAATGCAGCAGAAAATGGTCGGAGGTGCCGTAAGTAACGGGCCGGCCGGGCACGCGGCGGCGACCGCGAATTTTCACCCACTCGCTTTCCAGCAGCACATCCAGCGTGCCTTTGGAAATCGACACACCGCGAATATCCTCAATCTCGGCGCGTGTCACCGGTTGGTGATAGGCGATAATGGCCAAGGTCTCCAACGCGGCGCGCGACAGGCGGCGCTGTTGCACCACATGTTTTTGCAGCGCATGCGCCAAATCCGGCGCGGTGCGGAAAGACCATTTCTTGCCGGTCTTTTGCAGATTAAATCCACTCTGCGCATATTTCTCGGCAATCGCTTCCATAATGCTTGGTATATCGGCATTGGCGGCCAGCTTGTCAGCGATATTGGGGGCATCGAGCGGCTCCTCAGCGGCGAATAATATCGCTTCCACCGTGCGGATATCTTCATCGGTGACCGGACGCAGGTCTGTTTCATCTTTATCGCTCATCATTCGGCTCCCGCACCGTCAATCGGCTTGGGGCGCGCGCGGCGCACCATAAGCCGGTCGAAATTCTTACCCTGCTGTAACTCCACGCGACCATCGCGGGCATATTCCAAAAACGCGCTGAACGAGCTGGCCATTGTCGTGCGGCGCTTTTGCGGGTCGCGGATATCACCCGCCACCAGCGCGTCCATGGTCTCCCAATCATCCAGTTTGCCAAGCAGGCGCTCAATACGCAGGCGCGCCCGCTCAATGCTCAGCACATCGATTTTCGGCGGCGACCAGCTCTCGTAATAATTGCGCAGACGTTGCGTCGAATAGGCGGCCAGCACTTCATACAGGCTGGCGTCATAGGTGCTTTGGCGTTTGATGCGAATGCCCTCGGGCATGCCATGGGTGAAGAAATCGCGGCCCAGCAGGTCGCGGCCCATCAGTTGCGCCGACGCTTCGCGCATCGCTTCCAGACATTTCAGACGGAACACCAGACGCGCGGCCATTTCCTCCGCATCCATGACCTCATCGTCATGCGGCGGCGGCAAAATGAGGCGCGACTTCAAATAAGCCAGCCACGAGGCCATCACCAGATAATCAGCCGCCAGTTCTATTTTTAAGTCCTGCGCCTCGCGGATGAAATCAAGATATTGCTCGGCCAGCGTCAGTATGGAGATTTGCTTGAGGTCAACCTTTTGCGTCCGCGCCAGCGCCAACAGCACATGCAGTGGCCCATCATAACCGTCCAGCTGAACCGACAAGCCGCTATCGGTGGAGGCTTGAAAGGCTATGCCTTCCTGAAAGCCGTCATTTTGCGGGGAATCACTCCGGTTTTCTTCCATACGGCTTTATAGCGCGTTCTGCGATTCGGGGAAAATATCGCCCATCAGTTCTCCCCAGACTTTGCGGGCCCCTTTGGGCGTTTGCGCGCTCAGTGTGGCCAAAGCATCGGCCACGCGGTCGAGGCGCGGCTTTGCGTCAATCGACGCTTGGTTTGGGGCCGCTGCGGCGACCGCCTGCATCTCGTTCATATCGCCATTGCAATGCAAAATCATATCGCAGCCCGCCTCCAGCGACGCGACAACGCGTTCGCCCATATCGCCCGCAAGCGCCGACATTGAAATATCATCGCTCATCAACAGGCCATCGAAACCGATTTGGCGGCGGATGACGCCATAAATAATGTTTTTGGAGCAAGTGCTAACGGTCTGCGCGTCAATCGCCTCGTAAAGCAGATGGCCGGTCATGCCAATAAGCGCGTCATTGAGCTGTCTGAAAATAGCGAAATCACTGGTCGCCAGCGTCTCGGCATCTTCGCTGATACGCGGCAATTCGTGATGACTGTCGACACGGGCGCGGCCGTGCCCGGGCAGATGCTTGATGACCGGCATCACCCCGCCCATTTCCAACCCATCCATGACGGCGCGACCAAGCGCGACGCAACTCTCAACATCCTCGCCAAAAGCCCGATCGCCAATCACATCCGAGGTCCCTGCAAGGCGCAAATCAAGACAAGGGGCGCAATCGACATTAATGCCAAGGGACGATAAATCCTCGGCCAGCAGAGCCGAGCCGAGGCGCGCCGCTTCCACCGCGCGCGCTTTGTCGGTTTGATACATCTCGCCATAAAGCCCCATCGGCGGATAAAGCGGCGCCAAAGGCGGCTTCACCCGCGCCACGCGCCCGCCCTCTTGGTCGATCAATATGGGCAGATTTTGATTGCCTGATTTTTCTCTAAGGTCGTCGGTGAGCGCGCGCAACTGGGCAGCGCTCTCAATATTGCGGGCAAACAGAATAATGCCCCAAGGCCGCGCATCGCGGAAAAACGCTGCTTCGTCATCGCTCAGGGAAAGGCCATTGAGGCCGAAAATCACCGGCGCCGTATCAGCCATTTACGGTTGCTTGCGCACCAGACAGTCTTGCCCGCGGCTTTTCAATTTGGCGCAAAACGCGTTGGCCGCGCTGCGACTTTCGAAACCCGGCACATTGACGCGATAGAAAATGCCTTTATCGCCGAGGTCAACGCGCAGGATAAGCGGGTTACGCTGCCCCAGCAGGTCGGCATAATTATTTTGCAGACCCGAATAAACGCCGCGGGCCAGTGCGCGCGAGCGCGAAGCGGCGAGCTGCACCATGAAATCATCGCGCTGGCCACTATTGGTAACCACCGGTGTCGGCACTTGCTCGGGCCGCGCTTGCGGCGTCGCTATCGGCTCAGTTACCGGCTCGGTTAAAGGCACAGCAATGGGTGCGTCATCCTGCGAGATTGTGGTTCCACCGGCGGCAGGCGCGGCAGGCAATGTCTCGTTTGCAGCCGGTGCTTTCGGCACATTCAGCGCCTGCTCAAACGGGTCTTCGGTGCGCGCAATCAGGCTTTCGATTGACCCCGTCGCATTGTCGGCCGGCGATACGGGCGTCGCTTGTGTCGCCTCGGGTTCGGCCCCGCCGCGCATGACACCGTAAATATTCAGCTCCTCAGGTTCGGCCGGAACGCCGCCGGGAACATTTTCTGCAGGCACTTTAACCGGCGTTTTTTCAGCCAAGACGACCGGCGGCAAACTGCGCTGGCCTTCTTCCAGACCCTGTTGGTAGGCGTAGAAATAAGTGCTGCCAACGGCACCCGTCAGCACCAGCAGCACCACCGCAATGGCGCGCATGGAGGGCAGATTGAACCTCGACGAACGCGAATAAATCTCCGCCCCGGGCGATGGATGCGCGATACGCAAATCGACATCGCTGTCGAAGAATTCTTTTTCAAAATCGCCGTTATCTTGATGCGACATCGTGGCTCTCTTATTTCAGGCGGTGTGGTTAAAAGCTTAACGCAATTCGTCCTGCGGAGTCACGCCTATAACGTCAAGGCCGGAAGCCAAAGTAAGCGCCGTCGCGCGAATGAGCGCCAAACGCGCCAGACTGACCGCCGCGTCCTCTTCCTGGATAAAGCGCAGCGCTTTCTCCTCTTTGCCGAGGTTCCACAGGGCGTGAAACGCGGCCGCCAAATCGAGCAGGTAAAACGCTACGCGGTGCGGTTCGCGCGCCTGCGCCGCCGCTGCCAGCATACGCGGGTAAGTGCCGAGCAGGCGGATGAGCGTCAATTCAGCCTCATGCGTCAATGTTGCGAGCGATGCTTTGGCCAGCGTCGCATCATCGACCTGCCAACCGAGCGCGCCCGCGTTGTTCATCACCGAGAAAATCCGCGCATAGGCGTATTGTACGTAGAACACCGGATTATCGCGGCTCTTTTCTTTCACCAAATCAAAATCGAAATCCAGCGGCGCGTCGTTTTTGCGTGTCAACATCATAAAGCGCACGGCGTCTTTACCGACCTCGTCGACCACCTCGCGCAGGGTGATAAAGCCACCGGCGCGCTTCGACATTTTTACCGACTGGCCGCCGCGCATCAGCTTCACCAGATTGCAAACTTTCACCTCAAGCTGCGCCTCGCCATCGGTGATGGCGGTAACGGCCGACTGCATACGCTTGATATAGCCAATATGGTCAGCGCCCCAAACGTCGATCATTTGCTTATAACCGCGCTGCGCTTTGTCGAAATGATAGGCTATATCGGGCGCAAAATACGTCCAACTGCCGTCAGATTTCTTGAGAGCGCGGTCGCTATCATCGCCAAATTGCGACGATTTAAACAGCGTTTGCGGCGACGGTTCCCAATCCGGCGGTGGCTCTTTACCCTTTGGTGGCTCTAATACACCATTATAAATCAATGATTTAGTGGCTAATTCCTGAAGTGATTTATCAATTGAGCCGTCATTGTGCAAATCTTGCTCGGAGCGGAAGAAATCATGCACCACGCCGAGCGCCGCGAGGTCTTGGCGTATCATATCCATCATCATCGGCAGGGCGACGGTTTTAGCCGCCGTAAGTTGCTCTGCCGCGTCCTCCGGCAAGTCCATACCAGCCAGTTTTTCACCCACCGGCACCAGATAATCGCCCGGATAAAGCCCTTCCGGAATATCGCCAATCGCCTCGCCCTTGGCCTCGCGCATCCGCAACAGGGCTGATTGCGCCAGCACATCGACCTGTGAACCGGCATCATTGATGTAGTATTCGCGCAAAACATCGTTGCCTGTCTTCTCCAACAGGCGCGCCAACACGTCCCCGACGACCGCACCACGCGCATGGCCGACATGCATAGGGCCGGTCGGATTGGCCGAGACATACTCGACATTCACCTTTTCGCCGCCGGTGCCATCGCCATAAGCCGTGCCTGCATTCAGAATATGCGGCACAAGCGCGTGCCAGGCCGATGCTTCAAGGCGCAGATTGACGAACCCCGGACCGGCAATCTCAGCCGCCGCAATGCGCTCCGAGGTCAATAATTCTTCGACCAGAAGCGCAGCCAAATCGCGCGGCTGCATGCCAGCCGGTTTGGCCAGCACCATGGCCGCATTGGTCGCCATATCGCCATGCGCTGCATCGCGCGGCGGTTCCACCGTCAGGCGCGACAAATCCAGCCCTTCTGCAAGCTTGCCATGCCCTTGCAAAGCGCCAAGCGCGGCGCACAGCTCGGTTTCGATTTCGGCGAAAAGATTCATGCGCGCTTTCTAAATCATCGTATCTGAAATGTCGAACAGGCGGCGGTGCTCTTCCATGGCGAAACGGTCGGTCATACCGGCCATATAATCGCAAATAATCCGCGCCGCCTGCGTGGTGTCGCCATCCAGCGCCGCACCGCGCCAGTCCTCGGGCAGCACTTCCGGCTCAGCCAGATAAAGCTCAAACAAATCGAGCATGATGCGCCGCGCTTTGCTCATCGATCCATTGACCGTGTGGTGGCGGTAAACGCGGGCGTGCAAGAAAGTTTTTATCGCGCGGTGTTTGGCTTCCATCTCCGGCGAGAACACAGCCAGCGCGCGCCCCAATTGGCGCACATCATCGGCGCTTTCAATCTTGTCCTGCTTGAGACCGGCATGCACCACAGCGACCAGATCGGCAATCATCAGCGAAATCATCTCGCGAACCAATTCGTGACGCACCAGCTTTTCGTCAATCTTGCCGTGCGTTTTGTCGATGGCTTCAAGAATTTCACCGGTGAGAGGCAGCTGGCGCAGGTCGTCCAGCGTAATCAGTCCAGCCCGCAGACTGTCATCAATGTCGTGATTATTATACGCAATATCGTCTGACAGCGCGGCCACTTGCGCCTCCAATGAGGGCCACGTGTCGAGACCCAAATCCTGCACCGCCGCGTGTTCGCGCAAAGCAAACGGCAGCGCGTCGAGCGTGGTGTCGCCGTGCAGCAGTGGGCCGTTATGTTTCACCAAGCCTTCCAGCGTCTCCCAAGTCATATTCAACCCGTCAAACGGGATGTAGCGCTTCTCCAATTTGGTGACGATACGCAGCGTCTGGGCGTTATGGTCGAAGCCGCCAAAGTTCTGCATGGCCGCGTCGAGGGCGTCCTCACCGGCGTGACCGAAAGCGGTGTGGCCGAGGTCGTGCGCCAATGACAGCGTCTCGGTCAGTTCCTCATCCAGGCCCAATTCGCGGGCGATGGAGCGGCCGATTTGCGCCACCTCCAAAGAATGCGTCAGGCGGGTGCGGTAATAATCGCCGACATGCGCGACAAAAACCTGCGTCTTGTGCTTGAGACGGCGAAACGCCCCACAATGCAAAATGCGGTCGCGGTCGCGCTGATACGGGGTGCGGGTTCTGCTCTCCGCTTCGTCATGCTGCCGCCCCCGCGAGGCGTCGGGATGGCAGGCATAAGGCGCGTGATAAACGGCGTGGTTCATGTCCCATATGTAGGGCGGTTTGGCTTTCATGGGAAGCATAGCTGTCTAAAAAAACGTAGGCCCTGCGGCCTGCAAGCAGCCGGTCGGCACCCGCCCCGGCAACCAACAAGCCGCCCAATCTCAATAAGTTAAATGGAAGCTGATAAGTGCACTCGAAGACGCGGCTAAAACGTCAATCGCAGCATCACCATATCGCGCACCAATTGGCCGTTTTCGATAATCGGCTCGGGGTACCTGGCAAAATAGTCGCGCAAAATGCCGTCTTTCTTGAAACCGCATTTTTCATATAGGCGGATTTGGTCACGGCCGGTTGTAGCCGTACCGATCTCGACAATCGCCGCGCCGCGCGTTTGCGCCATCCCGACCACATGGGCAATCAGCGCGCTGGCCATACCCTGACGCCGCATAATGGTTTTGGTGGCGATGTTTTTAATCTCAAAGCCGCCCTCAATCGGCACGACGACGCACAGCGCGTAAGGATCTCTCGGCTTGCCGATGGTAAATATCTCAGCCTCGGGGCAAGTCGGCGGCGTATAGGCCTGCACTGCCTCAACCCACGGGTCAGCCTGCAGCAATAAATCCCAATGGGCGCGGGTCAGCGCGGCGTCATATTCGGCAACATCCATGCGGCGAGCTTAGCTTGAATCGCGGCCGCTTTGCGCTGCCAAATATCATTGGCTTGTATCTGCGGCTAAAGCACCCTATTTTCTGGGTATGCAGCAATTCGCCATTACCGAAAGCGCCGCAGCGCAAATCAGCAAGATTTTAGCTCAAGAAAATGAGGGCACGTATTTGCGCGTGGCGGTGCAAGGCGGCGGGTGCTCGGGCTTTTCATATGTGTTTTCCATTGATGGCAAAAAAGCCGATGACGACCTGACATTCGAACGCGACGGTGTCACCGTGTTGGTCGATGAAATGTCGATACAGTATATGGAAGGCAGTGAGATCGATTGGGTCGATGATATGATCGGCGCCAGCTTTCAGATTAAAAACCCGAATGCCACCGCAAATTGCGGCTGCGGCACATCCTTCGATATTTAAATTATGAAACTCGCCAGTTGGAACGTGAATTCAATCAAGGCGCGCCTGCCCAATGTGCTGCACTGGTTGGAAGAAGCGCAGCCCGATATTGTCGGCCTGCAAGAATTGAAATGCGTCGATGAAGCTTTCCCGCGCGCCGAGATTGAGGCGCTGGGCTATAATGTCGAGACGCACGGTCAGAAAACCTATAACGGCGTGGCGCTGTTGTCTAAGCTGCCGCTGGAGGATGTCTCGCGCGGCCTCCCTGATTTTGAAGACGAGCAGTCGCGTTATATCGAGGCGGTGGTTTCAACCGATAAAGGCACGCTGCGCGTAACCTCGATTTATCTGCCCAATGGCAATCCGACCGGCGACGACGGCAGCGACCCGAAATACACCTATAAGTTGAACTGGATGGCAGCGCTCGAGACGCATGCGAAAACCCTGCTGGGCTATGAAGAGGCATTTGTGCTGTCGGGCGATTTCAACGTCATCCCGACGCCCGCCGACTGCTATAGCCCCGGCGCTTGGGAGGGCGACGCGCTGTTTCGCCCCGAAACCCATGCCGCCTTCCGCCGCATCGTCAATCTGGGGCTGACCGAAGCCGTCGCGTCCTCGGCGCAGACCGGCGACGATACTTATACATTCTGGGATTATCAGGCCGGGGCTTGGCCGAAGAATAACGGCATTCGCATCGACCATCATCTGATGTCACCGCTGGCTGCCGATATGTTGAGCGGTTTCGATATTCATCGCCATACGCGCGATTGGGAAAAACCCTCTGACCACGTGCCGGTGGTCATCGAGCTGGATATTTAGTGGAACCCCTTTTGCTTTTTATCGCCGGGCTGGTGGGCGGCACGATGAACGCGCTGGCCGGCGGCGGCAGCGGCGTCACTTTTGCCGCTTTGGTGTTCACCGGTATGCCGCCCATCATCGCCAATGCGACCAATACATTCGCCGCCACATTCGGCTACATCACCGGCGTGGCGGGCTATTGGCGGCATATGGAAGGGCTGTGGCGCGACCTCATCTGGCAAGTGCCGCTGGTGTTTATCGGTGGCCTAATCGGCGGCTGGTTGCTGCTGCAAACCGACCCGCAATTATTCTCCGCCGCCGTGCCATGGTTACTGCTGTTCGCTACCCTATTGTTTATGGCCGGGCCGCAATTGCAGCGCGCGGCGGCCCGCATGCAGTCGCGCAATGTGCGGCTGCTCGGCGCTTTTGCGGTTTTCCTGACTTGCGTTTACGGCGGCTATTTTCAGGGCGGCTTCGGCATCCTCACCCTCGCCGCTTTGTCGTTGGGAGGCTATACCGCCGTGCGCGCCATGAACGGGCTGAAGCTGGTTTTCGCAACCGTTTCCTCGGTGGCGGCGATTTTGCTGTTCGCCACGCAGGGCAAGATTGACTATGTCGGCGGCTTGGCGGTGATGGTGGGCATCGGCATTGGCAGCTATGGCGCGGCGCGGCTGACCGATTATGTGTCCGACGCCAATGTCAAACGTGCCAGCCTTGCCGTGTGCTGGCTGGTTACGGTTTACGCTTTCGTTTCAACCTATAGCTAGCTGAGGCGCGCCAAAGCGCTTTGCAGCTTGTCGCGGCGCGCTTCTTCTTCGGCGAGGCGCGTTTTGTTTTCGTCAATCACCGCTTCCGGCGCTTTATCAAGAAACCCCTGATTGGACAGCTTGCCCGCGATTTTCTTAATCTCGCCTTCCACCTTGCCGATATCTTTGGCAAGGCGCGCTTTCTCAGCATCGACGTCAATGACATCAGCTAATGGCAGGGCCAGTGTCGCCTCGCCAAGTACGGCTTGCACCGCGCCTTCGGGCACCGCATCGGCCTGCGCAACATCAGACAGCCGCGCCAATCGTTTCAACACCGCATCGGTGTGGCTGAGACGGCCTTTCGTGGCCTCTCCCGCGCCGACAACAACCAGCGGCACTTGCGCGCCGGCCGGCACATTCATCTCGGCGCGCACCGAGCGGATTTCAGAAATTGCCTCGATAAGCCAATTGACCTCGGCGTCAGCCTCGGCGTTGATGAGGTCTTTCGATAACATCGGCCATGCATCCAGCATCAGATGATTTTCGCGTTGGGCGGTCTTGGCCCAAACCTCTTCGGTGACGAACGGCATGAACGGGTGCAGAAGTTTGAGGGCTTGGTCGAGCGCCCATTTGGTCGCCGCCTGCACTTCGGCTTTTCCGGCTGCGTCCTCGCCCTGGCCGTCTGATTGCAGTGATGGCTTGGCCAGCTCGACATACCAATCGCAAAAACTGTTCCAGATAAATTGATAGACCGCATTGGACGCATCATTGAAGCGATAAGCCTCGAGCGCTTGCGTCACCGCGTCTTGCGCGCGCACCACCTCACCGACCAACCATTGTGTCAGCGGTTGGCTGGCTTTGGTGGGGTCGAAATCCCCGGCTTCAAAGCAGCCGTTCAATTCGCAAAAGCGCGCCGCATTCCAAAGTTTGGTGGCGAAATTGCGATAGCCTTCGACCCGCGCCTCGGCCAGTTTGATATCGCGCCCCATTGCCGCCATGGCTGACAGAGTGAAGCGCAGCGCATCAGCGCCGTATTTGTCCATCAGCTCCAGCGGGTCAACCACATTGCCTTTCGATTTGGACATTTTCTGACCTTTTTCGTCGCGCACCAGCGCGTGCACATAGACGGTATGGAACGGCACCTCATCCATGAAATGCAAGCCGCTCATCATCATGCGCGCTACCCAGAAAAAGATAATGTCGAAACCGGTGACCAGCACATCGGTTTTGTAATGGCGGGCAAGCTCCGGCGTTTCATCGGGCCAGCCCAGCGTCGAGAACGGCCATAACGCCGAGGAGAACCACGTATCCAGCACATCTTCATCGCGCGTCAGCGCCACGCCATCGCCAGCTTTGGCTTGCGCGGCGGCTTCGCTTTCGGCGACATAAACATTGCCGTCTTCATCATACCAAGCCGGAATTTGATGCCCCCACCAAAGCTGGCGCGAGATACACCAAGGCTGGATATTGTTCATCCACTCAAAATACGTCTTGTCCCAATTCGGCGGCACGAATTTGGTCGCGCCCCCTTTCACCGCTTCAATGGCCGGCTTGGCCATGGTCTCGGCATCGACGTACCACTGGTCGGTCAGCCACGGCTCGATGACCGCGTTAGAGCGGTCGCCATACGGCACCATATGCGTGTCGGGTTCGATTTTATCGACCAGCCCCAGCGCTTCCAAAGCGGCGACGATTTTTTCACGCGCCGCGTAGCGGTCGAGGCCGTGCCATTCTTCCTTGCCGTCCATAGCGGCAAAAGCTTCGTCGGAGAGGTCGATCGCCGCGTGTTGGTCGAGCATATTGATAGCGGCCAGACCGCAGCGTTTGCCGACTTCGAAATCGTTAAAGTCATGCGCCGGGGTGATTTTCACCGCGCCCGAGCCTTTCTCGGGGTCGGCATATTCATCGACAACAATCGGTATCAGGCGACCGACAATCGGCAATACAACATTTTTGCCGATAAGGTCCTTATGACGCTCATCCTCAGGATGCACGGCGACGCCGGTATCACCCAGCATGGTTTCCGGCCTGGTGGTGGCGACGGTGATATGACCGCTGCCATCCTCAAGCGGATAATTAAAATGCCACAAGTGGCTATTGGTTTCGCGTTGTTCGACCTCGAGGTCGGAGACAGCGGTTAACAGTCCCGGGTCCCAATTGACCAGACGCTTATCTTTGTAAATCAGCCCCTGCTCATAAAGACCGACAAACACTTTCAGCACCGATTTGGACAAGCCGTCATCTATGGTGACACGTTCGCAGCTCCAATCACAACTAACACCAAGGCGTCGCAGCTGGCGGGTGATAATCGAGCCGCTTTCCTCTTTCCATTGCCAAACGCGCTCGAGAAATTTATCGCGGCCCATTTCGCGGCGGCTCTCATTGCCCTGCTCGGATAGCTGGCGCTCCACCACCATTTGCGTCGCGATACCGGCATGGTCCGTGCCCGGCTGCCACAATACATCGCGGCCGCGCATGCGCTCAAAGCGGCACAGAATATCCTGCAGCGTATTGTTCAGCGCGTGCCCCATATGCAGGCTGCCCGGAACCTTGGGCGGCGGAATGACAATCGTATACGGCTCGGCTTCGGGAACACGCCCAGCTTTGAAACAGCCGCTCTCTTCCCAGTCCTTATAATGGCGGGATTCAATCGTGGTCGGATCAAAATATTTGTCGAGCTTATTACTGCTGGCCATTATCACTCACATGCTTGTCTGCCCGTGAGTTACACCAAGCCGCAGATTTCATCAAGTCACGCCACCCAAGGATTACGTCCGGATTTTGCCATCGGGGTCTTTTGCAAACACCGGCTCATCGCGGGCGGCTTCGACGAGACCGCGAATTTCCTCCCGCATCAGCCGCTCGGCAAGCGGCGGCATATTGCGGTCAATCCAATCGTGCAACAGCGGCTCAAGCCGCTCCAATATCAAGGCTTCCAACGCGGTCGGCGGATTGTCCTCGCCGCCGCTCAGCCTGTCGAGTGCGGCAAAAATCCGGTCGCGAGCTTGCTTGGAAAACGCGGTGCTACTTGACATATCACTTGACGTATCACTTGGCGTATCGCCCAACGTCTCGTCATAATCCGACATAATGCGCCGAATGGCCCCAATGATTTCATCCGTATTGTCGCCATCGGCGAGCGTTGATTCATCCATGGCTGTCTCCGTTCCAAAAAACGCCAACAGCCCGATGGGCACTCAACTCAAAAAATCATAATTATTCGGTGTCGCCGGCCGACCCGGTCAAAGACGCCGGTTCGATACGCAAGCGGCGCGCCGTCAACCGACCCGTCGTTGCCAGCAAATTATACGCCGCGACATACTGATTGCGTTCAGCTTGCACCAAATCGACGCGGGCATCGAGCAATAATTGCTCGGCGTTCAGCACATCCAAATTGGTACGCGTGCCCAATATGTTTTCTTGCTTCACCCCGTCCAACGCCAATTCCGAAGCGGTGATTTGCTCCTTGGTCGCAGCGATGGCCGATTGCGTTGCTTGCACATCATTCCAAGCAACTATCACTTGCCGCTCCACCGTATTGGAGGCGACATGCACATTTTGTTGCAGCGCATTACTGACATCGCGCGAGGCGGCGATGGCAGCAATCGATTTACCGCCCAAAAATAACGGCACGGCAACCCGCACTTCCACCCTGGTCACTTCCGTTTCATGTCCAACCAAAGAGCCCGACGGGTCTTCGTTCCTTGAATAAGTACCGGTCAGATTAACCGAGGGCAGCACCGATCCGACCGCGCTATAGCTGGAATATTTACCGCTTCTGGACATTTCCTGCGCGTTTTTCAAATCAGGATTTTCACTTCGCGCCGTGCTGATGGCTTTGTCGAGGGTGCGCGGCAAGCGCGGCAGCTTGAGCGGGTTCGCAAGCGCCCCCGGCTCTACCCCCACCACTTCGCGATACACCGCTTCGGCACCACGCAAAGAGGCGGCAGCAACCAGCTGCGCCGATTTTGCGCCCGCAACAGCAGCGCGCGATTGCGCCACATCGGTACGCGTCACCACGCCAACCGAAAAACGGTCTTCAACCGCTTCCAATTGTTTTTCCAAAACGCGCAAATTTTTCTCACGCAGATCAAACACCGAGCGCGCCTCAATGACGTCCAAATGGGCCGCGATTGCGGCGAGCAGGATTTGCTGCTCAGTGCTTACCAGCTTGGCTTGCTCGGCTTTCACCTCAGCGCGCTTACTGCGAAACGCATTAAGATTTTTACCGCTGGTAAAAAGCTGCTGCGTCAGCTGCACACCATAGCTATCGGTGTTGTAATCGCTGCTCATGGCGGGTTTGTAAACACCCTCATTGGTCTTGGTATTGGTGTCGTTATGCGTCTCGCTGGCGAAAGCCGTCACTTGCGGCAGCATGTCAGAAAGGGTGACGAATTGCTCGTTATAGCGCGCATCATAGGTTGAACTGGCCGCCGCTAGCGCTGGATTTCGGGCTAGCGTTTCCGCCATCGTTTGCTCCAAAGACACTGCATGAGCGCTAAAGGTGGCAAAAGCCATCAGCGAAAGACTCGCCAAACCGGTTTTTATTGTTTTCATAAACACATCCCGCCTGATTCTGATTGGCGTATCAAGCAGTGCCTAAAACTCAAACGTCGGCACCGGGTCGAAAACTGCCAAATCCGGTGCTGCATTATCAAACGCAATATGCGTCGACAATCTGTCACCGATACGGCGATAAATATGTGCTTTTTCGGTTCCGTCAACTTTTCGCACACACACCAGCCGCCCGCCTTCGGCCAATTGCGCAAGCAGCGCGCTCGGCTCGCTGGCGAGACAGCCATTGATAAAAATGACATCAAACGGCCCTTGCTTGGCTTGCCCTTCGGTCAGCGGGCCGCATACGGCGACCGCATTATCGATACCCAATTGCTGCCAAATGGCGCCTGCTTTTTCGCCAAACCCTTCATGGTCTTCCAAGGCAATGACGGTGGAGGCAAGACCGGCCAGCACAGCCGCCGCATAACCCGTGCCACCGGCGATATCGAGCACCGCATCCTCGACCTGCACCTCTGCCAATTCGATAAGCCGCGCCAGCGCGGTAGGGGTCAACATCGTGCGACCGGCTTCGCCGCTATTGCATTCGAGTTCTAAATCCGCATAAGCGAGGTCGCGCGCCGTGCCGCCGATAAATGCTTCGCGCGGGATGCAGCCCATTTGACGCGTCACGCGATAATCGCGAATACCGCCCGGCTTGAGCTGGCATTCGACCATGTTGAAGCGATATCCCGCCGTCGCAGCTTCGTTCATTTGAGGAGAAGACATTTTAAATCCTGTAGCACCAATAAGGTTGGCTTTATATACGGCGCATTGGTTTTTTTGACAATATAGGTGGGCCGTAAAAACAGGTTGCGCTGATGGCTGGGGGATTTATAAACGGGCGACCACAGCGATTGCACAACTTTTGTTGGGCGATCGGCAACGGCCACGTGGCGGAGTGGTGACGCAGCGGCCTGCAAAGCCGTGTACCCCGGTTCGATTCCGGGCGTGGCCTCCACCCTTTTACGGGTGCCGGTTTTTCATCTTGGCGCAAACGGCAAGCTCTGGTATATCGGCAGACTCGAAAGAGTAATCCTCGGTAGCTCAGTGGTAGAGCAGTTGGCTGTTAACCAATTGGTCGCTGGTTCGAATCCGGCCCGGGGAGCCACTCTTTTTTCTCCCCCCCAAGTCTTTCTTTTCAAACCCATTCGACCTTTGGGCAGTTAACGCTTCCAAGCGCGGGCGCATATTGTTAGCCTTCCGTAACGTTTTACGGGAGGAACCATGATTGACTTTGAAATTCCGGAAGAAACCAAAATTGTGCGCGAGAAAGTGCGCAAATTTGTCCATGAAGTATGCATTCCGGCGGAGGAAAATTTGAGCGTCGAGACTTTTGAGGATATCCTCGCCGACCTCAGAACAAAAGCCCGCGCCGAGGGGTTGTGGTGTCCGTTCTTCCCCACCGAATGGGGCGGCATGGGGCTGAAGCCGCTGGCCAATGCGCTGGTACAAATGGAATTGGGCGAAGCCATTTTGGGTGCGCTGGCGTTGAATACGCAAGGTCCGGATGACGCAACCATGATGACGCTGCTGCATCACGGCACCGAATATCAGCATGAGAAATTCCTGAAACCGCTGGTCAATGGCGAAAAGCGCGTCTGCTATGCGATGACCGAAAAAGGTGGCGGCGCCGATGCCACCGGCATGCAAACCAGCGCCGTCGAGGACGGCGACAATTACGTTCTCAATGGCGATAAATGGTATATTTCCTCGGCCAATGTCGCCGATATAGCGGTGGTGATGGCCAAGACCGACCCCGATGCGCCGCGCCACCAGCAATTCTCAACCTTTATCGTCGAACTGCCCAATCCGGGCTTCAACATTCTACGCAATATCAACACTATGCACCGCCACACGCCTTTGGGGGAGCGTTTGGGGGCAGCGCATTGCGAGATTGAGATTAAAAATCTCGTCGTGCCGAAAGACAACCTGCTTGGCGGACGCGGCCATGGTTTCAACATGGGGCAACACCGGCTCGGCTATGGCCGTCTGCGCCATGGTATGCACAATGTCGCCAAAGCACAGCGCGCGCTGGATATGGCGGCAAAACATGTGCTGCAGCGCGAAACATTCGGCAAAAAACTGGCCGACCGACAAAGCGTGCAATTCATGCTGGCCGATTGCGCGGCGGAAATTTACAAAGCCCGGCTGATGCTGATGCACATTGCCTATAAGGCCGAAAACGGCAAAGACATGACGCAGGAAAACTCTATCGCCAAAATCTTCCTCGCCAATATGGTGCAGCAAGTGGTCGATACCGCGTTGCAATTGCATGGCTCGCTGGGTTATTCGCACGATACGCCATTGGCCGATTGGTATACCTCCATTCGCAGCCAGCGTCTGGTTGATGGGCCGGATGAGGTGCATCGCTGGAAAATCGGCAAGAATGTGCTGCGCGCTTATGAACGCGACGGCACCACCGCCATGGCCGCCGGCGGCGATTTGCTTTAGCAGTGCTTTAGTATTGCGTGGCAAATCGGCACTATTATCGCGCCCATTACTGGCGACACATCCAAAATGCCCTAACTCACGTATCAAGTATGAGTATGGGAGTAGGACGTGTCACAGCACATCATTGTGTGGTTTCGTCAGGATTTACGCTTAGACGACAATCTAGCGCTGGAAAGCGCCGTTAGTAGCGCGTCCGCTATTATTCCGATTTATATCGATGATGAGACTTGTGGTCGCCAGCCCGGCACAATGGGGCGGTGGTGGCGCGATGCGTCGCTCCGCAAACTGGACGCCGCGCTCAAGGCGCGCGGCAGTCGGCTGATTTATCGCACCGGTAAAGCCGAGCAAATCTTACCCGAACTGGCGCAAGAGGTCGGGGCAAAAGCGGTGGTTTGGAACCGGCAATACGAAGCCGATATCGTCGCCCGCGACACCGATATTAAAAAATCCCTGAAAGATAGCGGCATCGACGCCGAAAGCTTTAACGGCGCGCTGCTGTTCGAGCCTTGGGAAGTGACCTCCAAGTCGACCGGCGGGCCGTTCAAAGTTTTCACCCCGTTTTGGCGCGCCTGCCGCACCCTTGGTCTGAAGCGTGCATTGTGGGATGCGCCTGCGAAACTGCCGGCGCCGGATAGGTGGCCCGATAGCGCGCCCCTGCCCGCTACTAACGCGCCGTCGCATATGGACCGATTGGGCGGATGGCAGCCGGGCGAAGACGGCGCGCGCGCTGCCTTATCGCTGTTTTTGACGCAAAATATTGGCGGCTATGCCGAGCGGCGCAACCTGCCCGCTGAACCGGCAACCTCGCGCCTCAGCCCGCATTTGCGCTGGGGCGAAATAAGCCCGGCGCGCATAGTGTCCGAGACACAAAACGCCGACATCGCGGCCGATGATGGCGACAGGTTTCTGGCCGAGCTGGGGTGGCGCGAGTTTTCTTATCAATTGCTGTATCACAATCCGGCGCTGCGCGAGACTTGTCTGCAAGAGAAGTTTGAAGCCTTTCCGTGGCGCAATGACCCGCATGAGTTGGAAGCTTGGAAACGCGGCGAGACCGGCTATCCGATTGTCGATGCCGGCATGCGCGAACTGCGGCGCACCGGCTATATGCACAACCGCGTGCGAATGATTGCCGCTTCCTTTCTCATCAAGCATTTGCTGGTCGATTGGCGCGAAGGCGAAAAATGGTTCTGGGAATGTCTGGTCGATGCCGACCCGGCCAATAATAGTGCCAGTTGGCAATGGGTGGCCGGTTGCGGTGCCGATGCCGCGCCCTATTTCCGCATCTTCAACCCGATATTGCAGGGCCCGAAATTCGATGCTGACGGCGTTTATACCAAAACCTATGTGCCGGAATTAAACGCGCTTTCCGGCAAGACCTTATATGCGCCGTGGACGGCGAAATCAGACATGCTGGATGGCGGTCAGATTGCGCTCGGCGAGACCTATCCAAATCCCATTGTTAACCATGAAGCGGCCCGCGCGCGGGCCTTGGAGAGCTTTAAGTCATTGTAGTTGCTTAGGAGTAAATTATGAAAATCGCGATTATCGGCAGCGGCATATCGGGCAATGTCGCGGCGCACATCTTGTCCAAATCGCACGATGTAACCATCTATGAAAAGCGCGACCGCGCCGGCGGTCACAGCGCCACCAAAGATATCGACTATACGGGCAACGGCGATTGGATGAGCGTCGATACCGGCTTCATTGTCTATAATGACCTCAATTATCCCGGGCTCATCAACCTGTTCAAGGAATTGAAAGTCGAGACCGAGGCCAGCGATATGAGCTTCGGCTTCTCGGCCAATCGTGGTGCCTTTGAATGGTCGGGGCAATCCATCGCTTCGGTATTCGCCCAGAAAGGCAATTGGGTTAATCCGCTATTCTGGCTTATGCTGCGCGACATTTCCAACTTCAACCGCCTCGCCAAGCAAGACCATGAGGGCGGCAAGCTAGGTGATGAAAGTCTCGGCAAATGGCTGCGCCGCAATCGCCTGAGCCGTATATTCATCAATCGCTATTTACTGCCCATGGGCGCCGCCATCTG
>Ga0181606_10001936_pt1 | contig 17912 bp, 10 predicted proteins | sample 041ome_10_FD_132994 | JGI IMG/M metagenome (GOLD analysis project Ga0181606, IMG submission 132994) | Coastal salt marsh microbial communities from the Groves Creek Marsh, Skidaway Island, Georgia - 041412US metaG (megahit assembly) | ecosystem: Environmental > Aquatic > Marine > Intertidal... | reverse complement strand
TTCACGATCTGGTACGGCGTGTACGACGCCTCCAGCCGTGAACTTCGCTGGGCGGGTGGTGGCCATCCAGCAGCCGTGCTGATCGGCAGCGGCCTTGAGGCGCCGAAGATGCTCGAGTCGGACGGCCCGCTGATCGGCGTGGTCGACGGCCTCAGCTACGGCTCCGAGCGGCTGACCGTGCCGGAAAACGCCCGGCGCTTCATCTACAGCGACGGTGCCTTTGAGATCAGCCGCCCCGACGGGTCGATGTGGCGGTTCCCGGAGTTCCTCGCATCGCTGATTGCGCCGGTCGCCGCCCCGCACAATCGGATGGATCGGCTGATCAGTGAGATTCGAGCGATCTCCTGCCGAGAAGAGATGAGTGACGATTTCTCCATGATCGAACTTGCATTTCGGGACTAAATGGCCCGTCTTGCATGCGGTTGGTGATTCCGTACACTTGACCGATTCGCGGTCCAAAAGGCCGCTAGCGTAGCTCAATTGGCAGAGCAGCTGATTTGTAATCAGCAGGTTGCGGGTTCAACTCCCGCCGCTAGCTCACTCGGGATCGGGGCATTTGGCCATTCGTGGTCCAACTGCACCTCCCGGTCGGTGGGATGCCGTTTCCGCGGCAGGCCCGTCTGAAGGGCTCGTGCGTGGTTGATCAGGCTGCAGCACGGCTGCTCACGAAGGAATCGCTGTGGGATTGCCTTCGGGGCAACACCTTCAGCGGGACGCGAGAGGCATTGCCCGCCGAAGTTTGTTGGGAGACGAGAGGAAGAACGAGAAACGGCCGCCTTGGTCACAGGCAGCCACCATGAATGCACAGGGGAGTTTCCCGAGCGGTCAAAGGGGTCAGACTGTAAATCTGATGGCATTGCCTTCGCAGGTTCGAATCCTGCACTCCCCAGTTTTATGAGCCCAGTTTTGTCAGGCCAGCACCATCAGGACACCGGTTGCCGAGAGCCGGGCATGCCAGAAAACGCGAGAAAAACGCAGAAAACCCGCACGCGGGTGTAGCTCAATGGTAGAGCAATAGCCTTCCAAGCTAAAGACGAGGGTTCGATTCCCTTCACCCGCTGTTCATGCCTCGGCGGCCCAACACCACGAGTCGCCAAAGCAACCCACCACGATAGAGCCCACCCAGACCGAGTAACCGACCACGAATCCGCTGCTGTAGCTCAGTTGGTAGAGCGCGTCCTTGGTAAGGACGAGGTCACGGGTTCAAGTCCCGTCAGCAGCTCTCGCCCTCCAGCGAGCAGCCACTGCCAGAATCACGGCGAAAACAACAGTGCCAAGTTGGCACTCGCGAAACTCACCGGGGTTCCCTGAAAAGGGCTGAGAAAAAACGCTGGGGACGGTACAACATGGATCCGGCAGGAGCGTCTCCTCCGGTGAACGATCGAAGAAACTGACTTCAAACGCAGGCCAGAAACCTGCAACAACACCGCGGGGAAGCCCGCACAACAACGAAGAGACCCGAGGGAGAAAGCATGGCAAAGGATACGTTCACGAGGACCAAGCCCCACGTCAATGTCGGCACCATCGGCCACATTGACCACGGCAAGACGACGCTCACCGGCGCTCTAGTCGCCGTACAGGCGGCCAAGGACCTGGCCGTGGCGAAGAGCTATGCTGATATCGCCAAGGGCGGTACCGTTCGTGACGATACCAAGACGGTGACGATCGCGGTCAGCCACGTTGAGTACGAGACGCCAAACCGTCACTACGCTCACATCGACTGCCCTGGTCACGCCGACTTCATCAAGAACATGATCACCGGTGCTGCCCAGATGGACGGCGCCATCCTCGTGGTCAGTGCTGCTGACGGCCCGATGCCACAGACTCGGGAGCACATTCTGCTCGCCAAGCAGGTCGGTGTGCCGGCCCTCGTGGTGTTCCTCAACAAGTGTGACCTCGTCGACGACGAAGAGCTCCTCGACCTCGTCGAGATGGAAATCCGCGAGCTGCTCTCGAAGTATGGCTTCCCTGGCGACGACATTCCGATCATTCGGGGTGCCAGCAAGCCTGCCTACGATAGCCCTGCTGACCCAGAGGCCAGCAAGTGCATCACGGAGCTGCTCGATGCTGTTGACTCCTACATCCCAGAGCCAACACGTGAGACCGACAAGCCATTCCTGATGGCCATCGAGGACGTGTTCTCGATCGAAGGTCGTGGCACCGTGGCCACCGGTCGTATCGAGCGTGGCATCGTCAAGGTTGGCGACGAAGTCGAAATCATCGGCCTTTCTGACAAGGCTGCGAAGACGACCGTCACCGGCGTTGAGATGTTCAAGAAGCTCCTCGACCAGGGTCAGGCTGGCGACAACGTCGGCTGCCTCCTGCGAGGCATTGCTCGTGACGAGATCGAGCGTGGTCAGGTTCTGGCCAAACCAGGCTCGATCAAGCCTCACAAGAAGTTTGAGTGCGAGGTCTACATCCTCGCCAAGGAAGAAGGCGGCCGTCACACGCCGTTCTTCGCTGGCTACCGTCCGCAGTTCTACTTCCGCACGACTGACGTGACCGGCACCACCAAGCTGATGGGTGGCGTCGAGATGGTGTCGCCTGGCGACAACGTCAAGATGGAAGTTGAGCTCATGGTGCCAATCGCCATGGACGACGGTGTTCGCTTCGCTATCCGCGAAGGTGGCCGTACCGTCGGCTCCGGCGTTGTGACCAAGATCATCGAGTAGTTCTCGAGACAGCAGTTTGACGGCAACGTTCTGCCGGTGGCTCTCAGCGGGCCACCGGCAGACGACCGAAGGGGCGTAGCTCAACTGGCAGAGCGCTGGTCTCCAAAACCAGAGGTTGCGAGTTCGATTCCCGCCGCCCCTGCTTCGAAGTCGTTTGGTGCAGCCTCATCGCTGTGCCGAATGCACGTCTGGTAACTCGCTTCGGCGACTCACCGGCACCTGATGGCGCCAACCGTCAGGGGCAAACGACGTTGGTAGTAGTACGTGTAAGTGATTCGACAGTGAGAGTGTTTTCAGGGGGAAGCTGGCCGACGGATCGGGCAGCCACAACCGGAGGGCCCAGGCGGCTTTCCAAACGGTCGACGATCGCGAGGAGCGCCGCTCTGGAAACGGACGAAAGCGGCTGAAACGACGGTGGCGAGCACACACAACGAAGCAGCAAGCGGATCCTTCCTCGGCAACCTGCTGAGGTTCTCCGTCTACAAGCGAAACCAGGGTCGTGTGACCCGGCAGGTGACGTTTGCCGCCTTGGCGCTGGCGATTGCCGTCGGTGTCTGGCGACTCTCGCTCGTGCTGCCGGTCTGGTTTGCCTCCGAGAGTGGATCGGCAGACCTCGGTGTGGTGCGGATCCTGCTGCCAGGGCTGCTGCTCGCAGCGGGCATCTGGACCTGCTTTCGCATCGTCAACATGCCTCGCTTTGCCGATTTTTTGATTGCCGTTGAGGCTGAAATGGCGAAGGTCTCCTGGCCAACACGGTCGGAGGTGGTGCGAAGTTCGATCGTGGTGATCTTCATGATGTTTGCTCTGGCAGCCATCCTGGGGCTCTACGACCTGTTCTGGTGGTTTGTGCTGCGAGCGGTGCAGGGAGGCGGCTGAGCACGCGTGGGCTGGCTGCCTTGAGTTCGCCATCCCAGGGAGCGTCATCGCGGATGTCGATACCGGCCCCAAGGTGACGAAAGACGACAACACGCAGGTGATGGCGAGCCACTCACCACTGCTGCTGAGAACAGCACTGCAACCGGGAAACCCCTGCAACGAGATCGAGATGAGCGAAGAAGAGAACACGCAGCCCGCCGACGACACGGAATCCGCCGCTGCTGAAGCTGAAACGACGACAGAAGCCAGTGCGGCACCGCACGAGCCGGCAGAGTCGGAAGCGGTCGTTGCCAACGAGGTGGCCAGCGACGTCGAGGATGACGACGACGACGATGGCCCGATCGAAGTCGAAGATCCGTTTAGTGGCAGCGAAGATGCGAAGCCAGTCGATCTTGGCGATGACGCTGAGGAAGAGGCTGCGATCACCCCTGCCGACATGAAGTGGTATATCCTCAAGGTTCAGAGCAACCGCGAGGACTCGATCCGTGAAGGCCTCATCCGTCGCATCAAACTGCAGGGGCTCGACCACCTCTTCGGCGAAGTGATCGTGCCCAAGGAGCAGGTCACGGAGTTTAAGAGCGGCAAGAAGCGGGTGGTTTCCCGCAAGCTCTACCCCGGCTACATCCTCGTGCACATGGTGCTCAATGACGAGAGCTGGTATCTCGTCCGTGAGACCTCCGGCATCGGTGACTTCACCGGTTCTGCCGGTCGCCCGAGCCCGATGCTCGAGGCTGACGTCAACAAGCTCCTCAACAAGACTGAGGAGAAGACCGACGAGGCGCCACGGCTGAAGATCAACTTCCGCAAGGGCGACCGGGTGAAGATCAACGAGGGCACGTTCGAGAACTTCGAAGGAGAGGTCGAAGGGATCGACGAGGCCAATGGCCGCGTGACGGTGATCCTCAGCATTTTCGGCCGCTCGACGCCTGTTGACATTGAATACTGGCAGATCGAGACGGTGTAGGTTCACTCGAGAGTCTCGCTAGGGCCTGCGGAAAACCTGCGGCTCTTGCAAGACGACAATTTTCAAGGTAATTCACGGTGTTTCACCCGGCCGTTCTCCGCGGCGGCCGGCCTCGGCAAAAAACCGAGTTTTCGACCCGGCGGCAGCGTGTCAGGAAGGCGATTTCGATGGCGAAGCAGATGGTTGGACAGGCCAAGTTTCAGGTGCCCGGTGGGCAAGCAACCCCGGCTCCGCCGGTGGGCACCTCGCTCGGTCGCTTCGGCATCAACCTCGGCCAGTTCGTGCAGCAGTTCAACGACCGCACGAAGGAAGCCGGCGGCATGCCGATCCCTGTGGTCGTCACCGTCTACAACGACCGCTCGTTCGACTTCGTCACCAAGAGCCCACCGGCCGCTGCCCTGCTGAAGAAGGCTGTCGGCCTGGCCAAGGGCTCGGGCGTGCCAAACCGCACCAAGGTGGGCAAGGTCACCACGGAGCAGCTCAACGAGATCGTCAAGCTGAAGGCGGCCGACCTCAACGCTCGCGACGAGGAACACGCCCGCCGCATGATCGCCGGCACCTGCCGGAGCATGGGCATCGAGCTGGCCGACTGATTCACCGAAGCGGTCGCGGCCATGCTGTGACACGCCAGCCAACCAAACCAAACGCACCGACACCGAAGGCATACTGAAGGCATCGAGAAGACGATGAAACTTACCAAGCGAATGAAGGCCGCCACCGAGAAGGCGCCAAAGAACGACGTCGCCCTTCCTCTTGATGAGGCGATCGGCGTGCTCAAGGGCTTCCCGCCGACCAAGTTCGACCAGACCGTGGAGATCCACGTTCGTCTGGGTATCGATCCCAAGCAGGCGGACCAGATCGTGCGAGGCTCGATCGTCCTGCCGCACGGCATCGGCAAGTCGAAGCGGGTGGTCGTGTTCGCTAAGGGCAACATGGCCGAAGACGCCACTGCTGCCGGTGCTGAGGAAGTGGGCGGAGAAGAGCTGGCTAAGAAGATCAAGGACGGCTGGACCGACTTTGATGTCTGCATCGCCGCTCCCGACATGATGGGTCTGGTGGGTCCGCTCGGTAAGGTGCTCGGCCCCCGCGGCTTGATGCCCAGCCCGCGTGCTGGCACTGTTACCGCCGAAATCTCCAAGACCGTCAAGGAATACAAGGCCGGTAAAGTCGAGTTCCGCAACGACCCCACCGGGATCGTTCACTCGGTCGTCGGCAAGGTGAGCTTCGATCCTTCGCAGCTCGCAGACAACATTCGTGCCTTCGTCGATCACATCAACGGCATGCAGCCGTCGAGCGTGAAGGGGCAGTACGTGAAGAGCGTAGCCATTGCCGCGACGATGAGCCCTGGGGTTATGGTGGCCATCTGACGCCGAAAAACGTCGTTCCATCAGACCTTCGCTGTGGCCGCAGCGAAGTTTTTCTGCCCCCCCTTCCCGGCCGCGAAAGTTCGTGCACAATGAGGGGTCCGCTGCTAAGCAGTCGGACCGCCCGCGAGAGGATTCATGAGCAAGCGCATCAAGAACATGCTGATTGAGGATATCCGTGGTCGCCTTGAAGGGGTGAATGACGTGATCCTCGTCTGTCTTGGGCAGCTCGACGCCCAGAAGACAACAGAGCTGCGGCGGACGCTGCGTCAGAAGAACATTCAGATTCAACTCATCAAGAACAGCCTCGCGAGGCAAGCAACCCTCGACACTCCGCTGGCTCCCGCCTTCACCGAAACCGCCGGCATGCTCGCCATGGCCTGGGGTGGAGAAGACGTGGTCGACCTGGCGAAGGAACTCGACCGCATCGTCAAGCTCAAGGAGTTTGAGGGCATCGAGTTCCGCGGTGGCGCGCTCGACGGTGGCCGGCTCGGCCCTGACGAAGTCAAGGCTGTTGCCAAGTGGCCCTCGCGTGCCGAGCAGCTCTCCATACTTTCCGGGCAGATTTCCTCCGTCGGCAGCATGCTCTCTGGGCAGCTGCTCTCTGCTGGTGGCGCAATCGCCGGCCAGATCAAGACGCGAGTGGAAGAGCTCGAAAAGGCGGAGGCGTAACGAAGGCGCTCGCACGCGTTGCCTAACGGCAGTTTCCTGCTGAATCACGCGAGCGAGAAAGCGAAGAAACGCAGACGGACAAGACATGCTCCGCTGATGACGGCTCAGCGGGGTGGAATTCGTACGACGGTCACGGCACCGCTGGGTTGCCAGGCCGAATTTTCAAAGGGAAAGGATCTGATCTGATGGCGACGGCTGAAGAAACCCGTGAGTTCTCGAGCGACACCAAGGACCTTGGCGACAAGATCGCTGGCCTGACCCTGAAGGCTGCCAAGGAACTCTCCGACTACCTCGATGAGGTTCACGGCATCAAGCCAGCTGCAGGCGGAGCTGTTGTGATGGCTGCCGGCGGTGGTGCTGGCGGTGGCGATGGTGGTGGCGATGCCGCTGCTGAGAAGACCGAGTTTGACGTCGTTCTTGAGAGCTTCGGCGACAACAAGATCGGCGTGATCAAGGTGGTGCGAACCGCCACTGGTCTCGGTCTGAAGGAGGCCAAGGACCTCGTCGAGGGTGCTCCCGCGAAGGTCAAGGAAGGCATTTCCAAGGAAGACGCCGAAAAGCTCAAGGCAGAGTTGGAAGAGGCCAAGGCGACGGTCTCGATCAAGTAATCCGCCTGGAAAAGACATGCTCGACGCGGGGAACTTGGCGTCCCCGTCGTCGGGCGTTATATTTCCAGGTTCGAGCCGTCCTGCCCTCCGTTTTCCTGGCGGCATGATGGTCGCGTGAGGCAAACTGCCGAGCGAGGCCGTAGTGTCGCGACGCCCTTCGGTGCGTCTGCCTATGCCAACGCGTCCAGCTTTGCGGTCGCTCTCCACCTCCTTTGGGGGTGGCGCACGATTTGCAGGGTTTGACTCACGTGCCGTTCTCACCCGCATGTCGCTGCGGTGGAGTGTTTATGCCTCCACCAAGGCGGTGTGTTCGGTGTCTTCGCAACCTGTGCCTTCGCCAACCGTGCCTTCGCGTTTCACCATGCCTTTAGGTGGTCTTGCCGCAGACCGCCTGCCTCGGTCGCCCGCAGGCCGCGGTTTGCAGCACTAGACCCTCCGGTTCATCTCCACAGGAGTTCTTCCTCAATGGCAACAAGCGCCGTCCGCCGCCTCCAGACCACCGACGTTCGCCACTTTGGAAGCCATCGCGCCAGCCATCAAATTCCGGACCTGACCGACATTCAGACCCGCTTCTTTGAAGCCTTCCTGCAGCGGGACGTGCCGCATGCGAAGCGGAAGGACCATGGCATCGAAGGCGTGCTGCGGGAAATCTTCCCGATCGAGAGCTACGACAAGACGGTCAAGCTCGAGTACCTGCGGTACGACCTCGGCAAGCCGCGGTACGAGCCGGACGAGTGCCGTCAGCTGCGACTGACCTACGGACGTCCGTTGCGTGTCTGGCTGCGGCTGACCCGCGAAGAGCCGATCGAGGAAGAGGTCTACCTCGGCGATGTGCCGATCATGATGGGCGGCGGTGAGTTCATCATCAACGGTGCAGAACGCGTTGTGGTGAGCCAGCTTCATCGTTCACCCGGTATCGACTTCGTGGCCGACACCGAGTCGACCGACCGTAAGACCTACAGCTGCCGAATCATTCCGGAACGCGGCAGCTGGATCGAGATCAATGTCTCGAAGAAGGACACCCTTCAGGTCCGCATCGACCAGAGCGGCAAGTTCTCCGCTCTCACGTTGCTGCGTGCGATGGATCCGAAGTACTCCAGCGACGCTGAGATCCTCAAGCTCTTCTCGAAGCCAACCCTGGTGAAGGTCTCGGGCGGCAAGAGCGTGGCCAAGCTCGAGGGCAAAATCGCAGCGACCGACGTGGTCTATCCGAAGGCGAGCGAGCGGGCGGGCGAAATCATCGTCGACGCCGGCGTGAAAATGAACCGCGACATGGCTGAGCTGATCTGCACCTCAGGCATCAAGAGCGTCGAACTCTTCGACGACGACAAGACGCCACTGGTGCTCAACAGCCTTCGCGAAGACGCCGATGAGTCGAAGCGTCGCACGGGCGTGGCCCCCAGCCATGAAGATGCCCTGGTGCGGATCTACCAGCGGCTGCGTCCCGGCAACCCGCCAGCCCTCGACAAGGCCCGCACGCTGTTCGATGAGAAGTTCAACGACTCCAACCGCTACCGTCTTGGTCGCGTGGGCCGCTTCCGCATCAACCGCAAGCTTGGCCTCTCGGTGCCTGAGACGGAGATGACCCTGCGGGCGGACGATCTGATCGCAGCGATCACCTACATCCTCAATCTCACCGATGGCGAGCCAGACGTTGAGATCGACGACATCGACCACCTCGGCAACCGTCGTCTGCGGACGATCGACGAGCTGGCCAGTGATGAGCTTCGCAAGGGCTTTCTCAAACTCCGCCGCACCGTTCAGGAGCGGATGAGCCTCAAGGACGTCTCGGAGATGTCGCCCCGCTCGCTGATCAATCCCAAGAGCATCTCGGCAGCCATCGAATACTTCTTCGGTCGCGGCGAGCTCTCGCAGGTGGTTGACCAGACAAACCCGCTCTCCATGCTGACCCACGAGCGTCGCCTCTCGGCCCTCGGCCCGGGCGGTCTGAACCGGAAGCGTGCCGGCTTTGAAGTGCGTGACGTGCACATTTCTCACTACGGGCGTATCTGCCCGATTGAGACGCCAGAAGGTACGAACATCGGTCTGATCTCGAGCCTCGCGATCTACTCCGGTGTCGATTCCTATGGCTTCCTGGTCACGCCATACCGAAAAGTCTCCAAGGGCAAGCTGACCGACGACGTGGTCTGGCTGCGTGCTGATGAGGAGCAGAACGCCTACCTCGCGCCTGCTGACGCTCCAGTCGAGAAAGGCAAGATCGTTGGCGAATCGATCGTGGCTCGCTACCGCGGCGACTTCATGCTCGTGCCCGCCGACAAGATCGAGTACATCGACGTGGCCCCGAGCCAGATGGTTGGTGTCTCTGCCGGCCTGATTCCGTTCCTGGAGCATGACGACGCCAACCGTGCGTTGATGGGCTCCAACATGCAGAGGCAGGCGGTGCCGCTGCTGGTCACCGAGCCGCCTGTGGTGGCCACCGGCATGGAGCGAAACGTCGCTGAGAACTCGGGCCTTCTCGTGCGGGCTGGCCGCAAAGGCACCGTCAGCTACGTCGACGCCAACACGATCGAGGTCACGAGTGCTGGCGGAGCGACAGAGTCACACAAGCTTCGTAAGTATGTCGGCCTCAATGAGCGGACCTGCCAGAACCAGAAGCCGATCGTGAACCTCGGCCAGAAGGTTGAGAAGGGCGAAGTGCTCGCCGACGGTGCAGCCACCTTCAAGGGTGAGCTGGCCCTTGGCCGCAACGTGCTCGTCGGCTTCATGGCCTGGGACGGCTTCAACTTCGAAGACGCGATCATCATCAGCGAAGAGCTGGTGCAAGACGACGTCTACACCTCGATCCACATCGAGGAGTACGACATTGAGATTCGCGACACGAAGCTCGGACGTGAGGAGTTCACCCGCGACATTCCAAACGTTGGTGAGCGAGCCCTTCACAACCTCGACGAGAACGGCATCGTTCGCATCGGCACCTATGTCCGCCCTGGCGACATCCTCGTCGGCAAGGTCTCGCCAAAGAGCAAGACCGAGCTGACGCCAGAAGAGAAACTGCTGCACGCCATCTTCGGTCGCGCCGGCGAAGACGTGAAGAACGACTCGCTGGAAGTGCCATCCGGCGTCGAAGGCATCGTGACGGCAACCGAGCGATTCTCTCGCCGCATGAGCCTCTCCGAAGAGGAGCAGCGGGAGTTCGAGAAGCAGCTCAAGGAAGCCGAGACCGAAGGCAACCTGCAGATTGCAGAAGCCTTCGCAGCCATGGTCACCGAGATGGAGAAGGTGCTGCAGAAGACGCTCACCGCTCCCGATGGCTCGCCGCTGGTGCGTGACCAGAGTCACAAGCAGGTGGCCGAGAGAGCTGCTGCCTTCAAGATCGACGACTTCGACCTCCGCTCACCACAGCGGAAGGCCGACATCGACAAGATCTACAAGACGATGTGGCCCTCGGTTGAAGCCGCCATCGACGCCAAGGATCGTCGCCTCAACAGCATGCGTCGCGGTGATGAGCTGCGTCCTGGCGTGCTGCAGATGGTGAAGGTCTATGTGGCTGCCAAGCGAGTCATCTCAGTTGGTGACAAGATGGCTGGCCGTCACGGTAACAAGGGTGTGATCGCCAAGATCCTGCCGAAGGAAGACATGCCGTTCCTCGAAGACGGCACGCCGATCCAGATCATGCTCAATCCGCTGGGCGTGCCGAGCCGTATGAACGTGGGTCAGATTCTCGAGACTCACCTCGGCTGGGCAGGCCAGGTGCTCGGATTCCAGTCCATCACCCCGGTCTTCGATGGTGCCAGCGAGCAGGACATCAATGATGCTCTCGCAGAAGCTGGCCTGCCGGCTCACGGCAAGGCCCAGCTCTTCGACGGTCGCACTGGTGAAGCACTCGAGCAGGAAACCACGGTTGGCTACATCTACATGCTCAAGCTGCACCACCTCGTCGACGACAAGGTGCATGCACGGTCGACCGGCCCTTACTCGCTGATCACCCAGCAGCCACTTGGCGGCAAGGCTCGCTTCGGTGGCCAGCGATTCGGCGAAATGGAGGTGTGGGCACTCGAGGCGTATGGCGCCGCCTACATCCTGCAGGAGCTGCTGACGGTCAAGAGTGACGACGTGGAAGGTCGTACCAAGATCTACGAGAGCATGGTCAAGGGTGAAAACACTCTTGAGGCTGGCACGCCTGCCAGCTTCGACGTGCTCACCAATGAGATCCGCGGCCTGGCCCTGAACATGCAGCTGGAGAAGCGGCGGGTGTAGGGCAGCGTCCCCACCCCGCCTGTTGCTTCGTCCCACACCCCAATACACCTTCGTCCCTAGGAGACACCCTCGTGAGCATCGGTGAAGCCACCTACGATCGCGTGAACGACTATTCGGCCGTGAAGATCAGTCTTGCCCGGCCGCACGACATTCGCAGCTGGTCGTTCGGCGAGGTGAAGAAGCCAGAGACGATCAACTACCGCACCTACCGTCCCGAGAAGGACGGCCTGATGTGCGAGAGGATCTTCGGACCAGAGAAGGACTGGGAGTGCGCCTGCGGTAAGTACCGCGGCATGAAGTACAAGGGGATGATCTGCGACCGCTGTGGTGTGAAGGTGACCCACAGCCGCGTCCGCCGGAAGCGAATGGGCCACATTGAGCTCGCCGCACCCGTCGTCCACATCTGGTTCTTCAAGGCGATGCCAAGCCGATTGGGCGCGCTGCTCGACATGAAGACCTCGAGCCTTGAGAAGGTGATCTACTTCCAGGACTACGTTGTGCTCGACGCCGGCGACACGCCGCTGAAGGTGCAGCAGCTGCTCACCGAGGAAGAGTATCGCCAGGCCAAGGCCGACTACGGCGAGGGGGCCTTCGAGGCTGGCATGGGTGCCGAAGCCGTGCGGAAGCTGCTGCTCTCGCTCGACCTGGTGACCCTCTCCCAGGAGCTTCGCGAAGAGCTCGCCACCACCGGCTCAAAGCAGAAGAAGAAGGATCTCGTCAACCGGCTGAAGATCGTTGAGGCGATCCGCGACAGCGAAAACAAGCCAGAGTGGATGGTCCTCGACGTGATCCCCGTGATCCCGCCAGACCTGCGTCCGCTGGTGATGCTCGACAGCGGCAACTTCGCCACGAGCGATCTCAACGACCTCTACCGCCGGATCATCAACCGTAACAACCGACTGAAGAAGCTCGTCGATCTCAATGCCCCTGAGGTCATCATCCGCAATGAGAAGCGGATGCTACAGCAGTCGGTCGACGCCCTCTTCGATAACAACCGGTGCAAGCGGCCTGTGCTCGCCAGCAGCAACCGGCCGCTGAAGAGCCTCACCGACATGATCAAGGGCAAGCAGGGCCGCTTCCGCGAGAACCTGCTCGGCAAGCGTGTTGACTACTCCGCTCGAAGCGTGATTGTGGTCGGCCCGAGCCTGCGTCTCCATCAGTGCGGCCTGCCAAAGAAGATCGCGCTTGAGCTCTATCAGCCGTTCATCATTCGGCGGCTGAAGGAACTCGGTCATGCCGACACGATCAAGAGCGCCAAGAAGATGCTCGAGCGGAAGGACGCTGAGGTCTGGGACATCCTCGAAGAGGTGATCCGCAACCACCCAGTGCTCCTCAACCGTGCCCCGACCCTGCACCGCATGGGCATCCAGGCCTTCGAGCCAACGCTGGTGGAAGGCAACGCCATCAAGCTACATCCGCTTGTGTGCAAAGGCTTCAATGCCGACTTTGACGGCGACCAGATGGCGGTCCATCTGCCGCTCTCGATCGAGGCACAGGTTGAAGCACACACGCTGATGCTGGCGACCAACAACATCTTCAGCCCTGCCAACGGTGCACCGATCATTTCGCCGTCGCAAGACGTCGTGATGGGTTGCTACTACCTGACGATGGCCATGCCCGGCCGTCCAGGCGAAGGCATGATCTTCCACGACTTCGACGAGGTTGAGCTTGCCCACTCGATGGGCAAGGTGCACACGCACGCCAAGATCAAGGTGCGTCTGCCAGCCGACCGTCGCGTGAAGACCGACTCCGAAGCCGATAGCCAGCCGGGGGCTCTGATCGAGACCACCGCCGGCCGCGTGCTGTTCAACTCGATCCTGCCGAACGGGATGCTGTACTACAACCACCCGATGAAGTCGGGTGAGTTGGCCAAGGTGATCTCCGACTGCTACCAGACGCTGAGCCGTCGCAAGACGATCGACCTGCTCGACGACATGAACCAGATCGGGTTCCGCTGGGCGACCAAGAGCGGTCTCTCTTTCGCTACCGACGACCTGATCACGCCAGAGTCGAAGACAAAGATCATCGGCGACGCTGAGAAGAGCGTCCTGAAGATCATGAAGCTCTATCAGCGTGGTGTGATCACCGACGGCGAGCGATACAACCAGGTGCTCGACGCCTGGACGCATGCTCGTGAGCGGATCACCGTCGAAATGATGGCTGAGCTGGAGCAAGACACCGACGCTAAGGACAACCGTCGCAGCGGCTACGTGAACCCGATTCACCTGATGGCAAACTCAGGTGCTCGAGGTGGTGTGGAGCAGATCCGTCAGCTCGCTGGCATGCGAGGCCTGATGGCCAAGCCATCGGGCAAGATCATCGAGACGCCGATTAAGGCCAACTTCCGTGAAGGCCTGACGGTGCTGGAATACTTCAGCTCCACGCACGGTGCTCGAAAGGGTCTGGCCGACACGGCCCTCAAGACCGCCGACTCGGGCTACCTGACGCGAAAGCTTGCCGACGTTGCCCAAAATGTGGTCGTCACAATGCACGACTGCGGCACGACTCAGGGTGTCACCAAGGGTGTCATCTACCGTGGTGAGAAGGTGGAAGTCGGTCTCGCCGACTCGATCCGTGGCCGCGTGAGCCTCGTTGAGATTCGCAACCCGAAGACCGACGAAGTGGTCGTTGCCGAGAACGACATGATCACACCGGCGATGGCTCGCGAAGTCGAAGCCCTCGGTGTTGAGAAACTCGAGGTCCGCAGTGCTCTCACCTGTGAGGCACCGCTGGGTGTCTGCCGCCTCTGCTACGGCATGGACCTCTCCACGGGCTCCCTCGTTGAGGAAGGTATGGCCGTTGGCATCATCGCTGCTCAGAGTATCGGTGAGCCGGGCACGCAGCTGACGATGCGGACGTTCCATATCGGTGGTGTCGGTCAGCGTGCCATCGAAGAGAACGAAAGCCGTGCGAAGAAGCCTGGTAAGGTCCGCTTCACACGTCTGCGAACGGTGACCAATGAGCAGGGCGAAGAGGTGGTGCTCGCTCGTAATGGTGAAATCGCGATCATCGACGAGACCGGCCGCGAAGTGGACAACTTCGATGTGCCTGCTGGTGCGATCCTGAAGGTCAAGGAAGATGACGAGGTCAAGCAGGGCTCGGTGCTCGTCACCTGGGACCCCCACTCGATCCCGATTCTCTCTGAGGTCGCCGGTAAGGTTCGCTTCGAAGACGTGATCGAAGGCGAGACGCTGCGAGTTGAGAAGGACCCCAGCGGTCACTTGCGTCAGATGATCATGGAGCACAAGGGTGCCTACCACCCGCAGATCGTGCTCGAAGACGGCGACGGTCAGATCCTCGACTTCTACTACCTGCCCGAGAAGGCTTATATCGAGGTCGAAGTGGGCGAGCAGGTGGCTGCCGGTCACGTGCTGGCTAAGACGCCTCGTGAGGCAAGCGGTACGCAGGACATCACCGGTGGTCTGCCCCGTGTCACCGAGATCTTCGAGGCTCGCAAGCCGAAGGATCCAGCGATCATGGCCGAGATCGACGGTGTCGTGGAACTGCTTGGAGAGAAGCGTCGCGGCAAGCGAACGATCCGCGTCAAGAACGAGGCGGGCATCGAGCGTGAGCACCTGGTCACGCACGGCAAGCATCTTCGGGTGCACGCCGGTGACATTGTGAAGTCTGGCGAAGCCCTCGTTGACGGACCACTGGTGCCGCACGACATCCTGCGAATCTCTGGTGAGCAGGAAGTACAGCGATACCTTGTCCGCGAGATTCAGAACGTCTACCGCAGCCAGCGGGTTGAAATCGACGACAAGCACATCGAGATCATCGTTTCGCAGATGCTGCGGAAGGTGAAGATCGAGACTGTCGGCGACACCACCCTGCTGCCAGGCAGCGTGATGGACAAGTTCGAGTTCCGTCAGGCCAACGACCTGATTGCCAACGGTCTGAAGATCACCGACAAGGGTGATAGCGAGTTTGCCGAAGGCACGGTGGTGCCGAAGGATGTGCTCGAGCAGACCAACGCTCAGATCGAGGCTCTCGGTGGCAGCCCTGCCAAGGGCTCCAAGCCGAAGCCTGCCACGGCGAGCACCCAGCTGCTGGGCATCACCAAGGCGAGCGTGCAGAGCTCGAGCTTTATCTCGGCGGCAAGCTTCCAGGAGACCACGAAGGTGCTCACCGAGGCAGCTCTTGCTGGCAAGATGGACAACCTCGTTGGCCTCAAGGAAAACGTCATTCTGGGCCACTTGATCCCTGCCGGAACCGGTTTCAACACCTTCCAGGGCAGCGAAGTTCGCGTGCGTCCCGAGGCCCTTGAGGCTCTGCGGATGGACAAGGACGACATGCTCGCCCGTCAGTTCCCACTGCTCGATGCCGCCCCTGAAGAGGGCGAGCCAGGCAGTGCCCTGAGCGAAGGCGGCAGCGACGTGGCCACTCTGGAAGACGGTTCAGCAGACGGCTGAACCTGACGTGATCACGGGCGACCTGAGTGACGTAAGAGCGTTTCCGACCTAAGAGCCTTCCCGATGAAAAGGCTTCTTAGGCGGGAGCACCGTCGTGAGGACGGCTTCCTCAGAGAGGCCTGCGGAGACGGTTAGCCCAAGAGCCCCGCGAGGGCGTCGCCCGCTTTTTGCCAGATCGTCCATCCGCCGATGATCAGGAAGCCCGTGGCGGAAACCCACAGCAGGGCGTCCCACGCGCGGCTGGGGAGAAGGCGGGGGTCGAGGTCGCGGTAGCGGAAGTAGAGCACGGCCACTGCGATCGCCGCGAGCATGATCGCCTGGGCGATGCCGCTGGCAAGCACCATGGCCACTGGGTTTTGAAAGAAGAGGGCCAGGCTCATGGCCAGGAGTGCCCAGGCCATCGAGAGCCTGCGAACCCAGGAGGCTCGGCTGGAGTCGGTGTCAGGAAGCCGGCCGGCGAGAATCAGGCCATCTGTGACTAAGCGAGCGTTGCCGGCGGCGGCCACGAAGAACGTGGAGTAGAGCACCGCGAAGGCCCCCATCAGAAATACCTCGCGAATCCACTCACCGAAGATCGGCACATACATCTGCCCCAGGGTGCGAACCATCTCGCTGCCCTCAGGTCGCAAGCCGAGCCGTCCAAGCGTGGCAGCCCCGAGCAGGTAGAAGGCGATGGTGACCACGGTGTAGACCACCATCGAGCCCCAAGCGTCGAGCTGCATGACCCGCAGCCAGCCGCGTGCACGGGCAGTCCAGGCCTGCGACTCGTTGCGGGGGCCGATCGCCTTGGCATACCCCTTCTCCAGGCACCAGTACGGGTAAAACATCAGCTCGCTCGCCCCCACACCGATGATGCCGAGGGCGGCCAGGGCGGTGGTTAGGGGCGAACGGCCGTCGGTGGCCGGCGGAATCGAGGGCACCACGCCGCTGACCAGTTCGCGGGTGGAGATCGCCCAGGTTGGATCGGCCTGTAGCAGGATCACCGCCAGCACGGTCATCAGCGTAAAGGTGCCGACGAGCAGGATCGAAACCCGCTCAATCAGCCAGTATTGGCTCACGGCGAGCAGCACCGCGGTGACGACGCCGGTGATCACGGTCCAGAGAGCCGTATCACGGGGCGTGGGCAGCTCATCAGCGGCCTGGTCGAGCACGAGAAATGCCTCACGAGCGGCGTCGGCGGCAGCCGACTCCCCCTGCCGAGCCGCGACGGCCGCTTCGATCTCCGCTGCCGCAGACGCGTTTCTGGCCTCGTTATAGGCCCGACCCTCGACAGTCAGCGGCACGCCAGCCGCCAGTGACTGCGCCACTCCGGCCACGATCCCTCCCTGCTGAACAACGATGAGCATCGTCATCGCCACCCATCCCCAGTAGATCCAGTTGCGACCACCAAGCCGTGGCCCCGGGACGCGGTCGAAGGCAGCCAACGGCGTTCGGCCCCAGGTGATGGTGTTGCGGCCGATTTCCACCTGTGCCGCGACCTTGATCGCGCAGCCGATGACGATCAGCCAGAGCAGTGCGAAGCCGGCTTCGGCTCCGACGGTCGTCGTCGCAATCAACTCACCACTGCCCACGATCGAGCTGGCAAGAATGATTCCCGGGCCAAGGTGGGCGAGGCTTGCCACGAGAGACTTCGGGGGCGGGGACGTGGCTTGGGTTTCAGGCATGGTGACGAAACCAATCGAGATGAACTGCGGCCCTGGCCCGCGAACATGTTCAGCAGGCCTGCAACAGATGGTTATTCAAGAAAAGACAAGCAGCGAAGCGTTGCGTACGCAGGGCGAACACAACACACATCACGCCGTGACCAAGGCCCGCAAGCAGGTGGTCAGCTCGCTAGCCTACTGAAAGAGGATTTCCCGTGATACAAGCACGGCCCCACTTTGACCTCTCAATGAGCCCGCGAGCACTCTTCCCCCAAGCAGCACTCTCCCCCACACACTCCCCTCCCCCGTGGGCAGTGCCGTACCGCAGCCACATCACCCACCCCCAAAAACGCCCCAGTCCCCAAGAAAGCCAGACGAAAAAGCACGCCCCAGCACCCCAGGGGAGGTGGTGGGATCGGCTGAAGCTCGAGGAGCGTTCGAGTTTTCGCCACTTGGTTGAGGGGACAGCGCCGCAAACGCCCC
>Ga0181606_10001934_pt1 | contig 17933 bp, 15 predicted proteins | sample 041ome_10_FD_132994 | JGI IMG/M metagenome (GOLD analysis project Ga0181606, IMG submission 132994) | Coastal salt marsh microbial communities from the Groves Creek Marsh, Skidaway Island, Georgia - 041412US metaG (megahit assembly) | ecosystem: Environmental > Aquatic > Marine > Intertidal... | reverse complement strand
GGCTCTACACCCAATCCAGCCTTGCAACAAATCATGCAAAAACTCAGTGCCACCCATGAACTGCAGCAAGTTGACGATGAACCATTTGTGACCCTAGAGGGGCCAGCTGATTTGAAAAGGTTTTTCCGCTACTGGAACCAAGCGCGCAAAACCGCATTTGATATCAATGGGGCTAATTAACCAAATTGGCTTCGATGGCTTTGCGCAAGCGCGAAGAATTTGGCTTGGTCATTGATGAGAAGTAAGTCACTGGCTTGCCCTCGGCATTGATTAGATATTTGTAAAAATTCCATTTTGGTCGACTGCCATTGCCCAATTCGGCACGCAACCATTGATAAAGCGGATGCGCCCCATCGCCTTTGACAACCAGCTTGTCACTCATCGGAAAATCAATATCGAAATTGACGCTGCAAAATTCCTTAATCTCGTCCTTACTGCCGGGCTCTTGGGTGCCGAAATCATTGCTGGGAATACCCAGAACCACAAAGCCACGGCCTTGATATTCTTCCCAAAGGCTTTGCAAACCATCATATTGCGGGGTGAAACCGCATTGCGAAGCGGTGTTGACGATCAGCACCGTTTTGCCCTTAAACTGCGCCAGATCTAGTGTGCCACCGTCAATAGACGGCAAAGAAAATTGCTCAAGCGTGCCGCTATCCGGCGCCGCAGATGCGATATTGGCTAGGCCAAAAATCAGACTCGCAAGCACAAAGAACTTCTGCATAATAACCCCTTATTTAGTATCTCGGTGTAGCACGCCACCCTTGTTCGGTGGAGAAAAACTTAACATCTTGAATTCAAGGCGGCATCACTGGTATCTTCAACCCAACAGGGGCAAATTAGGTGTATTTATTCCAATCCGAAACAGAAACGCATTTTCAATGCCCCGAATGTGGGCAGCGCGGGGCTGTGCTCACCAAAGATTTTGATCAGGCGATTAAAACCAGCCCCTATGTCCGCATCACCTGCACCTCGTGTCTGCATAAATTTGACCCCAATCATCGGGCCAGCCCAGAGGCTTTTGCCAGCACGATTGCAACCACCGTTGATGTATCGGAATTGACCGCCGCCTTTGAGGAAGTCGCCACGCCAGCGCCGGCTGACTTGCCAATTATTGACGATGAGTTCGGCGCCCTGCCGGCTTGGTTGCGTCCAGATCACAAAGATGATGAGGCAGCCACCGAGCAACCCAAAGCGCCAGAAAATACCGATAAAACGCCGGACTCGCAGGCCTTGGAAGCGATCGCTGCTTTCATCAAAGCAGATATGGGGGACCCCGTTATCAGTCCCCCAGCGCAAACCGCGCCAACCAAAGAACCGAAAAATAAAGCAGACAAAAAGAAGTCGAAGAAAGCCAAAGACGCTGAAGAGGCCAAGGCGGAACCGGCCTCAACCTCAACAGCCGTTCCAGATTCGGTTCCCGTCGCGCAAGACGCGGTGCCAATCTTGGCCGTCGACCGCGCGTCTTTCGGCCGCCAGTTTTTGTCTGTGAGTTGGAAGTTACTCTTGCTAGCTGGCCTAGCAGCGGGTGGCTATATGGCCTATCAGCAAACCATCCAGCCAAGCCAAAAGAAAACCGCGCCAAATGCGCCACCAGCAACAACGGCACCGGCCATCGCCCAATCAAACATAAGAGTCGGCGAAGTACGTCATGAAATTATTACTGACAATTACGGCAGTGCCGCCAAAGTCTATGTGCAATTTGCCAATACCGGTTTGCGCAAGGGCACCATTGAGGGGTTCTATATTGTGCTGCTTGACGCGCAAGACCAAACATTGGCCAGTTGGCGAGTCACCGGACGCGGCCACACATTGGAGCCCAATGGCGTGCATGAAGTCAGCAGTACATTATTTAATCCGCCAAAGAATATCGACCGCGTGTCGATACGCTATCCGGCACGTTAAAGCCAGCGCCGCACACGTTGCTTGTAGTCGCGATATTGCTGGCCGAACTCAGCTTCCAGATTGACCTCTTCTTTGACAATCCACATACGGTCAACAGCGACCACAAATAGCGCCACAAAAATGAAGGCCCAAACATGCGCGGTCAACAAGGCCGTGCCAGATAAAATCACCGCCATGCCGACATAAATAGGATTGCGCGATAAGGTATACAGGCCGGTTTGCAATAAAATCGACGGCGCGCCATCGGGGATAATGGTTGTCTCCGCCTGACGGAAAGAACGACTGGTAGCGAGAATCATGACCAATCCAAGGACAACCAAAACAATGCCGATGGTCTGCCAGATTGGTCCCAGAACCGGTTCTATGGGGACGAATTGACCAACAAATATCTGCCCTAAAATACCAATCAGGACCAAAAATGGTGGGTAAAGCTTCATCTCAAACTCCTATGCTGAGACGCTGAAAGGCGTCCAAATTTCGCTAATTTTGCGCCCATCAAACACCGACACTTTCGGAAACTGTAAAAATACCGCTTCGCTTTGGTGGGGACGTAGAAAAATAAAATCATCAGGTTCAATAGCCAGCTTGGCCGGGCCGGTCATAAAATCCTGATTGGTCGAGCGGCCAAAAATATCATTATAAGCCAGCCCTTTAGGAAACACCGGCGTCGCCATCCAATATCCACCATGGGTAAAGATACTGGTCTCAGACGGTGGCGCGCCCAACAGGCCATCGGCAAATTCGGCGGCCGGAAAATTTACATTTCGACTGACCTTAAGCACGGGTGCGGCAATGAAACTGGCGGCTTCAAAAACCCGCAATAATGGCGTGTCAAAATCAGATGGCTTAACAAGCGCCGACCCGGCCGCCAGCTCATTGGCTAAATCAGTATTTTTATACATACGAATGGTTGGGCTGCCGCCCATATTACGGGTCATATTGGTGACATGTGCCTCACCGAAAATCGCCCTTGCCTGATTAAGCGCCGCATCATAAAGCGACCAAGCACCGACTTTGGCGCGGGCCGGCCAACCTTGCAAATTAGGCAGTTTTGGCAAATGCGGCTCATAGCCCATAAAGCCAGCCAAGTGACATTGCCGATTGGCGGCCAGCGCACGCAGCAGTTTTTCTAATTCCGGCCCGGGGGTTAAGCCGCCGCGGTGCAGGCCGACGTCAATTTCCAAATTAAATTGCAAGTCATGGCCGGTTTTGCGCGCCAGTTTGGCATATTGTTGATAACGCGCTGGGCTATCAATCAGCCATTGAATTTGTTTGACCTGCGCGCGCCGCGATTTCGGCAAATCTTGTAAAAACTGCGCTGCCGCCGCCACAGCAAAGGGTTTGCCGTGCAAAATATCAGCCCTTGGCATGTGATCCAGCACTTGGCGCGTCATTACCGCATTAAAACTCATAAACCGATCTGTGCCAGCGCGCTTGGCAATATGGCTCAGCAAATTCGGCACCGGTAAAGATTTGGCGACAATCCGATAGTTCATATCGGCGGGTAAATCAGCCCGCAACTTATCAATATTGCGGTTCAACCTTGGCATATCGATGACCAGCACGGGCTCGCCAATAGCCTTTTTATGCAAGGCTTTTTGTAGGCCAATGAAATAGTCGCGGGTCAAACGGCTCATGCGGCACCATCAAACAAGTTGGTTAAATAGGGGTTCAACATGCGACCGCGCGGATCCAAACGGCGGCGCATATCGGCAAAGGCCTCCCATTGTGGATAAAGGGCAGCAAAATCTCGGCCCGTGAGGCTGTTCAATTTTCCCCAATGCGGCCGCCCGCCATATTTGCGCAAAATCGGCTCTACATGCGTGAACAAAAATTGATATTCATCAGCGTGATAGCAATGCACAGCAACCGACATGCGCCGAGCGCCTTGAAACGGCGACAACCAATTTTCATCAGCCTGTGTCATCCGCGTTTCGAAAGGAAAAAACACATCACAGCGTTGCCTCTCAATATAGTGGCGTACTTCTTCCAAAGCCGCCAAACCGGCGTCTTCAGGCAAATGATACTCCATTTCATTGAACAAAGTATTGCGCGCGCTCGACAACAATTGCCAGCTTTCGCCAACCACATTTTCTTCCGGCGCGGCGCCAATGGCCCAGCCCAAAAGCCGTTTGCGCAGAGCCGGAAACCACGACACATAATCGCGCAGGGCCTTTAATTGCGCCACCGCATCATCGCTTTCATCCTCAGCCCTTGGCGTATCGGCGGCCTGCGTCTCATCATGCGCTATACACATGCTCATGCCTGAAAACGGAATATAGAAAAATTCAAAATTGCGATGCGTTTCCCAAAGCTTGTTGGCCTGCGCCAAAAGTGCCTCATGCGGCATAAACCAGACACGGCGGTGCAGTTTATGGCGCGCCACCAATTGCATTTTCATTTCCGTCAGCACCCCAAGACTGCCGAGACCAACGCGCGCGCCGGCCAGCATATCGGCATTTTGTGAGGCACTAATTTCAATCTCATCACCATCGCCGGTAACCATGCGCAGGCCAAGAATTTCAGCCGACAGACAGCTCAAATCGCGGCCTGTTCCATGTGTTGCCGTGCTTGTAGCGCCGGCCAATGTTTGCACGTCAATATCACCCAAATTTCGAAACGCCAGTCCCGATTGTGCCAAAATCGGCGACACATCATGCAGCCTTGCGCCAGCGCCAATCCAGGCGGTTTGCGCCTTTGTGTCAATATCGTCGACGGCGGCAAAATGATCGAGTTTCACAATTGCATAATCGCTCGGCACCAAGGGCATCCAACTATGGCCGGCCCCGACCGGACGCACCGGCCCCTCAGCCGAGGCAATCAGTTTTTTTAGCGCGGCAAGATCTTGCGGCGCCTTAATTTGCGCCGTCGAAGACGGGAGAGATTTCGACCAATTTTGCCAGCCTGAAGCCGACGCAGGAGACGCCACATTTTGCGCCAGTGCGGTGCCAGAGAAATAAGACGCCAAAGTGGTGCCGCCAATCGCCTCCAATAATTTCCGCCGGTTCATGCGCCGCTCTCCTCAATCGTCGCCCAATCAGTAAAGGCTATAATCCAAGCGCCGGATTTGCAAATTTTATTGCGCCGCGCCGCGATTTTGATTTGCCTGACCACAAAAACCACCTAAAACCGAGGCATAGTCTTGGAGAGTGTATGATGAAATGGGTTAAACGGATTGCCGTCAGTGTCCTACTGGTCGCCTTGCTGGCGACAAGCGCTAGTCTAGCTTTGCAATTATGGGAGGGGCGCCATTGGGATCGCAGCGCCGCCCTCGATGCAGCCGACACTTACGATGTTGAAATTATCCGAGACAGCTTTGGCGTGCCGCATATTTACGGCCAGCGCGATGTCGACGCCGCCTTTGGCTTGGCCTATGCGCATGCACAAGATGACTTCAAAACCATGCAGGGTCTTATTCCATTTTATCGCGGCCAATTGGGTCGTTCTTTGGGCATGGACGGGCTAGCCATTGATTTTCTGGTCGAATGGCTGGATGCGCGCGCTCACGTGGTTAATAATCTCGATAAGCAAATTACGCCAGCCCTGCGGGCCCATTTGCAGGCCTATGCTGATGGCGTCAATTATTATGCAGCGCTGAACCCAGACGAGATGAACCCAGCCTATTTCCCGATGACAGTGGAAGATTTAGCCACTGGTTTTAGCTTACAGCATTTATTATTTTATGGCTTTGAAAGCCACGTCATTGAGCTTTTCGCCGACAGCCCGCAACGCGAATTGGCGCACCCACCGGCCCATAGCCCGATTAGCCGAAAAATTGGTGCCAATGGCCTGCCCGTCGGCTCCAATGCTTTTGCGGTGAACCGACATAAATCTGCTGACGGCGCGACCCGCATTGTGATTAATTCACACCAGCCGCTCACCGGACCCGTGGCGTGGTATGAGGCGCATGTCAAAAGTCAGGAAGGCTGGGACATGCATGGCGGGCTATTTCCAGGCAGCCCATTTATTTCAAAAGGCTTCAATCCAGATATTGGTTGGGGGGTAACGGTCAATAAACCAGATTTGGTCGATACCTATAAGCTGATCCTCGACCCGCAAAATGATGACCACTATATGCTCGACGGCCAATCGCTACCGCTAGATAAGCGAACGATTTGGCTGAAGCTGAAAATCATTGGCAATTTATTTGTTCCCATTCCGCGCACTGCTCTGGCCAGCCAACACGGACCAGCGATTGAAACCAACCATGGCACTTACGCCTTGCGTTTTGCTGGTCACAAAGAATTGCGCCAACCAGCACAATGGCTGGCGATGAATAAGGCGCGCTCGCTTGAAGAGTTTAAAGCCGCCATGGCCATGCAGGCCATCGTCTCTTTCAATTTTGTGTATGCCGACGCCAGCGGCAATGTGTATTTCCTGCACAATGGCAAAATTCCAGAACGCGCCGCCGGATGGGACTGGAGCCAATATCTACCCGGCGACCGCAGCGATTTGATTTGGCAAAACCAAATCAGTTTTGAGGATATGCCACAAATCACCAATCCTGCGTCTGGCTATTTGCTGAGCGCCAATCAAACCCCGTTTAACGTGACCGCAAAGGCGGATAATTTACGCCGCGCCGATTATGCTGAAAGCCTCGGTTTTCAAACCCGTATGACCAATCGGGCTGACCAAGGTCTGGCTATGTTGGCGGCTAAAGCGCGCATGACGGAGACCGATTTTCTGGCGGTGAAATGGGACAAAACCTATCATCCGCAGTCGCGGGCGCGGCGTTATGTCAATCAAATCAGAAGTTTAGAATTTGACGCCGATAGCCCTCAGGGGCGTGGCCAGACCTTGCTGAACAGCTGGGATGGCACCACAGAGCTCGACAATCGGGCGGCAGCACTGGCCGTATGCCTTCTATCGGCTGAATGGAAGGCTGAGCAAAAGAGTAAACCAGAACCGGATATTCTACCGGTTTACGATGACTGCCTCGACGATTTGCAAGAACATTTCGGGCGCCTTGACCCGCTTTGGTCGCGAGTTAATCGGTTGCGGCACGGCACAGCTGACCTTGCCTTGGGTGGCGGGCCAGATGTCTTGCGCGCGATTTACGGCATTGCTGATCCCGATGGTCGCTTAAAAGCAGTGGCCGGCGATGGTCTGGTGGTCTACAGCCAATGGGACAAAAACGGGAAACAAAGTGCAGCCATGGTGCATAATTTTGGTGCCGCTTCAACCCGCCCGCAGTCGCCGCATTACGCCGACCAAGCGCCGCTGTTTGCCGCTGAGACCTTCCGTCCTATCGCTTTAACCCGAGATGATGTTTTGGCCGGACCACACCAGATTGAGCGTTTACCGAAAAGCCGTTAGCCACCCATGAAATTGCGAATGGCGTAACTGCCAAGCGTTTCTGCCACTAATTGACCATTATCATCGGTCAATTTGGCGGCCAGTTGGAAATCAAACCGGCCATTTTCTTCAAGCTGCTTATTCATCTCTTCCGCCTGCGCCGCATCAAAAAACGCTTCAGCGGTAACATCGGTGAAAGCCGGTGCTCTGAAATCAACTTTGAAATCACGCACCACTGGCTGGAATTTTTCCGGCTTGGCGATATGCTGCGAACACACCATACCGCCGAGAAGTTCACCAATGGCGAAAAGCACGCTGGCATGCATCATATTCACATGGTTCTTCGTCTGTTTATTCAAGGGCACCTTGCACCGAAACACGCCATTTTCATTGCTCAGCAAACGCAGATCAATATATCGGTAAATATCGCAACTGTTTTTATAGTCATCTAGGAGCTGGTCTAAATTATTCATTGGCTATCTCGCAACATGAGAGCCGCTTACTGGCCGCCGGTTTTCAAGCCACCAGTGTTCAGTTCGGTAAATTTACCACCCGAGGCTGCTAGTTTTTTCAACGTCTCTGCCGGTGCAAAACGCGGGTCTTCAGCCGCTAATTTTTCCATACGTGCGAGAATTTTGTCAGCACCGATTTGGTCGCCATAGAACATCGGCCCGCCTTTGTCGGCTGGCCAACCATAGCCATAGGCCCAGATCACATCAATGTCAGAGGCTCGCTGAGCTTTGTTCTCTTCCATAATTTTTACCGCTTCATTAATCATGGGATAAACGCAGATCTCGATAATCTCATTCGATGACAGACTGCCGGCACCGGCCGCAATGCCGGTCACCTCTTCAATGACCTTCATCGTCACGTCAGATGGCAAGCGCTGCATGTTTTCATCATAGTCATAATAGCCAGCGCCGGTTTTCTGACCGCGACGGTCCATTTCACACAAGGCGTCCCGAATGGGGCTGGCGGTTTTTGCCCCCTTTTTCCAGCCAATGTCCAGACCCGCAAGGTCAGACATTTGGAACGGGCCCATTTTAAAACCAAATTCATTAAAGGCCGCATCAACGTCCCACGGCATGACCCCGCGATTGACCATTTCCATAGCCTGAATCTGGCGGCTGGCGAGAATACGATTGCCAACAAAGCCAGGGCAAACGCCAACCAGAGCGGCGATTTTACCAATTTTCTTCGACAGATCCATCGACGTCGCCACCACGTCATCGGCGGTTTCATCAGCCCGCACAATTTCGAGAAGTTTCATTACATTAGCCGGCGAGAAAAAATGCAGGCCAATGACATCTTGCGGCCGCTTGGTGACGGCGGCGATTTCATCAATATTCAAGGCCGATGTATTGGTCGCCAAAATAGCACCCGATTTGCATATTTTATCGAGATTGGTGAAAATGGTTTTTTTCAAATCCATATCTTCAAACACCGCTTCGATAATCAAATCGCAACTGGCCAGCGCATCAAAATCTAATGTGCCGGTGATATTATTCATCCGTATGCCAACTTCCTCTTGCGGAAACCGACCACGGTCAGCACTGCGTTGATAATTCTTCTCAATCACCCCAAGCCCGCGCTCCAGCGCTTCAGCTTTGGTCTCAACAATAGTTACGGGAATACCTGCGGTAGCAAAATTCATGGCAATGCCGCCCCCCATTGTGCCGCCACCAATAATGCCAACCGATTGAATATCACGCAGCGGCGTGCCTGCGGCCAACCCCTCGATTTCCCAAGTTTTTTTATTGGCTTCGCTCATATAGTCGGTCACATTTTGCATGGCTCTATCCCCTATTGTGTTTGCAGACAGGCATTATCCATAACTAAGCGCGTCGCGACAACAGATTTATCGTTTCGGTATTTTTGCATCAGAAGCTACAGTAGCGCTCTTTGCTTTGTGAGGTCTCATGTCAAACGCATCAACCCAACATCCGCTGCTTACAGCGCCTATTGGTAAGACCATGTTCATTCTGGCGACCCCCAATGCCATCGCCATGGTTCTATCGATGATGACTTCCGTGACCGAGGCCTATTTTGTCGGCTTGCACGGGGTAATTGCACTCGCCGGTTTGGCCTTGGTGTTTCCCATGTTCATGATGATGGGTATGTTGTCAGCCGGTGCCATTGGCGGGGCGATTTCCGGTCTGATGGCGCGCCATGCTGGTAGCAATGATATTGAGGGTGCCGAGGCTATTGCCTTTCATGCCATTCTCGTGGCACTCGGCATGTCGACATTTTTCGCTATTTTATTTTTGACCCTTGGTGGACAGATTTTCACTTTCCTTGGCGCCCAAGAAGCGGTGCTTGAACAAGCCCTGTCTTATTCGCAAATCTTTTTTACCGGCGTGGTGCTGGTCTGGCTGGCTAATACATTAGGCAGTATTCTGCGTGGTCTAGGAGAAATGAAAGCCACCGCAGCCTGGACCATCGCCGGCTCGTTGGTGCAAGTCATCACCGGTATTATCTTCATATCTGGCGCTGGTCTGGTGGAACCTATGGGGATTAAAGGCGCGGCCTATGCAGCACTTTTAGGGATGAGTGTCAGCACTTCGGGGCAAGCCTATCATTTGATGCGCGCCGACCGGAAAATTCGCCTGCGCTTCACTGGCATCGCCATTGATGTCAAATATTTCAAGGCGATTTTGAGCATTGGCCTCACCGCTTCCATTGGCTCTTTGTCAATGATTGGCACCAGTATTGCCGTGTCAGCCTTTGCCGCCCGACTGGGGCCAGAAATATTGGCCGGATATGGCATTGGCGCGCGTTTGGAATTCATCATGATTCCGGTCATTTTTGGCATTGGCGCGGCCTGTATTAATATGATTGGCGTGCATTATGGCGCCGGTAAAATTGATCGCGCCCATCGGATTGGTTGGACTGGCGGTCTGGCGTCGGCCTTATTAACCGGCGGGGTGGGCTTGTTTTTTGCTCTATTCCCGGCGCTTTTATCAAATGCCTTTACCGACAATCAAATGGCCCGCGACGCGGCGCGGCTCTACTTGCAAGTGGTGGCACCTTTCTACGCATTCTTCGGCCTTGGCTTGTGTCTATATTTCGCCTCGCAGGGCACTGGCCGCGTATCTTGGGCCGCCTTTGGCAATGTCGTTCGCTTCGTTATCGTCCTCATCAGCGGCTTGGTTCTATACCAATATAACGCAGTCACCACCGAGCGTTTATTCCAACTCATCGCCTTCGGTATGGTGGTGTACGGTCTCATTATCGCTGGTTCTGTATGGCTTGGCGCTTGGCGGCGCGGCTTGCCAATAGCCGCCAAAAATGACACAATTTAAGCTGGTTGAAAGGGATAAAAATGACACTGAATATTACCAAATCAGGGCAGGCCTGCGGCGCCAGAGTGACTGGCCTCGACCTCTCGAAACCACTTGATGAAACATTAGTGAGAGAAATTCGTACCGCTTGGTTGGAACATCACGTGCTGTGTTTTGCCGACCAAGAACTGAGCGATGATGATTTGGAACGCTTTACCTTAAACTTTGGTAATTTCGGCGATGATCCGTTCATTGCGCCGATTGCAGGTCGCCAGCATGTTATCGCCGTGCAGCGCGCCGCCGACGAGACGGCGCCAATTTTTGCGGAGAACTGGCACACTGACTGGAGCTTCCAGGCCCGTCCGCCGGCGGGTACCTGCCTTTATGGCATTACCATTCCGCCAAAAGGCGGCGACACATTCTTTGCCAACCAGCATATGGCGCTTGACGCCATGCCAGATGATTTACGCGCCAAGATTGAGGGCAAACAGGCCATCCACTCTGCGCAATTAGCTTATGCACCGGAAGGTTCTTATGGCGATGATGACGCCGCCAGCGACCGTAGTATGGATATACGCCCGTCAGAGGACGCCAAAGAAACGATGTTGCACCCATTGATAAGAGCGCATCCGGAAACTGGCCGGTTGGGGTTGTTTTCAACATTTGGCTATATTATCGGCATTGAAGGTATGGATGCGGAAGAAAGCTGGCCACTGCTCATCGAATTGCAAGAATGGCAAGGTCGGGAGGAGTTCATCTATCGTCATCAATGGCACAAGGGTGATTTGCTGATGTGGGACAACCGATCTGTCTTGCACCGCGCCAGTGGCGGCTATGACGGCCATGCCCGTCGTCTGCATCGCACAACCATTGCCGCCTGGGATGGCGCATCGGCCTAAATAGCAAGACCCGAGTTCCGGGTCGCACGGTCCGGGAAACATGGGTAGCTTGGGGGGTCCTGAGGCAGAGGGCGAGCCGTTTAATGCAAAACAGTGTTGTTAAGCCAACATACCGCCATCAACACCAATGATTTGACCCGTCACCATCGCCGCTTTGTCGGAAGCCAACCAAGCCACCGCATCAGCGATATCTTGTTCGCCGGACCAGCGCCCCTCTAGGACGATTAGATGTTTCATACTGTCCATGACTGTCTGGCGATCGAGACCGGCTTCAAAAGCGGCATCCCACATGCCACCATCAACCGGACCGGGCGCGACAGCGTTAACGCGCACGCCAAAGCGACCCAAATCAATAGCCGCATTTCGGGTAAACGCATTCACCGCACCCTTTGACGTGGCATAGGCCGCTTGCCCGACCATGCCACCTTGCGCTGCGATGGAACTGATATTCACGACGGACCCTCGTGTCGCCTTCAACTGCTCACTCAAAGCCCCTGTCAGCAATATGAGATTTCTGACATTGATATTTAACAGTGCATCAATTCCCTTCGCGCTTACACGCGCCACATCCTGTTGCGTCACAATACCGGCATTATTGACCAAAACGTCTATGCGGTCGGCTTTTTCTGCAATTTCATTTGCAAGGGTTTCAACGCAGTCTTCTTGCATCAAATCGGCACAGATAAAATCGCAATGATTGGGCAAGCTCGCGGCCAATTTGCTGAGCGCGTCTTGGTTTCGCGCAATCAAAATGACGCGCGCGCCATCTTCCGCCAAGGTTTTTGCAATGGCAGCTCCGATCCCCCTGCTGGCACCGGTCACGATGGCGGTTTTATTGGTGAAATTATAAGTCATGAAGTGGTTCCCTTACTGCTGATCAAAATTCGAGCCGCGGCCCGATTTGGTAAATTTCATAAATCGGGTTGAAGCCGGATTGTTCACCAATACCGACAGCAACAATATGATTGAGCCATGCCAGTTCCTCTACGCCTGTTTCAAAGCGCACATGGGTAACCAATGAATAGGAATCCGCCGGCAATGCTTCGCCCTTGGCAAGCTTTGCCATGGCACCCTCGGAGCCATGAAAACGCCCTTCATATTGGGTGAAAATCAGGCCACCGGTTTGTGTTTTGAGCGTTAGCCGAACATCGATAAGCATCTTTCCAGGTTCGGGCAATAACACCCAGTCGGCACCGCCGGGCAATACTGTGCCTTTCAACTGCGGGCCGTCGAAATCACCGCCGATAATGGGCGCAATGGTTCGGTAGCCGTTTGGGGTCTTACCGATTTGCGCGCTTTTGGCACTATCCACATTGAGCCTGAGGGTCATCACATGTTGATGGGATAGGGTTTTTGCTTCGCCACCCATAGCTCAATCCGCCGCCATGTAAGCATCAAGTGTGGCATGGAAATGGCGAATGCGGCTCTCTTGATAATTCGCCAATGTTGCCCCCGCTTTGCGCGTTGTTCGCAACCCTTTTTGAATACGCATCAGATTGTCGGTGTCTTGGTCAACCACCTTAGCCGCCGAACCCATCGCTTCAACGCTTGACCACGGATCATCCTCGCTCAACCAAACAATATCGGCCGGTTTGGGATGCGAGCCGTCTTCGGCTTTGGGAAACAAGAAGAACATTTCCATAATCGACTTTTCAGGATTATCGCCATAAGGCCGGAAACGATAGCCCGCGGCCAAACCGACACCACCGAATTGAACAAAATTCGGAAAGACGGAATATTGAATGAGATCGAGCGCAACACTGTCAGAGATCTCAGACATATCTCGCTTGGATGAGGCGGATATTTTATCCCTAGCAATATCGGCAAATCGGCCACGCGGCGATTGACCTGCCTCGGCTTCACGATCGGATTTATAAAAAGGCGTGTCGCGTTCCATTAATTGTCGGGTTTTTTCCGCTGTAATATTGGGGAGAGACGGGCTCGGCACGCCTTGAGCACTGATCATGCGATTGATGTGACGCACCCCCGGCCAGACGTCATATTGGGTGTTGCTGTCGCCGTAATAAGGCAGCGATTGCGGATGGGCGAAAGGAACATGGTAAGCTTCCACAAAAGCCTCAGTACATAATTTCCAGTTACACGGCATGATTTTTGCCACATGGATTGCTTTGTAGCGGTTCTCCAAATCGAAATCCTCAAAATGCTCGGGAAGGATTTCCAAGTAAGACATGAGGTCTTCGCCATCATGGTCGAAATTGATAAAAACAAAGCCGCCCCATACATCAACGCGCGCCTCCGGCAGATTGAATTCACTCCAATCAATATGTTCAAAATCCCAAGCTTGAGGCACCTCTTTCAAACTGCCGTCCAGATTCCAGGTAAAGCCGTGAAACGGGCAACGGAACTGTTTTACACAACCACCTTCCTTGCGCAGCATGGTGCCGCGATGCAGGCATGAATTTATGTAGGCGCGAATATCTGTGCGTTCCGGTCCGGTGCGCACCACAATCAATGAGTCGTGCACAATATTGTAGACCACGTGGTCGCCGACATTCGGGATATCCTCCAGGCGGCAAGCCCATTGCCACGTTTTGCGCCAAATTTTGTCGACTTCGCGATCATGATACTCTTTCGAAAAATATCGTTCGACGGGAATATCGGCCTGCCCCAAGTCAACTTGCGACTCACATTGCATATGCGGCGGCGGCGCAATTTTGTCGTCCTTGTAAATATCTTGCAAAGAAGGCGATGGCCGGCCAGCCGGACCCTTGAAGGTTTCATTCGCGCGGGCTGTTTGATCGATATCTTTTCCACTCATGGCAAATCCTCGCTTGTATTTTGACGAATAGAGTTTAACTTACAAACAGAATGGTCTGTATCTAATTGAGAGTCAATATATAATGACGCAAACACAACCCTTGCTCCCGCCGCGCCAAAGTCAGGCTGAACGGACCGACGCCATGCGTGCGCGCTTGATGGAAGCGACATTAAAAGTAATCGCCGAAGATGGCTGGGCGCAAGCAAGCACCCAAAAAATATGCAAGCGCGCCGGTGTTTCGCGCGGCGCCCAAACGCATCATTTCCCAACCAAAAACAGCCTTTTGCTGGCGGCTGTGCGCGAAATCATCACGCGGTATCAATCTGACATGGACGCCGCTCTGGACGCCGCTCTCGACGGGGCCTCGGTCGATAGGCTGACTCTCTCACGATTGTTTGATTTTCTTTGGGATGCCTGTTTCGACGGCGACTTATTGACCTGTTGGCTTGATGCCATGAATGCCGCACGCACGGATACATTATTGCGCGAGGAAGTTCGGGACACTGACAGTAAATCCCTGACCGCGATTGGTCACCTTGGGCTATCAACCGTTCGGCTGGAAGCAAACCCACCGTCTTGGTCGGATCGGGCTGATGAGGTTATTGAGCTTACCGTTTACCTGTTGCGGGGATTTGTGCTGCAAGATGGCGTGCATCAAAATGCTGCCAAGCGCCGAAAACTATTCGATTTATGGAAGCAGCTGGTTTTGTGATGCCGACCACTGTTATATTGCAAGCAAAGGGCGCCTTAAAGGCCATCTATTTTCATTTGACTACTCAAAACCAATAGAAGGTAATATTTTGTGTTGCTGTGCTGATAAATTTTGAAAAGTTTAATAATTCATAGAAGACAATAAGAATTTAACCAAACCACCACAGAAACCATGATTTCCGCTCCTCAAAAAATATGCTTGAAGGTCAATGGCTTGGGCCGTGAAACACGGGCTTGAAACTGGGGAATGGCGCACCGGGGAAGATTCGAACTCCCGACCCCCAGATTCGTAGTCTGGTGCTCTATCCAGCTGAGCTACCGGTGCAAACTGCCGAGGCAGAGCCTGTTCTTACTGGCTTGTTTGATAATTTGCAAGCCCGTTGATTGACCTGATCAAAGCACCTACTGAAAATGGCTACGATAACATTGCGCATTAGCCAAATCTTCGGCTTCCCATATCGCGCGCGCCACACTGCGGGCCACGCAATCAGCCGCCAAAGCACCAACAATGGCCACAGCTCTGGCTCGCTGTTCAGGAGACGCCGCTAGCGGCTTGCTGCCGGTGGCCAACACAAAAATAGCATCACCATCAAATGGCGTATGAATGGGGCGCACCGCGCGCGCCAGACCATCCTGCGCCATAATGGCCACCCGCTGAGCTTCCGCCTTGGTCAAATCCGCATCCGTGGCCACCACGCCAATACTGGTGTTGGCGCCGGCTATTTGACCGCCCAATTTTGTGCCAGCTAGGGGATGCTGCGCTTGAGCATCAGCCGCCATTGTCGCCAAATGCGGATGACCAAACTCAAGGCCGGTCGAAGTCTGCATGGCCATCGGTTGGGCCCAGAACCGACCTTGCGCATCGACCACTGAGCCAACTGGATTGGCGGCAATCAGCGCGCCAACACTAAATTGGTCAGCTAGGACTGCCGAGGCGCTGCCGACACCGCCCTTGAACATGCCAGCCTGCGCGCCATAGCCAGCACCATGATTGCCCAAGGCAAAATCAGCTTGCAACGCGCCATAGGCTTGTATGCCCAATTGGCGATAGGGCGGGGTCATGCCCCACTGCTTGTCACCGCCATTTGCCAAATCAAATAAAATCGCTGCCGGCACAATCGGCGAGCTAATCGGCGCACCGGTTTGATAGCCGCGCCCCTCTTGAGCCAGCGCCGCCGTCACACCAGATGCTGCGTCAAGCCCATGAACCGAGCCGCCAGATAGAACAATGGCGTCTGCCCGCTCGACCAAATTAGCCGGCTGCAGCGCATCGGTTTCACGTGTGCCCGGCCCTCCGCCAGGCACAGAGCATGCGGCAATGGCGGGGTTTTGTGGCACAATAACACTCACCCCCGTTCGCGCCTTGACATCATGCGCTTGACCAACCTGCAGGCCATCAATATCAGTAATCAAATTGCGTCGCCCGGTCTGCACCGGCAGCAGCTTTGATGAGCGAGGAGGTGTTTTATCTGTCATGGCCAAAAACTAGCCAGTCACTGCGATGGCGTCAATTCTTTGCTTCTGAAATGAGTGATGGCTTGGTTGCGTTTCGCGGCAGAACGGCTAAAACGTAAACTACGCGAAATGATGGCGGGAAATAGTTAACAAAAGGTTAACGTCGGAATAATGATAAAAATCCAATAATTTTTCGGGTCCGGGCACTGAACAAGGTTGGCGTGTAATAATCACCAGCCGCCCGCTTGCTGGCTTCACCGCGTGTCGGGTAAGGCGCAATAACGCCAGCCATAGCAGATATTTTTAACCCCTGTGACATCGCCAATGTCCAAGGCGCTAACAGGTCACCAGCTTGCGCGCCCACAATGGAAGCGCCCAGAATTTGACCATTTTTTGTCACCACAACTTTCACCATGCCAGCCATATCGCCCTCGGCGCGGGCGCGGTCGTTTTCTTCAAATGGCCAGCGCAAAACCCGCACCGCGCCATATTGTTGCCGGGCGTCTTCTTCGCTTAACCCAACATGCGCCAATTCGGGGCGACTATAGGTGACCCGCGGCAAAGCCCGAAGGTCAACCTTGGCTGGGAGATGGAATAAAATATTGCGAATGACAATACCGGCATGATAACCAGCCGCATGAGTAAATTGCGGCCCACCAGAGACATCGCCAATGGCAAAAATCTTCTTATTGCTGGTGCGTAGACGATTATCCACGCCAATATATGCCAGCCCCTGTGGGCTCTCGCTCGTTGCAATATTGGCGGCCTCAAGATTGAGCTTATCAATATTGGCGCGGCGCCCTGTGGCGACCAATAATTGGTCTCCCTGCACCGTCTCACCATCAATTTTGAGGCTTATCGTGTGGCCATTTTCATCACTTTCATGGGACACGCGCTGCACCACAACGCCGAATTTAATGTTGACGCCATCAGCCACCAATTGCGCCTCAATGGTTGCCGTCAGCTCGCTATCATCGCGCCCCAAAATACGCGGCGCACTCTCAATCAAAGTAACTTGAGAACCCAGACGGGCAAAGGCTTGCGCCATTTCGACGCCAATAGGGCCAGCCCCTAAGATCATCAAATGTGACGGCTTTTCTTCCAGTTCAAATAGGGTTTCATTGGTCAAATAAGGAACCGAGCTTAGACCAGGAATCGGCGGTATATAGGCGCTCGATCCAGTGGCAATAACAAATCGTTTGGCGCGGATTGTTTGCTCACCGGCCTGCAATGTATGGGCGTCAATAAACTCCCCATAGGCTTGCACCACATTGACACCGAGGCGCGAAAAGCGTTCCACACTGTCCATTGGTTCAATCGCTTCAATGGTATTTCGGACATGCTGCATGACGCCTGCGAAATCAACCTTAGGGCGCGTGGCCGACAAGCCAAACGGCTTGTTACCCGCAGGCGCTTGCGCCCGATGCGCTGCCGCCAAAAGAGCTTTCGAGGGCACACAGCCATAGTTTAAGCAATCACCACCCATTTTGCCGCCTTCGACAAGCACCGTCTGGGCGCCCATTTGCACCGCTCCTGCTGCGACCGACAAACCGCCAGAGCCAGCGCCGATGACGCATATATCTGTTTTGATGACTTTACTCATGATTG
>Ga0181606_10001933_pt1 | contig 17936 bp, 17 predicted proteins | sample 041ome_10_FD_132994 | JGI IMG/M metagenome (GOLD analysis project Ga0181606, IMG submission 132994) | Coastal salt marsh microbial communities from the Groves Creek Marsh, Skidaway Island, Georgia - 041412US metaG (megahit assembly) | ecosystem: Environmental > Aquatic > Marine > Intertidal... | reverse complement strand
CGTTGATCGCATGCAGCATTTGATTGAACAACTGTTATCCCTGTACCGTTCCAGTCCGGATCAATTCACTGCCAATTGTGCTGAACTGGATTTATTTACTATCACGCAGGATGTCATCGCCCAGAATTATTCACTATTTGAAAAAAAACATCAGAACCTGGAACTGGAAGGAAAATCTGAAAAAATTATCGCTGAAAAATTTGCACTGGAAACAATGATCACCAACCTGCTTACCAATGCCTGTAAATACAGCCCTGAAGGTTCCAACATCAAGGTTCGTGTTGAATCTGATAAAGAGTGTGTTTGTCTGCTTGTTGAAGACAATGGCGCAGGGATACCTGACGCTGAAAAAGAACGCATTTTTGAACGTTTTTATCGCTCTTCGATAAATGACAAGTCAATGATCCCGGGTTGTGGCCTTGGTTTGACCATAGTCAAACACGCTGTAGATCTGCATGATGCAAAATTGACTCTGGAAAATGCCGAGTCTCATAGTGGTTCTGTTTTTAAAATCTGTTTCAAACGCAGCTGATGATGAATAACATGAAATTGATAATAAAATTCATTGCCATCACTTTTGCCGTCAGTTGCTACACACTAAGTCTTGGTGCTAACCAGGAATTTGAAATAGTTATTCAGGATCATCTTTTTTTTCCTTCCATGCTGGAGCTTCCTGCCGAACAAAAAATACGCCTGTTGATTATTAATCAGGACCCTACAGCTGAAGAGTTTGAAAGTTATGAGCTCAATCGGGAAAAAGTTATTCCAGGTAATAGTCGTACTGTTATTTTTGTTGGCCCCTTAAGTCCCGGTGAATATCCCTTTTTTGGGGAATTTTATCCCCGAACAGCGCAGGGTATGATCATCGTCAAATGAAAGAGCTGAACTAAACTATGTTTTTGGATGCCGTTATACTTGTTCTGCAGGAAATTGTTGAGGCAGCTTTATTAATCAGCGTACTCCTGGTGTTAACCAGACTATTACGTCAACTCTGGCCAACTGATTTTAATTTGGGAAACTTCTGGCTTATCACATCTGCTTTGCTTGGCCTCATAGGCTCCTGGATTTATGCTCGCTTGATACCAACAATTTCTCTCTGGTTTGACTATGTCGGTCTGGAAGTAGTCAACGCATTCATTCAGACCTGCATTGTTGTCTTACTCTTAATGCTTTGTTATAGCCTTACCCGGGAGCGACTGAAAAAATACCCCCAACTCAGTAAACTGACTGGTATTTTTATAACACTGGTCGTGTCACTCGGCATTATTCGTGAAGTGTCCGAAATTATTATTTATGTCGCAGGCATTACTTCCCAGCCTGAAAATTTTGCACCCGTCATGATGGGATCATTTATTGCGCTGGGCATAGGAACCAGTGGCGGGATATTGCTGTTTTATTTTCTTTTAAGCCTGCCCTCGCTCTGGGCACTCAGGTCCTGCATGCTGTTGCTTGCCCTCTTTACCGGCAACATGGCCTCTCAGGCTTGCCTGTTACTCACTCAGGCCGATTGGTTACCTTATACACCCGAGCTTTGGAACAGCTCTTCCCTGCTGCCCGAATATACCGTACCGGGCCAGCTGCTTTATACTCTGATCGGCTATGAAGCCACACCATCCATTTTGCAGTTTGGCTGTTATGCTGTGGCCGCGTTTTTAATTCTGATCAGTCCGCTTTTTAAAATTACCTGGTTTTCAAAAAAAAGATCCGTAAACAGCTTGGATAATTATGAGATATAAATATAAATCACTTACCTTATTTTCCCTGCTCACAACCAACTGCCTGTTCTGTAATCTGGCGCAGGCCGATGGCGCCAGCATTGACAAGGTCTATCACCCTTATGTAGATGCCATGGAACACGAACTGGAATACCGGGTGCTGGCGCAGGATAAACAGCCTGGCCTTTATACTTCTGCCCAAATACATCAATTATCGCTGGGCACGTCTTTCTCCAACCGATGGTTTGGAGAGGCTTATATAATTGGTGAAAAATCGCGAGATGGAAATTTTGAAATTGAAGCCTATGAGCTCGAATTAAAATGGCAGTTGACCGAACAAGGAGAATTTTTCGCAGATTGGGGACTTCTCTTCGAATACGAAACAGAAACCGAAGTAGATATAGAAGAATTCAGTGTTGCCCTGCTGACTGAAAAAGAGTGGGGACGCTGGAGCGGCACAGCTAATTTGTTTTTGATCCAGGAATGGGGCGGCGACATTGAAGACGAACTGGAAAGTGTATTATCCCTGCAAGCACGTTACCGCTATTCCTCATTTTTTGAACCCGGTCTGGAGTTTTACAAGGGGCAGACGGCGACTGGCCTAGGACCTGTTATACAAGGCGACATCAACACCGGCATTCGAAAAAAGTTACACTGGGAGGCGGGTTACATTTTAGGGCTGGATAATGACAGTCCTGATCAGAGTCTGCGTTTTCTCCTGGAATTTGAGTTTTAGCTATCCATCAGTCTTATTGATTGAAATCTATAATAACCTCAGTGCCTTTATCTTCTACACTGCTAACAGATATTTGCCAGTTAAAACGATCACAAATTCTTTTCACCAGGTTCAATCCCAGGCCCGTCCCTCCTACCTTGGTTGTGTAACTTCGATCATAAATATGAGGCAAATCTTTTTCCGGGATACCTGACCCGGTATCGCTTATAGTCAGTTTTCCTTGTGCCAGGGTAATATTTATTTCACCTTGATGGGTATGCTCAATAGCATTTTTTAATATGTTACTGACCATAATCCGCACAATACTGTCCGGTTGCTGAAGTGACAATTCACTTTGTAATTCTGTTGATACCCGTAGCCCTTTCTCTTCCGCTGCTGAAATATTATCTTCCAGTACAGATTGGATAACATTATCGACTTTAACGGGAGTAGTCTGACTGATAGTGCTGCTGTCTTCCCGTGATAAAAACAAAGTGGCTTCTATGAATGCCAGCATCTCTGCACAGGCGCGTTTTATCCGGCTCAGGGCTCTCTTTGAAACAGCATTTTGTTCCTGCGAATCTAGCACATCGACTGCACCCATCATCACCGAAAGCGGCGTTCGCAATTCATGGCTGGCGGAAGCTGTAAAAGAACGTTCTCTGTCAACAAACTGATCCAGGCGTTCCTGGTATCTGTCAAAAGCTGTTGCAATCAGGCTTATTTCATTACCCTGATAATCTTCGGCAATGCGAACATTTCTCTGCTTTGGCTGAATCCCCGAAACTCTTTCGGCCAACGAAAGAACCGGCGCCAGTACCGCTTTCGATGCCTGCCTGCCCATAAAAATCGCAGCAAGCAGGACGATGCCAACACCATAGGCCAACATTTCCAATAATTGGTGTTCCAGGTTTTCCCAATCTGTGATGTCATAAGTCAGGTATATCTTATGACCGTTTCTTTCGCCTACTTCGACTTGATAATAATTTCCGTCGACTATGACACTGTGATAAGTCCCGGGGGTTAAAGCACTCAACTCAGCAGGTAAGGCCATCGTTTCAGCATCGGTATATAGCATCCAGTTATCAAACAGGGAATTCTCAGAATAAGTACCACTATCCAGTTGCTGCTGTAAAACTTCCAGTTGTTCGTGCACCATATTTCCGAAAATAACCGCTTCCAGTTGCTGCTTGATCAGAATCACACCACCGGCAAATAAGGTGCTTGTTACTGTGACAATAATCACCAGTGCTAAAATAAGGCGCATGCGTATACTGGCGATATTCATTTATCAATTCCTGACTGATCGTCAAATAAACGATAGCCTGCGCCATGAATGGTATGCAGTAGTTTCTTGTCAAAAGGTTTATCAATAATATTTCTTAAACTGTAGATATGCGTTCGCAAAATATCATTATCAGGCAAAATATCTCCCCAGATGTGTCTTTCCAGTTCTTCCCGTGACACCACCCGGCCAGTGTTTTTTAATAAAATTTCAAGCAGTCGGCGCTGAATAGGATTCAGTTCAAGTTTCTGTTCAGCACGATACGCTTCCAGGGTATCAGGGTTATATTGCAGATCGGCTAATTTTAATTTCATATCGACAGGAGCCGACTGAGAGCGCTTAAGCAGAGCCTGTATACGAACTTCAAGTTCCTTAACCGAAAAAGGTTTCACCAGATAATCATCGGCTCCGGCCTGAAAGCCCATTAATTTATCATCCAACTGATCTCGCGCCGTCAACATGATAACAGGCGTATTCACCTTGCCTTCCTGGCGCAATTTCTGACATAAAGTAATCCCGTCTATGCCTGGCAGCATCAGATCCAGCACAATAACGTCAAAACGCTGCGTGACTGCCAGATGCAAACCTGTAACACCATCAGCAGCAAAATCCAGGGTGTGACCGAGTGGCTCAAGATAATCGGCAATATTCTCAGCGATATCTTTATTATCTTCAATGACAAGTATTTTCATAGCAATTGCATGATACTGACTGAAGTTTTAATTCTGCCATATTAAGCGTGATTATGATGTAGAACTTTTGTCAAAATTTTGTCAAAAGGAAGCCTGTAAAAATAAAAGCTTCAGGCTATTTTGATGAAGATCAAAAAAATATTGTACTTATTCAATATTCGACAAAACACTCAACTATCTTTGACATTTTTTTGACATCCCTTCACTAAAATTACCAGCATGAATACCCCATGGCAGGTAAGTAAAGTGAAGCTTAAGTTTAGTTATTATATTAATTCAGGCCTGATGTTGTTTTTACTGGCTAGCACCTTTTCTCATGCCCAACAGGCAGGACATGAGCCACTTGAAAAAAGCTCGTCACTCAGTTTTGAAGAAATATTCAACCACGCACTGAATAATGCCCCGGAAACCTTGGAGCGGACAGTTCGCCAGCAACAGGCTAAGGCTTATGAAGCCATAGAAGACAGCTGGATTACTGGCCGCCCCAATTTGGTCATCAATTATCTGGATGATGCACTGTTTGATGATATCGGTCAGCGTGAAATTGATTATGCCATACAGCTGCAACTTAAACGTCCGAGTGAGCGTAATAATGGTCGTTTGCTAAGTGATTCCTATCAGTCACAAATAAGTGCCTGGGAGCAGGCTCTGCAACATTACATTGCCGGCAGAGTCAGAAACAGTCTTGCTGATATTGCCGAAGCTGACACCCTGCTCTCACTGGAGCGGCAGGCTACCCTGACCACCGAAGAGTTGCTTGACATTACCAGTACATTATTTGATGCCGGCGAACTGGCCAGACTGGATGTCATGCAGGTGGAAAACCTCCTGCTTGAACAACGCCAGATTGAGCTTGAAACAGAAGCATTACTGATTGATGCCGAACGTGCCTATGAAGTACTTACCGGCTTGCATGTTCGCCCCGACTATACCTACACCGAAACAAGGGTCGCTGAAGAGGATATTCTCAGCAGTCACCCGCAACTGCTTTACCTGCAAAGTGATATAAACCTGGCCGACGTTAATATTCTGGTCAGTGAAGCCAACGCCCGTGGTGCGCCGACCGTTAGCCTGGGCGCTGCCCGTCAACGCGGCAGCTTTATGCAAAATGGTAATAACAATCTTACCCTCTCTTTAAGCATTCCTTTTGGCGCTAAAAATATCGTGAGTAGCCAGACCAGCACAGCCAGACGTAACAAAGTCGATGCTGAAGTTCTGTATCAGAATACTCTACGAAGTCTCGATCTGGCGCTACACGAAGTGGAACATGAATTATTTATAACCAATGAAGCTATCCTGATGGCAGAAGAACGCAGCCAGCTTGCCGAACAAAGCTGGCAAATGTCGCGTATTGCTTTTGCTCAAGGTGAATTAACACTTGCCCAGGTAACACCTTCTTTACAGGCTTACCTAAATGCACAAAAGGAAGTACAGCTTTTACTCCTCAGAAAGGAACGTTTAATTACCGAATACAACCAGACTATCGGAGTCATACCATGAATCTTAAAAGAGTTCTTGTTCTAAGCTGTTTATTTTTGACTTTGCCTTTACAGGCACAGGAACTGATTCAGTTAAACCAGGAAGATATTTCCCGACTGGGCATTGTCACCAGCCAGGTAATGCCTGTGGATAATAGTATCGGTACTAGTTTTCCGGCGACAGTTATCAATTCGCCACTGTCCACCTCTGCCGTGACAATTCCCTATGGTGGAATTTTACAGAACTGGCATATAGAACCCGGTACGCAAGTTCAGGCCGGAGATAGTCTGACAGAAATTAGCAGTCAGGAACTGCTTGATTTACAAAATGAATGGAGCAGCGCTCAACTTGATCTGGAACAGAAAAACTTTGAGCTGGAAAAAGACAGCCTGTTACTGGAAGAAGGCATCATTTCCAGACAACGCTTTACACAAACACAACGTGACTACCAGCAATCTGCCGCCGCTTTGCAGATAATCAGCGCGAAATTAAGTCTGGCTGGATTCAACCAGGAACAACTAAGCACAATGACAGGCAACGCATTAGGGGTCTATACAGTACGTAGTCCCGTTAGTGGTAGCGCAGACCATCTTATGGTTAATGCCGGTAGCTATGTTGCTGCCAACTCAGTCATAGCCAGTATCGGCAGTGAAGAACGCTGGCTCAGTGCACAACTGCCTGCCAGAATCGCAAATCATCTTGAGATCGGTCAAATGCTGAGGGCATCCGGTAGCAATACGCCACTGACTTTACGTCAAAAAGATTTTGCTATTGATTCACAGACTCAGACTGTAGAAATCTTTGCCGTCTTCAATACTCTGCCCGAATTAATGGTTGGACAGGTCGTCACCTTGATTGTCCCTCCTGTAGAAAATGGCATTCTGGTTCCAGCCAATGCGGTTGTCCACAGCGGCAACGAAACAACCGTCTACGTTCAGCGTGATGGAGGTTTTGAAAGTCGTCCTCTCAATTTACTGCCTGCTGGCGCAGATTATCTGGCTGTAGACGGCATAAACGCCGGAGAAAGAGTAGCAATACGCGGTACTGCCATACTCAAAGGGATTCAGCTTGGTCTGGGAGGCGAATAATAATGTTTAACCAGCTTATTCAGTTTTCACTCAGCCAGCGCCTGATGGTTTGTCTGCTGGCACTGGTGTTGGCTGGTTTCGGAACACAGGCCTTATTGAATCTGCCTATTGATGCTTTTCCGGATATCTCGCCGACCCAGGTGAAGATTATTATCAAAGCTCCCGGTATGACACCCGAAGAAGTCGAAACCCTCATCACACAACCGGTTGAAGTGGAACTTCTGGGTATACCCCGCCAGGATATCCTACGCTCCATTACCAAGTATGCCTTGAGCTCCATTACCCTGGATTTTGAAGAAGGCACAGACATTTACTGGGCAAGACAACAGGTAGCTGAGCGTATTAACAATATCTGGGGTGATTTACCGGCAGGCATCAGCGGTGGTCTGGCGCCAATGAGTACACCGCTTGGCGACATGTTCATGTTCACAATTGAAAGCGACACTTTGAACCTGCAGGAAAAACGGTTTCTTCTGGACTGGACAATCCGCCCTGCCCTACGAACCGTGCCAGGTGTCGCAGATGTGAATTCCCTGGGCGGTTTTGTGAAAACCTATGAAGTCATGCCGCGTCGTGATGTTATGGCCACACTACAGGTCAACAATGAAGACATCATTACTGCCCTGCAAATGAACAACCAGAACGATGGTGCCGGACGTATAGACCAGGGAGAGGAAGCTATCCTGGTCAGAGTTGCTGGCGCTATTACCAACTTCGAAGACATCGGTAATATTCAGGTGATTAATGCTTATGGTGATCATATCCCCTTATCCGAACTGGCCAAAATTTCTACAGGTTCGCTGGAACGCTATGGCAGCGTGACTGCTGACGGCACTGCTGAAGCGGTGCAGGGACTGGTTATTGGTTTACGTGGCGCCAATGCCCGGGAAATTGTCGATGGTGTGACTGCCAAACTTGATGAGTTGGAGGCAACTTTACCAGCAGGGACAACAGCACAGATTTTTTATGACCGCAGTGTTTTAATTGAAGGCGCCGTTGCTTCCGTGTCTAAGGCTTTACTTGAAGCTGTGGTTCTGGTGATTGTATTGCTGGGACTGTTTCTGGGAAATATCCGTGCGGCCCTGACCGTTGCCATCGTCCTGCCAATGGCTGCATTAGTCACCTTTATCATGATGCGTTTCATGGATATGTCGGCCAATATCATGAGTCTGGGCGGACTGGTAATTGCCATCGGCATGCTGGTAGATGCATCGATTGTGATTGTGGAAAATATTGTTTCAGCACTGGCCAGCCGTAAACACGGACAAAAATCCTTACCCAAATTACATATTGTCTTTCGTGCGGTAAAAGACGTTGCCATTCCGGTCAGTTCCGGCATTATTATTATCGTTATTGTTTTTCTACCCCTGCTTACGCTGGAAGGATTGGAAGGTAAACTTTTCGGGCCGGTTGCCATGACCATTGTTTTTGCCCTGCTCGGCTCACTGGCTCTTTCGCTAACACTGATTCCGGTTATCGTTTCTTTTGTCGTTAAAGCCGATGCGCATGGCGAACCCTGGTTAAGCCGCACGCTATTAAAAATCTATAAACCCTTATTGGACAGAACACTGGCACGGCCACAATTTTTATTTGTGCTTGCGGGCGCCTTACTGATCATTACGGTTGTACTCTTTCCTTTTGTCGGCAAGACCTTTATGCCAACCATGGATGAAGGCGACATTATTATTCAACTTGAATCTGTCCCATCCATTAACCTGGAAACCACCACCCGTATCGTGCAAAACGTGGAAAGTGCCATTATGCAACAAGTCCCTGATGTGGTTCGGGTGGTTTCACGCAGCGGTTCTGATGAAATCGGCATGGATCCCATGGGCCTCAATGAAACGGATATGTTTTTGCAACTGAAGCCGGCCGATGAATGGCAGGCAGGCAGTAAAGCTGAACTGGAAGATCAATTACGTGCCGTGCTGTCTCAGTTTCATGGCGTGAATTTCGGCTTTACGCAACCGATTGATATGCGTGTTTCCGAAATGCTGACAGGATCACGTGGCGATGTTGCTATTAAACTCTTTGGTACCGATCTAAGTACACTGAACACTTATGCACAGGAAATTGCCAGACGAATACAGACTATTGATGGCAGCATCGATACCGTTGCCACCTTGAATGAAGGTGCGCAATACCTGCAGATATCTGTTGACCGATATCGAGCAGGCCAGCTTGGTATAAACGCTGATGAATTGCAAAGCCGCTTACGTTCCGAAATTGAAGGTTTGAACATTGGCAATGTCATTGAAGGCGGCGCCCGAGTTCCATTGGTAGTACGTTATGAACGTCTGCAGGGTGATGGCCTTGATCTGATGAGCAATAATTTCATCAACCTGCCGGACGGCAATATCATCCCGCTTGCCGAACTGGCCAGAATTGAACGAGTAGAAGGTCCTGTCAGTATTTCCAGAGAAGCCGGTCAGCGTTTTGCTGTGATCAGAACCAATGTTGAAGGCCGCGACTTGGTAGGTTTTGTTGAGGAAGCCCGAACGCTAATCAGCGAAAGCGTTGATCTGCCTGAAGGTTACACTGTGGAATGGGGTGGCGAATTCGAAAACCAGCAACGTGCCGCTGCCAGATTGGCTCTGGTAATTCCGGTCGCGCTGATACTGATTGCCTTTTTATTATTTATGACCTTTCGATCTATCAAGCAGACCCTGATTATTCTGTCGAATATTCCCTTTGCCCTGACCGGCGGTCTGATCGCCCTGTGGCTGACCGGTGAATTTTTATCAGTACCTGCATCAGTTGGCTTTATTGCCTTACTGGGTATTGCTGTATTGAATGGTGTAGTCATGATGTCTCACTTCAATCATCTGCTATCCAAAGGACTGGAAATTACCGAGGTCGTCAGAGAAGGCGCCTTACGACGTTTGCGTCCGGTCATGATGACAGCAACCATCTGTGCATTCGGACTGGTTCCCCTGCTACTGGCTACCGGGCCTGGTTCGGAAATACAGAAACCATTGGCCATTGTAGTTATTGGAGGGCTGATTAGCTCCACCCTGCTCACACTTTTTCTGTTACCGGTTATCTACCGTATTTTTCATAAAAACCAGGTGGAGGCTTTCTGATGCAAACAATGCTCTTACTTAATATTAATCCGCGCCTGGAAGAAGATCTGGTGGATTATTTATTATCCAAAGAATTTATCGATGGCTTCACTTCCTATACTGTGCACGGTCATGGCATTCATTCCGATATGAGTCTCACTGAACAGGTCAGCGGTCGGCGCAAAAGAATCCAGGTTGAGGCCATCTTAAATAAAGAAAACATTGATGAATTACTGGACGGACTGAAAGAAAATGTCGGCACTGATATTGTTTACTGGGAGCAGACGATCAGCAATAAAGGAAGAATTGATTAAGGTTTGAGTTTCCCGTGAGTAAAAGGGTCAGCTTATTCTGTCCCTTTTGGTAAAACTACAGCTATTTATTTAGCACCTATCAGTCTGCTTGCAATATCGGCGACATGCCTGCCCTGAAAACGCGCAATATCCAGCTCCAGCTGACTCGGTTGTCTTGAACCATCACCGTCTGCAACGGTTGAGGCGCCATAAGGAGATCCTCCGTTTATTGCAGTCATATCCAGTAACTTTTGCTCCGTATAAGGCACGCCAACGACAACCATCCCGTGATGGATAAGTGTTGTATGAAAACTGGTAATTGTCGTTTCATGACCGCCGTGCTGACTGGCACAACTGGTAAAAACACTACCCACCTTTCCGACCAGAGCACCGTTCATCCATAAAGCACCGGTTTGATCCAAAAAGTTTCTCATTTGGGCACACATGTTGCCAAAACGCGTTGGCGTGCCGAAAATAATGGCATCTGCTTCAGCAAGTTTATCCGGCTCGGCAATAGGGATATCTTCAAACTCCTTGCGTGTATCTCGTGCACCACTCAGTAAAAGTACATCCTCAGGAATCAACTCTGGAACTTGCAACAGTTTTACTTCCGTGTTTTCAATATCGGATGCGCCTGCTGCTATTTCGTTAGCCAGTTTATGAACATGGCCATACATACTATAAAAAACTACCTGAATTTTTGTTTTCATTATTTGACTCCTTCCATTTCGGCCGAATCATCGGACTCAGTAACACTATTTTCCCTGAACAGGATTCGACTCATAGCATCTATTAAGTTATTTTCACTGCTGTTAGTGCAGGATTTTTCTCGCCACGCAACATAACCGTCAGGTCTTACCAGAACAGCGCCATCCGGTGTGATGCCATAGGCTTCTGAAAACGGCAAAGTAAACGGACTCGAAATTTTGTCCCGATGTATCGGTAAATCAACATAGCTGGTATTTGAACCAGGCGGATCAATCAACCTGCAATCAATTCTGATATTTAAGGCTTCTTCAGTTTTTGCCGCAATATCTTTCCATTTCTCACCATAGTGAGACGTTATCAGAACAAATCTTTCACCGTACAAATCCAGGGTCGATCCGAGTTTTCCATTTATGAATAATTCTACATGCGGTGCTCTTGTTCCCGGCAAAGCAAATGATGCCCTTGGATCAATATCTGCTGCTCCATCATCTATATAAGCTTCATCAGGAATAACTGCATCTGATCTGTAACGATTAAATTCAACATGCACATCCGGAATCTGTTTTTTTACACCGTCCATACCCAAATCCGGATCCGAACGGGTCACATATCGCTGGTAGCCCTGCTCTATCATTTGCATGGCAGCAGGTTGCCTTTCATCGTTATACGATTTTAACAAGCCTTCATTGGCCTCCCCTCGTAAAACTGAAGCCAGTTTCCAGGCCAGATTGTGCGCATCCTGAATGCCGGTATTACCGCCATAACCGCCCGTAGGAGTAGTGACATGCGCGGCATCCCCGGCCAAAAATATTTTTCCTTCCTGAAGTCGTTCAGCTGCGTGACAAACAGCCTCCCACTTATGAATATCTTCTACCTGAACATCCAGATTCTGATCTCCTACAGCATCACGCACATATTGCGCTGCCTTTTCTTCAGTCACGCCTTCTGCCGCATTACGTGCATCAGGATGATTAATATCACCGACAGTAAAAATAACAAGAAACCCCCCAAGCCCGGTTTTTTCGAGCCTGAAAAAGCCTCTGACGTGCTGGTTATTTACATAGATAACGCCCAGATTTCTGCCACGCAGTGCCTTAGAGCAATCAGCCCGAAAATAAACAGTGATGCTCTGCGACATCACCGGATAACCCTGCATTTTTATGCCCAGCTGATTGCGTATCGGACTTCTGTTACCATCGCAGGCAACCAGATAGTTACCTTTAAATATTTTCTCCTCACCACTATCAATATGCTTTGCCCGCACCGAAACGCCGGCTTCATCTTGCGAAAATTCAGTGACCTGGTGTGAATAAAGAAACTCAGCTCCCAGCTCCTCTGCCCTGTCCTTGATGATCGGCTCAAGCACCTGCTGCGGCATGAACAACCTGCGTACCGGCGTCAGATCCTGTATTCCCTGATTGATATCCGGTATGTAATTGGCAATTTCCCTGCCTGCAAGTGACTCTACCGCATTCATGCCTCCATTGGGGTCATATAGAGCATGTGCAGCTTCCACCACTTTTTGCTCAATGCCAGCCTGCCTCATCATTTCCAGAGTACGCAACTGAAAATAACCGGCTCTTGGGTGTATGGCTGTGCCACGATGTTTTTCGATGATCAGACTCTTTATTCCATGCATGGCTAAAAACATTGATGTTGATAAACCAACCAGACTGCCCCCGACAATCAACACCGGCATTTCAACTTCACTACCATGACTTTCATTGTTTTTTTGCAGCGTCATTTTCGATCCTCTTTTTATTTATTTTTTAGGCTTCATAGACCCGGTATCTTTTTAGAAAAGTATCCACTACCTTTTTTGCATGCTCTTCAATTTCCCTATCATTTGGCGCCTGCTGCGCACCAACAACCTGGGCAACCAGTCTCTCCCAGAACAGCAAACCCTGAAACTCATGAGCTGCCCATTCAGGATCATCCACATCCAGAATATTTGATCCTTTTTTTGCAGAGAAATATTGTGTTAAGGCAGACTGCGCCGTTTTAGCCCCTACCTGATAATAAGTCGGGCCTAATTCCGGATAGCGCCCGAGGGACGATATTGTTGCCCGTACTACAGCAATATGTTTGTCATTAAGTATTTTGGAGAGAGCAAGTTTTGCATACATCAATAAAGCTTCCGCGACATCCAGTTCCTGCAGATGAAAAGCATGCAGTGCCTGCGAAATTTCCAGTGCAACATCCTCGGTGAGAGCAGCGAGTAAGCCCTGTTTATTTCCAAAGTATTGATAGATCGCTGACTTGGAACAACTCGCACGCTGACAGATCGCTTCCAGATTCGTGTCTTCGTAACCCAATTCAATCATTAACTCTGTTGCTGCCAGTTTAATGGCTTCGCGTTTTGCCAAAGACTTGTTAGCTTTTGCTGATTTTTTATAGTCGGACTGTCTATTTATAGTACTCATAAGTATTATATTTTTAGATATAATTCAATTAGTTAATTTTATTTATGTGTTATTTTATAAAAAACAGTACCAATTGGTACTGTTTTTAGCAAGTACTATTGATAACTCACAGCTAAAAAGTATTTTGCAGAGCAAGTTCGCAAGCTAAGAAGGGATTTAAGAAGGGATTATTGTTTTAATGGATATTGAGCTGTCTGCTACAAGAGAGCACTGTCGCTGTAGAAGAGAATAAAAGAGTCAAATTGCTCTGACTCTTTTGATTTTCAATGATTTGCCTTTGATTTTTTATTACTGTTTAAAATTCCACCAGTTCAACCAGCAGACCATCCGGGCTACGGACAAGGATCGCTTCACTGTTGTTATCCAGTCGGACAGGCTGCCCTTCCGGAGTCTCAATAATATGGCCTGCTTCATGTATCCGGTTTACCAGTGCCTCAATATTCTCTACCTGTAGAGTGATGGCCGACGCGCCAGGATCCTGAGGATCGGGAGAACGCTTGGTACGGACAATATCCCTGAACTCCCAGAAGAACCAGGGGTTAGCTGAACCCGGGGGCATTGTTCCCATATTACGTGCACGTGCCCGCGGCGTCCCTTCAAGTGCCAGAACAGCATCGTTGACATAACCTGGCTCCCTGGTTGCAACAAACCCGAGAATTTCACCGTAAAACTCCATGGCACGTTCGATATTCTCTAGCGCCAGGGATGAACGTGCATCATAAATATTACTGCTTTCCGGCACTTCCGTTTGAATGGGGTTACCTGATTGCACAAACTCAAAAACAAAGCCATCCGGGTCACGCAGCATGACTGCACGAGTATTGTTTCTGGGTCGTTGTGTATAAACCGGACCGGCACTTATTGTATCCACGCTCATAACTGTATCTTTTACCCGTTCAAATGCCAGATCAATATCACGTACCTGTATGGAGAAACGTGTGACACCAGGATCATAGAGTCTTTGCTGAAAAGGTCGACCTTCAGCACCTTCAAATTCAATCAATTGTAATGACAGCGCGGAACCGGGAATCGACATGATGGCATATCTGGCCTGTGCTGCTGGTGTTTCCGCTACCACCTTTTGTAACAGGGCTGAAGATGTCAGTCGTGCAGGTCCTTCTGCCACTTCGAACTGCAGCCCCTGTCTATAGAAATCAATAGAAGATTCCAGATTCTCTACCACATGCGTGAGTAAAAGAGGTCTGAGCATACGGCCTTGAGCAGGTGCTTGAGCCCAGGATGCATTCAGAAAAATGCTTAATCCAACAATGGCGGGAAGCAATAAATAACCAGACCGAAACATGTATTTGAATAAGAATGATTTTGTAAAAGCTAGCTGATTCATAAGTTTGCCCCCTTCAACTATCTAAATATTTTTTAAAAAATAATGCAGTAAATTTATGTAAATCTTTAGCTTCAGGAAGATCGTGCATGGCAGAAAAAAGATGATGCATGCCTTCAAAGACAAAAAGCTCCGCTTCATTATCGACTTTCCTAAGTGCAGTGTGCATTATTTATTGTCAGTACCAAACTGATAGTTTACCTGCCGATAACATTACGGCAGATATGCACCACCATTGATATGAACAGTCTGACCTGTGATATAGCGCGCTGAAGCGCCTGCCAAAAACACGACTGCTTCTGCTATTTCCTCTGGTTGACCACGTCTTCCTAGCAGGTTTGTCCGCGTGGCATGATGATGAGGTCGATTGTTTTCATCTCTGATTGTTTCTATCAGTCCTGGCGCGATACAGTTGACGGTAATACCTTCTGGTGATAACTCAGAGGCCAGCGCTTTTGTGAACCCTACTACGCCTGCCTTGGCCGAGATAACATGCGCCCGATTTGAGGCACCTGTATGGGCAGTCAAACCACCAATATTTATGATTGTCCCTTGTGTGCTTTGCCGAAGCTGATGAAGTGCCGCTTGAGACATCAGGAAAACAGCGTCTAGGCATACCCCCATAACCTTGCGCCATTCTGCATAGCTTATGTCGGCAATGGGTGATTCCGGTCTTATCGCCGCATTATTCACCAAAATATCGAGTCGGCCGAACTTTGCAATGACTTCATTTATGATTCGAATCGCTGTGTCAGGCTCTGACAGGTCGCCAAGGGTTACCATGCCGTCTACACCATAGGATTCAAGCTGCTTTAAGGTCTGTTCAGCTTGTGATTGATCCTGCGCAGCATGCACAACCACATTAATGCCGTTTTTGGCCAGGGCTACCGCGATGGCTCTACCAATATTTCGTGATGAACCGGTAACCAGAGCGACCCGATCCGTATTCGGTGACTTTGCTGCCGTCATGCAGTCTCTCCCAATTCACGGATTAATTGGTAGCCAGAATGCATCGAGGCAATGGACTTACAAACATCCAGCAATTTATCCGGATCAGAATGTTCGCCATACTGGCAGTTAGCGTAAAATTTTTCTGTTATTTCATCCTGGCTAAGCGGTGCATCTCTCCCGCCACGCATAAACCCCTGCCTGGCTTCTTTGTAAGTGCCGTCTTTAAACAATAGCCTGACGTGACCGGTAAAGGCTGCCGGATAAGGATTATCCAAATCAATTTCATAATTAACCTTGGCGGCAATATTCAACAAATCAGGATCAACAATGGACGCTTCACTGTAGTCGCCGAGATTTGCATGACCCCGCAATAGCCCCAGAGCGACACCAAAAGGCACGCTGAATTTGGCTGCATATGAACTTGGTGGTGCACGCTTTATTGTTTTTGGTTCCCACAGCCTGTGGACATAACCTTCTGCGGTTTCACAAAGAATTGACTCGATATCATTGACATTAATGCCTTGCTCCCTGAGTTGGCGGGCACAATCTATATAGGGCTGAATCATGGTGCCACAGGGATAAGGCTTGAATGAAATGGTATCGCTGACATATTCCTCTCCGAGCTTATCAAACAGGCAGTCCAGCTTGGGTTCTACCGATGAAGCAAACACTTTGAAAGCCCCATGCTCACCTTCAAAGACAAATTTGGGTCCCTGAAATCCGGCCCTGGCCATGGCAAATGCCCGCAAACCGGATTGAGCAGCCCAGCCCGGATGCATACGTTTGGTCCAGCTGCCATCACCCAGGTATTCAATAATGCCCGAGGCCATGCTACCAGCGATGCCAAGCGCATTAGCGATAATCCTGCTGTCTGCTTTACAGGCCACGGCGATGCCAAATGCCGCTGCAAAAGAACCCAGTACAGCGGTAGGATGAAATCCTGATTTGTGAATGCCTTTGGGCAAGGTCAGAGCCAGTCGACAAAGAAGCTCATTGCCAGCTGCAAGTCCCAACATGATTTCTGCTGAATTCAAGTGATAGCGTTCAGCCGCGGCTAGCATGGCTGGCACCATGACGACACCGGAGTGCACAGGGCCACCTTCAAAGGTATCATCAAAATCCTCGCCATGAGCTGCTGTACCATTAACAATGGCAGCACTGGCTGCTGATGCTCGCAGGCCATGACCAATCAGGGCGTGCTCTCCGGGTTCCGATGCATCAACCACCGCCCTGACATAGTCTTTATTGCGCGAGGCTATACACAATCCAACGATATCCAGCAAAATGTCTCCATTTTTTTGCAAAGTCGATCTGGACAAACTTGTAGGCTCTAGCTTCTCACCCCAATTACCAAGCCTTTGGGCAATACTTTCTTCAATCATGGAGTCTCCTTTTTAACGACCATCATTATCAGCAAATTTACTTGTAAAGCCAGCAAACAAAAAAACAATCAAACGCCTGGCAAGCGAACCAATAATAAATAATGCAGCAACAGATAAAAGTACCAGCGAAATCCGGTCATTGAAAAATATACTTAACTCATCGCCGGACAATAATAATGATCTGCGGAAATTACTTTCAATCATGAAGCCAAGCACCAAACCCAAAACGGTAGGCAAAAATGGAAATTTTAGTAATCTCATAAAATAACCAATTACACCTGCTACCAATACAACTGAAAGTTCAAACAGACTATTATTGATTGAATAAATTCCCGACATAATTAATGCCATAATAAAAGCATTAAGATAAGGTCTTGGCTGATTCACCAGCCAGATACACACAGGCATAATAGCAATGCCAATAAAAAGCAAAGCAATAGCCGCGAAAAAAAGACCTACATATAAATCAGCCACAATATCGCCTGAACGGGCAAATAACATAGGGCCGGGTATCAGGCCATGAATCAGAAACCCTCCCAGTAAAATTGCCGTGGAATTGGAGCCTGGGATTCCGAAACTCAACAAGGGAATCAGTGAGGTTTCTGCAACAGCATTATTAGCCGTTTCCGGTGCAGCAATTCCTTCTGGCGACCCTTTACCAAATTCACGCTTCGACTTAGACCAGCGTTTAGCTTCATTGTAGGACATGAAGGAGGCAACGGTTCCACCGGCGCCAGGCATAACTCCCTCAAATACGCCAAATAAAGCGCCTATGCACTGCGGCAGGACCAACCTTTTTTT
>Ga0181606_10001930_pt1 | contig 17946 bp, 14 predicted proteins | sample 041ome_10_FD_132994 | JGI IMG/M metagenome (GOLD analysis project Ga0181606, IMG submission 132994) | Coastal salt marsh microbial communities from the Groves Creek Marsh, Skidaway Island, Georgia - 041412US metaG (megahit assembly) | ecosystem: Environmental > Aquatic > Marine > Intertidal... | reverse complement strand
GACTGGCGACTGTGTTAATGGTGGTGGAAAAGCTACCGCAAATTGGAACGTATATAACGAAACCTTTGGGTTATGCTTTGTTGTGTGGTGCAGCACTCATTGCCCTTGGTCTTATTTAAGGAGGACATCATGGCAAGTGATCGTTTAGAGGTACCTGCAAAAATTGATAGCCGTCATCCAGTGGCGATGAAAAAGGACCCAGGGCTGACGCCTTGGGCGATTAAGGGTGAATTGATCCTGAACTGTAACTGTACAGTGTTCTGCCCCTGTGTTGTATCCTTGGGAAAACACGCCCCAACAGAAGGCTATTGTCAGGCATGGGCAGGTGTGCGCATTGATCAGGGGCATTATGGCGACGAAGATCTGTCAGGTTTGAACGTCGGATTGGTGTTGGAAATTCCGGGCCTGATGGCGCGTGGCAACTGGAAAGCGGCAGCCTATATTGACGATCGCGCGAGCTATGCCGCCTATGAAGCATTGATCAAAATCTTTAGCGGTCAGGCCAAGGGTACAACAGGGTTGTTCAAGGTGTTGGTCAGCGAATTTTTGGGCGCGGAACGCGCACCTGTTGAGTTCACAACCGAAGGCAACGCACGCCGTCTGATGGTGGGCAAGATCATTCAGGGTGAAGTTGTTCCAGTGCCCGGTCACAAAGGTGAAGAAATCGTTGTGAAGAATACCGAATACTGGATGGGCCCAGATATCACTGTCGCCACCGCAACCAAGGGCCGTGTACGCGCCCATGGCCGCGTTTGGGATTTTGATGGCCGCTCTGCCGAGATCTGTCAAATCGACTGGCACGGTCCACGCTAAAACCGTTTTTAATTGAAACAGGGGATGAGTGTAAAACCCGTCTCTGCGTTTTCGTTTTTCGTTGGATTAGGAGTCCTAGAATGGCAGGTATTGTTCCATCACGCCGGGTGCGCGGCACCCCGTTTACAGTTGGTGTTCAGGCGGCAGGCGCTAAGGCATTCACGGTTTATAACCATATGTTGTTGGCCAGTTATTTCGAAAGTTATGAGGCCGATTATCACCACCTGAAAGAGCATGTTCAGGTTTGGGATGTGGCCGTTGAACGACAGGTCAGTATCAAGGGCTCCGATGCCCTTCGCCTAATGAAAATGATGAGCCCGCGCGACATGGATCGCATGGCGGATGATCAGTGTTATTACGTGCCAATATGCGATTGCAATGGGGGCATGTTGAATGACCCTGTGGCCATCAAATTGGCGCAAGATCATTATTGGCTGTCACTGGCAGATGGTGATTTGCTGCAATATGCGCTTGGGCTTGCGATTGCATCAAACATGGATGTTGATATTGTGGAACCCGATGTTTCACCACTTGCGGTTCAGGGTCCAAAGGCCGATGAACTGATGTCTCGTGTTTTTGGTGATGAAGTGCGTGACATTCGTTTTTTCCGCTATAAGCGTATGGCGTTTATGGATACAGAGTTTGTGGTTGCGCGCTCTGGTTGGTCCAAACAGGGCGGCTTTGAAATCTATGTGGATGGCACGGAGTATGGCATGCCACTATGGGATGCCTTGATTGCGACGGGTCAGGATTTGAACGTACGCGCAGGTTGTCCCAATCTGATCGAACGGATCGAAGGCGGATTGTTATCCTTTGGCTCGGACATGACGCGCGAAAATACGCCTGTCGAGGCGGGATTGGCCAAATTCTGTAATTCACCCGAAGATTACATCGGCAAATCTGTGATCGAAGCACAAAAGGAAAATGGCCCCCCTCGTCAAATTCGTCCCATCGAAATTTCGGGGTCTGGCGATCTACCCCATAATGCGACCGGTTGGTCGGTTTATTTGGATGGGAAAAATGTGGGCCTGATTGCCTCGGCCACATGGTCCCCAGATTTCAACACGAACGTGGCCATTGGAATGATTGATGCGGGCTATTGGGACGCGGGCCAAGAGTTAACCGTAGATACAGGTGCGGGCGAACGCAGCGCCCGCGTCAAAGAAAGATTTTGGATTTAAGAAAGTAGGAGGATCAAATGTTTAATGCATTAGTGGTCAATAAGGATGCAGAAAGTGGCAAAACATCCGCCACCATCGAACAAATCAGCACTGATCAACTGCCCGAAGGCAATGTTGTGGTGAACGTGGAGTATTCAACCGTAAATTATAAAGACGGCCTTTGTATTGGTCCAGGTGGCGGCTTGGTGCGCGAATATCCACATGTTCCGGGCATCGATTTCGCAGGAACCGTCGAAAGCTCGGATGATGCACGCTACGGCGCAGGGGATAGTGTTGTCCTAACGGGATGGCGCGTGGGCGAGGTACATTGGGGCGGATACGCCAAAAAGGCCCGCGTCAATGCCGATTGGCTGGTTCCATTGCCAAACGGTCTGTCATCACGTCAGGCGATGGCGGTCGGTACCGCAGGCTTTACTGCGATGTTGGCGGTTATGGCGCTTGAGGATCATGGGTTAAAACCTGGCCAAGGTCCTGTCTTGGTAACGGGCGCTGCGGGTGGCGTTGGATCCGTTGCAACAGCGATACTAGCAAACCTTGGGTATGAGGTTGCGGCCGTCACAGGACGGCCAGAAACCGAAGACTATTTGCGCGACCTTGGGGCCACCCAAATCGTGCCACGGGAAGAGATCAACGAAACCGTTAAACGCCCGTTAGAACGTGAAACATGGGCCGGATGTGTGGACGCCGTTGGCGGTGACATGCTGGCGCGTGTATTGGGCCAAATGAAATACGGCGGATCGGTTTCTGCGGTTGGTTTGGCTGGGGGCGCAGGCCTACCTGCAACGGTGATCCCGTTTCTGCTGCGCGGTGTGAGTCTATTGGGAATCGACAGCGTGATGCAACCCTATGATAACCGCCTACGCGCCTGGGAACGCATCGCAAACGACCTGCCGATGGATAAGCTTGAGGCGATGATCCACCCCGCTACTTTGGGTGATTTGCCAGCACTTGGCAAAGACATCCTAAAGGGACAAGTAAAGGGCCGCGTCGTTGTTGACGTAAACGCCTAATAAATCCGCTGCGCTCCGCCCAATTTGGTGGGGCGCAGTGAATACTGATAGATGGATTTAAACTTCTAATTTACCTAGGTGTCGTTTGTTGCGTTGATCGCAATCAGCGAGTGCGTTGCGATCTTGGATTTTGATGACATCTCGTCGAATAAATTCGCTGCCAACACGTACGGCTGACAGCGTCAACATAGTGGTCGACCAGTCGTCTGCTTTGAACGCGTTTGCAGAACGCACTGCACAATACAGTATGATGTATTGATAAGCGTAGAACCTATGAATCTTAAGAAATTTTGCATTTAGTGATATGATTAGCTGCAAAGAAACGGACCAATATGTTCCAATTTGACGTAATTTTTATGGTTAAAATTAGGTTACGAACTGCCTAATATACCCAACATCCATTTAGAAGTTGGATTTCGTGCAAGTCGTCGGTCATTGGCTTAAATAGTACTGCTTTAAAGGGCATCATTTTTGGGGGCAATCCCAATGATGCCCCTTGCAAATCCCCCAAACCGCTTGCACAGTGCCTGAAAACAAACGGGGGACGTCATGCAGCTTGATCTTGACTTTATCCGCGCTCAATTTCCGGCATTTTCCGAACCAGCGTTTGCGGGACAATCGTTTTTCGAAAATGCCGGCGGCAGTTTTACCTGCCGTCAGGTTATTGATCGTCTGTTTCGCTTTTACAATGAACGCAAGGTGCAACCCTATGCCCCCTATGACGCCAGCCGTTTGGGGGGCGAAGAAATGGATGAGGCGCGCACGCGTCTGTCGGCGATGATGGGAGTGCATGAAAATGAGCTAAGCTTTGGTCCCTCAACCACACAGAATGTCTATGTCCTAGCCAAGGCCTTTGGCGAATGGATGAACGAAGGGGACGCGATCATCGTCACCAACCAAGATCACGAGGCCAATTCAGGCGCATGGCGGCGTTTGGCAGACCGCGGGATCGAGGTACGCGAATGGCAAATCAATCCTGAAACTGGGCGGCTTGACCCAAGTGATCTGATGAATTTGTTGGATGATCAGGTGCGTTTGGTGTGTTTCCCACATTGTTCAAACGTTGTGGGTGAAATCAACCCCGTTGTGGAAATCACCGCACTGGCCCATGGGGCGGGGGCGTTTGTTTGTGTGGATGGGGTCAGTTATGCGCCACACGGCATCCCAAATGTTGGAGATTTGGGGCCAGATATTTATATGTTTTCGTCCTACAAAACCTATGGACCGCATCAGGGGATCATGGTGGTGCGCCGTCAATTGGCAGAGTTGCTGCCCAATCAGGCCCATGCGTTCAACGGCGGCAGCCTTTATAAAAAATTCACACCCGCAGGACCCGATCATGCACAGGTTGCGGCCTGTGCGGGTATGGTGGATTATTTTGATGCGGTGGCGGCCCATCATGGTGGCGCTGATTTATCCGCACCAGAACGCGGAGTCCTGGTCCACACCTTGTTCCGAGAGGCCGAAATTGCCCGAATGGAGCCATTGATCGAGTTTTTGCGTGGGCGCAATGATATCCGTGTTTTGGGTCCTTTGGACAGTGTGGCGCGCGCGCCAACGGTCGCCTTGAATATTGGGCGCAATGCAGAAGAGTTTGCAGCAATCCTCGCAAATGCAGGGATTATGGCGGGGGGTGGTGATTTTTACGCCGTGCGCCCCTTGGCGGCCATGAATGTGAACCCTAATCATGGAGTGTTACGCCTTAGCTTTGTACACTACACAAATGATGCAGATATTGCGAAATTGATTGATGCCCTGGGCACGCATTTGTGACCCCGAACAGTTGACATAAACCGTCGGAAATTATTGATCTATTTTGCGGGGCCTGCGTACACAATGTATGAGAAATACGGCAACAATTTACTGGATCCGCCGCGACCTACGGCTTGTTGACAATCTCACTTTGGTTGAGGCGATCAACCGCGGTGGCCCTGTCATCCCTGTGGTGATCAATGATGATATTCAATGCGCGCTTGGTGCGGCCTCGGCCTATCGTATGTCCATGGGGTTTGAGGCCATTGATAAAAAACTGCGTACACTTGGGTCGTGTATCATTTACCGCAGTGGCAATCCTGTCGATGTATTGACTGAATTGGTGCGTGAAACAGGGGCGGGGGCGGTTTATTGGTCGAGGCTTTATGATCCAGAAAGTGTCGCGCGTGATACCAAGGTCAAAGGCACGCTAAAGGCAGATGGCATTGATGCAAAAAGCGTGTCGGGCCATCTGATATTTGAACCATGGACGGTTGAAACCAAGGCTGGTGGGTTTTTCCGTGTGTACACTCCGTTCTGGCGTGCGGTTTCGGGGCGTGATGTGGCGACACCCCTTCCTGCGCCAACAAAAATTCCGTCTCCCGACAAATGGCCACAAAGCGAACAACTGTCGGATTGGAACATGGGCGCACGTCTGTGTCGTGGACAATCAGTTTTGTCCCAATATCTAAGTGCGGGCGAAGATGTGGCGCAGGATATTTTGTTCAAATTCATGGAACAAAGTGTTGATTGCTACGCAAAAGGGCGCGATTTGATGGGTGTGAACGGTACCTCGCGCCTGTCGCAGTTTTTAACATTGGGCGAAATTAGCCCGCGTCAGGTATGGCATGTGGCGCGCCAGGCGTTAATGCAGGGCGCTGCAGATGCAGAGGCCTTTATCAAACAGCTGGTCTGGCGTGAATTTGGGTATCACCTGATATATCATACCCCACATATCACATCAGGAAATTGGTCTGAAAAATGGGATCATTTTCCATGGCAAGAGGATGAAGATCATCCACATGTCTTGGCGTGGAAACAGGGGCGCACAGGCATCCCATTGATCGACGCGGCCATGCGGGAAATTTATGTCACAGGATATATGCACAATCGTGGGCGAATGAATGTTGGATCCTATTTGACAAAACATCTGTTGACGCATTGGCGCATTGGACAAAAATGGTTTGAGGAGTGTTTGGTGGACTGGGACCCTGCGCTAAATGCGCTTGGGTGGCAATGGGTCGCTGGATCGGGTCCTGACGCAACACCCTATTTCCGTGTCTTTAATCCTGATACGCAGGCGAAAAAATTCGACGATGGCGGCGCCTATCGCAATGCATGGATTGCCGAGGGGCAAAGGAATGCACCCAAAACTGCATTGGATTTTTATGACGCGATCCCAATGGCGTGGAATTTGTGGCCTGACATGCGCTATCCCGATCCGATTGTTGATCTGTCTACTGGGCGCAACCGTGCTTTAGAAAGCTACAAGGAGCGCACATTTTAGCACGCCTCATTTTGCTCTGGGCAAGCGGTTAGGAACCCTCTACACCGCGATCACGACCATCACATGGGGGCGGATATGCCATCAATGTTTTTCTATGGAACCCTATGCGATTTGCGATTGTGTGAAATCGTTTTGGGACGTTCGTGCGATCAGCTGCAGTTTTCAGAGGCGGTGTTGCATGATCACGCCATCTATTGGGCGCGGGGCGAAAATTTTCCCGTGATCGTTCGCGAACAAGGATCGCTCGCCAAGGGCTTATTGCTGAGGGGGTTGGATCAAGCCGATATTGATAAGCTGGATTATTACGAAAGCGGATTTGACTATGCCCCCGTTCCTGTGACTGTAGTAACAGATGCAGGGCCAAAGGAGGTCAGCGTTTATTATTGTGATGATCCCGATGTTGTGTCTGGCGATAAATGGAGCCTATCGGATTGGTCCGAAAAATGGGGGCCAACCGCTTATGGGGCAGCCGAAGAATTCATGTATCATTTTGGAAAGTCATCTGCGTCCGAGATGGACCCGAAATTCCCCATGATGGAACGTCGTGCGCATTCTTGGCGTATGGCCCAAGAGGACCCAGATCTAGGAATAGAGGCAGGGGCAGGGGATAGGCATGTGGAAGTCATCGATATGACGCGCCCCTATACCGGTTTTTTTGCCGTGCGCGATTATCGCCTACATTATCGCCACTTTGATGGATCGATGAGTGCTGAAGTTTCCCGCGCGGCATTTGTTTCGGGGGATGCATCCTTGGTTTTGCCCTATGACCCAGAAACCGATCAAATTTTGGTGTTGGAACAATTTCGGATAGCACCCTTCGCGCGCGGGGATAAAAACCCATGGCTATTTGAACCTATCGCAGGAATGATTGATTTAGGCGAAACACCCGAAACCTGCGCACGGCGCGAGGCAGAGGAGGAGGCGGGTTTGAACATTTGCAACCTGATCCCCATTTCAAAATCATATCCCAGCCCCGGTGGATCAACAACGTTTTTCCACAGTTTTTTGGGTATCTGTGATTTGAAAAATTATACGCCCAAACTTGGTGGGCTAGACGACGAAAACGAAGATATCCGGCCCCATCTTATATCCGTTGATCATGCGATTGAAATGGCCATTCTGGGCCGTTTTCGCGCACTTCCTTTGGCTATGATGGTGCTATGGCTGCAACAATATCGCCAGAGTGATCTTGTAAGTCGCTCACTTCGCTCGTAGCATAAATTTAAAGGAATTGAGGAGTAATATGCAGTACGCGTCTGATTTGGCAAATGCCGTCGGTAACACCCCCCTGATTAAACTGTGCCGTGTAAGCGAAGAAACTGGGTGCACAATTTTGGGCAAGGCAGAGTTTTTGAACCCTGGGCAATCGGTCAAGGATCGCGCGGCGCTTTATATCATTCGCGATGCAATCGATCGCGGAACCCTAAAACCCGGTGGCACAATTGTCGAGGGGACGGCAGGGAACACAGGGATCGGCTTGGCATTGGTGGGCGCGTCTATGGGATTTAAAACAGTGATCGTGATCCCCGAAACTCAAAGCCAAGAAAAAAAGGACATGCTGCGCCTTGCAGGGGCTGAATTAGTTCAAGTGCCTGCTGCGCCGTATAAAAATCCTAATAACTATGTGCGGTATTCGGAACGTTTGGCCAATGAATTGGCCAAAACGGAACCCAATGGCGCAATTTGGGCAAATCAATTTGACAATGTGGCCAATCGACGTGCGCATATCGAAACGACAGGCCCAGAAATTTGGTCTCAAACCGATGGCAAGGTTGATGGATTTGTTGCAGCAGTGGGTTCGGGTGGTACACTTGCAGGATGTGCCGAATACCTGCAGCCTAAGGGCGTTAAAATTGGACTGGCTGATCCGATGGGTGCAGCACTGCATTCTTTTTACACAACGGGCACATTAGTCTCGGAAGGATCTTCTATAAGTGAGGGGATCGGACAGGGGCGCATCACCGCAAACCTGGAAGGGTTTACCCCCGATTATTCATATCAAATCACGGATGAAGAGGCCTTGCCGATCGTCTTTGATCTATTGGCGAAAGAAGGCCTGTGTTTGGGCGGATCATCTGGGATTAACATTGCAGGTGCCGTGAAACTTGCCCGCGCTCTCGGACCGGGTCATACCATCGTGACCATTTTGTGTGATTATGGCACGCGCTATCAGTCAAAGCTTTATAATCCTGATTTTTTGAAATCCAAAGGCTTGCCCGTTCCTGACTGGTTAGAGCGTGGACCGCGGGCAATTCCAGGGGTATTTGTGGATTAAATATATGGTGCGAGTGTTTCGATTTTGTTTGATCCTGTGGATCACCTTGGTTTCACCTAGTTTTGCCCAAGGGGTCGCGCCCGAGGCCTATAACAGTTGGAGTAAAGATGCGACACGCGCCGAAGCCGTTGTCGAAAATGCCGAAGCCTCTGATGTAGCGCTTGAGGCATTGCGCAGTCAAATTGTAGATTGGCGACAAACGTTCCTAGATGCGCAATCCCAAGACATTGCACGGGTCGCAATTCTGGAAGAGCAATTAAATGCATTGGCACCCATTCCTGAAACAGGTGTGGATCCATTGGCCGATCGCCGCGCCGCGTTAAGCGAACAATTAAACGCCGCGCGCGCGCCCCTGTTGCGCGCAGAAGAGGCCTATTCCCGTGCCAGTGGTTTGATCCGTGAGATTGACCAAATCATCAGTGCACGGCGTACAAGTGCATTGTTGAAATTGGAGCCAACACCGCTTGCGCCGTCAAAATGGTTGACGGCCACGACAGAGGTGGTTGGCGTGATTTCGGGGCTTGTCGATGAAGTGTCAGATGCATTTAACAATGCGTCGGCACGGGCATCATTTCAATCGAACTTTTTGAACATTATCCTGCAACTCTCTTTAACTATTGCATTTTTCTTTGGTGCGTCGCGAGTGTCTCTGCGGGCGCGGGATCTCTCACAAAACGTGGCTCGTAATCCCCGATTGGCGCATTTGATTGCTGCAACCATCAAAACGGCCATGCTGGTTGCGGCCTTCTACACCTTGGGGGCTGCGTTGTTGCAAACGGGCATGTTTGAGGTGCGCGGCGCGTTGGTCTTGGACGCCATGCCTATTTGGGCGGGCTATATCATTGCGGCCATCTTTATCTCGGATCGTCTGGCCACAGGATCGGGATCGGCGTTCGAATTGCCTCGTGATGTTGAAGAGCGTTCGATCCGCCGTACCTTTGTTTTGGGGGCGCTGATCTTTGTAATTGATCACGCGTTAGAGCATGTTTTCGTGTTCAACGAAGTCGGTGCCGCATCGATTTCGGTGCTGCATTTCGTTCTGATCCTGCTAGGGGCTTATGTCCTTTCACGTGCAACTGTGAAATTGCGCCAAGCCAGCGATAGTGAGGATGCGGGCCCAGATGGTGTATTCGCAGTCCGCTTTGCCCGCCTTCTGGCCCAAGTTGGGCGTTTCATCACCATTGGCGCACCTGTTTTAGGCGCGGTTGGGTATGTGACCGCGGCCTATAGTTCGGTGCTAGCCTCACTCCTAACCTTGGCGCTGTGTTCCGTCATTGTGATCCTACAAGGCGGTCTTGTCGATCTTTACTCTCGCGCGATTGGGCGTGAGGGCGAACAAGAAGATGGTTTGGTCCCGATCCTGATCAGTTTCGTGATCGCCTTTGCCTCACTGCCGTTCTTTGCGTTGATTTGGGGCGCGCGGGTTTCCAACCTATCCGAGGTTTGGGATCAGGTGAAAGAGGGCGTGCCAATTGCAGGTACGCGCATATCACCATTGGATTTCCTAGCCTTTGTTTTGATTTTTACGATCGGATACATGGCAACCCGATTGACCCAATCTACGTTGCGCGGATCAGTTTTGCCAAAAACACGATTGGATGCAGGGGCTCAAAACGCGATTGTGTCTGGTTTGGGATATGTCGGTATTTTCATTGCTGCGATGGTTGCGATTTCCAGCACGGGACTAGACCTCTCTTCCCTTGCCATCGTTGCAGGTGCCTTATCGGTTGGTATTGGTTTTGGATTGCAAAACATCGTTTCAAACTTTGTCTCAGGGATCATTTTATTGATTGAACGCCCCGTGACCCAGGGAGACTGGATCGACGTGGGGGGCACCATGGGATACGTGCGCGATATTAGTGTACGATCCACCCGCATCGAAACCTTTGATCGCAGCGATGTGATTGTGCCGAACGCTGATTTGGTGTCAGGTAAGGTCACGAATTATACCCGTGGCAATACGATTGGCCGTTTGATTGTGCCGGTGGGTGTGGCCTACGGAACCGATACTCGGAAGGTGGAGGAGATTTTGCGCGAAATCGCTGAGGCTCAGCCGTTGGTTGTTCTGGATCCTGGGCCATCCGTTGTGTTCCAAGGTTTTGGCGCAGACAGCATGGATTTTGAAATTCGCGCGATTTTGCGGGATGTGAATTTCACGCTAAACGTCAAATCAGAAATCAATCACCAAATCGCCGAACGTTTTGTCGCCGAAGGGATCGAAATTCCGTTTGCGCAGCGTGATATCACAATAAAAAACATTGCTGATTTTGGTAAGGGGACTGAATGACAACACCGCTTTATCTAAATGATGCCTATCAAACGAACGCCGAAGGAATTGTCACAGAAATCACTGAGCAGGGGGGTATTATCCTTGATCAGTCCTTATTCTATGCGACATCGGGTGGTCAGCCCGGAGATTGTGGAACGCTGATCTGGGACGATCTAGAAATCGAAATCAAAACTACGATCAAGGGTGAGGGAGGATCCATTGTTCTGATCCCAAATGAAGAGGCGACGCGTCCTATGATTGGGCAAGTGGTTACGCAGAAAATCAATTGGGATATTCGATACGCGCATATGCGCATGCATACTGCGTTACATTTATTATCGGTTGTTATCCCACTGCCCGTCACAGGTGGAGCTATCACTGCTGTCAAAGGTCGGTTGGATTTCGATATGCCCGAAGCTATAGATGATAAAGACGCCACGACAGAAATGTTAAATACGATCATTGCTCGAAATTTCGATATCACGGAAAGCTGGATCAGTGACGCGGAACTAGATGCGAATCCGGGGCTTGTGAAAACACTGTCGGTGCAACCGCCCCGCGGTGCAGGCCGTATTCGTTTGGTGCGCATCGGCGATGCCAACGAGCAAGTCGATTTGCAGCCCTGCGGGGGAACGCATGTTGCCAAAACGGATGAAATTGGACGCGTCGCTATCAGCAAAGTTGAGAAAAAGGGCAAACAGAACAGACGTGTTCATTTAGTATTTCAGAATTGATGCGGGAAATTTCTATTGCCCCTTGATATTCCCAAGTCAATCAGTCTAAACACCCCCTCACGGAGCGGTGGCCGAGTGGTCGAAGGCGCACGCCTGGAAAGTGTGTAGGCGGGAGACCGTCTCCAGGGTTCGAATCCCTGTCGCTCCGCCATATTGTTTCTATTAAATCACTGTTTTTATTTATTTATCATGGGTATTGCCGCTTGATATGGTACTATTCATGGTACCATTTTCGGGAGGCACAACAATGACACTGCGTGAAGAATTACTGAAAATCCAAAAAGAAGTCCGTGCGAAATACGCGAAGCAAAAGGAAGCTGAAGCGGCTTAGTTAAGTACTAAAGCTGATGATAAAATGGTACAAGGTCAGGCCACAAAAATGGATAAGTTAAAATTTTTGCGGAGCCATAGAAGCTTGGAGGCTATAATTTCATTTGTTTGCCGATGCTTTAGGGCATTGGTCTGGCAGCACCGAGAAGCCTAGTGCAACTTCGTAAGATACTGCAAAAAACGTTAGAGTTACTTAAATTTACACTTACCATCGATATTCATTTTGTGTCTGCTCTGATCACAATCTTTTACGTCAACTGGTTCGCATATATCCATAAGTCCGTGGCTTCGATTTTCATCAGAATGGACGGAAAAACATTCCGAGCTTGTTTTAAGGTCTACATGAGGTGTTTCGCAATGGGCTACGATCTTGTCTAAACAGCTTTGTTGTGCGTGATTTATGTAAGTATGAGCATACACTCCTGTCACTGATAAAGAAATAACAACCATTAAAGAAGAGAAGAACAATTTCATATTTTTACTCCGCGTTTCGTTTCATTAGTTTTTTAAGCAACGAAGCGTGTACACGGTTAGGTGCACTGCCCCGATATGTACTATACACATCCTGTATATATATTTTCAACCATATTTCAAATGCGGTTGGTATGATGGTTTAGAACAAGCAGTGCAGGCAAAGACCAAACCCGCTGATCTCTGTCATCTCAGTCAACTATAATCGACTAAAACCACTTGAATCTACTGGAACATCCTGTTGATTGTTGCATCGACTCCCTCTTGACTACAATCGACTAAAATCTCTCGGTTTCTGGTGTCATTGCATGCATGATAAACCTCGCGCAAAAGTGCTATAGGATTATGACACTGATCAGCGCCGTATTTACATGTTATTTCATTAATTGATCCTAAATGCTTATCGACCTTACTAACTAAATCCTTTTCTAAAATAACCGTGGTTAAGTTTTTTCGAATTTGATCATCATCTTCGACGCCGAATCTAAGCAACATAGAGTTTAACCCGGCTGATGATAACGCGATGCCAGGTACTCCAAGTTTAGCTGAAAGTATTCCGGCAAAAACGCCTCCTAATGAGTGGCCAGCAATTATGAATTCATCGTCAGCGGCATCCGATATCTCTTTAAATTCTTTAGCAATTTTAAGTATTGGGTCGAATTTATTATTTCGCAAAAAAGCGTTATCAAGACTTAAATTCTTTACTAAAGTTCTCAAAACTTGGTCTGGTAGGATACTAATCACAGGTGTTAGTTTATCAAATATGTGCAAGGATTGGGGAATGCTGTAAATGTTAAAATCGTACAGCAATTCTGATAGTGTTACCGTTCCTCTAATTGCCATCAGTCGTATCTTTTGATCTCTAAAATAAATTACTACGGATCTGCCAAATTCAGAGGGTTCATTCAAATATTCAATTTCGACGTTTGATACCTGCGGTTTATCACGGTTGGTAGTTTGGCAATGGCACTCAGCGCCTGTAAGAATGACGCGCTGGTGCTAGGCTCTGATGGCAATGATGTGTTTGGAAACACGTCTGCCAGTGAGATCTTCAAAGGTCGTTTGGGCAATGACGTCTATAACTACCTCATGTCTGGAACGGATACGATCACGGACACTGGAGGCAATGATGAGCTTCGTTTGAGTGTGGTAGACGCAGAGGGTATATCTGTTCGAACGAGCTTCAAGCGTGTAGGAAATGATCTTGTTGTCACGCAATCAGGTGAGGGCAATAGCGTTACAGTTATTGGGGCCTTTTCTGCAGGTACTGCCTTAGAAGCTATGACACTTGTTTATGAGGATGGCAGCAGGCCAGATCAGACGCTTGATCTTGTCGGTTCTGCTGAAGACAGTCCTGATGGTAATACGAACATTTTTGTTGGAACAGAGACTGCTGACACGATAGAAAGTGCGCAGTCAGGCTGGTTCTTTGGGGCTGGTGGGAATGACGTTATCACGCTCAGCGATGGGGATGACAAGATCTATGCAGGCGATGGGGATGATGTGATCTATCCAGGCCTAGGGGTCAATGAGCTTTATGGCGAGGCTGGCAATGACATCATTCTTGGATCTACTGGGGATGACCGAATTGTTGGTGGCAAAGGGGATGACTTCCTTTCAAGTGGCGAAGGCTTTGATCAGTTTGTCTTTAACACCGATGATGGAAAGGATGTAATTGGCGTTCTCTCTTCTGTACCGATTTATGGGATAAATGTTGTAAACAGCTATCCCCATGATACAGCGGCCTTTACCCAAGGGCTTATCTATCTGGATGGACATATCTATGAGGGTACAGGCCAAAGAGGTGCTTCCAGTCTTCGCAAGGTTGATCTGGAAAGTGGAGATGTACTGCAGCAGAGCAATCTTGATGCACAATACTTTGACGAGGGCATCACAGTCTTTGGAGACAATATCTACCAACTGACGTGGACGTCTGGCGATGTGCTTATCTACGACAAAGAGAGCTTTGCCCTTGAGAATACGCTTTCCATTGCAGGGGAAGGTTGGGGACTAACACATGATGGGACGCACCTCATTATGAGTGATGGAAGCAGCACGCTTCGTTATCTTGATCCCGAAACCCTGGAAGTTGTGAAGAGTGTCACCGTGACAGATGGTGGTATTGACGTAGATCGTTTGAACGAGCTTGAATTTATTAATGGAGAGGTTTGGGCGAATGTGTGGAAAAGCCCCACGATTGTTCGGATAGATCCTGAGAGTGGGGTTGTGAACAGCCGCATAGACCTCAGTGAGATTAACCAGCAGACGGGTATGGATGATGTCTTAAACGGCATTGCTTATAACGCAGCAACGGGTCAGATATTCGTAACAGGGAAGAACTGGAATGAGTTATACGAGATAGAGGTAGATGAGACGCAGGTTCTCTCTGCAGCGGAGCAAGGAATCTATCTAAAGGATTTTGACGTACAAAAGGACAGAATAGATGCCACAGCTTTCAACTATTTGTCCGCGGACGACTTGTTCAACAAGGTAACCACGACGCAGACAGGTTCTATTCTTGTCAGCGACCAAGGCACAGAAGTGGAGATTGTAGGTTTAGACTTGGACGAAGCGCTGGCAATAGACATAACACCCGCGTCATTAACAGAAACCAACTTTGATGGAGGCGCAGGGCAGGCTGCCGCTAATTCTTGGTGTTGTACGGCATCCTATAAACGTAATGAAATGGATATACGCCATGTTAAGGCTTTCCGTCGCTGGCACGTGAAGAAGTCCCGCGTATGGCAGGAGGGTTATCACATCTGGGGGCGCATAGTGGCGGACAAATGGTTGATGAAGAGCCAGTGGGCCGCCAAAGGTACTCAAGATCTGTTCAACCTCATCATGCACAAGAAGGTAACTTTTAGAGGGCTTTTGGCATGGCTTGTCATCGCACCCCCTGCGATGCTCATAGGAAGCTATATCGTATTAGCAAAGAGATTGGATCGAAGAACTGCAAAAAGAACTATTAGCCAAGCGTGGCAATATACAACACAAACAAAGTATTATTTAATCTGCAGATTATGAGTAAATCGGTATGAAAGATTGCAAGCTAATCGCCTTTGCAATTAAGAGTATTATTAATCATGATACTGGGTTGAAGTATACAGTGGAGTACAGACATTAGATTTGCGTGTAAAATTTTAGTACCGATCTTTGTGTGTATGCTATTCGTTACACAGAAAGCTATGTCGGAAACCGTTTATAATTCCGAATGGACTAACCCAGATGGAAGTAAAAGCTCATCAATTGTAACACTTTATGGCGATACAGCTTTAACAGGAATGATGGGGTATTATTCTGGGTCAAAATGAAACCGCTTAATTGGCCAGTATAATTTTGAAAAGACAGTTTTTGATGGTTACTGGGTCCAAGATGACAGTGGTGAACAATGTTCAAATTGGGTCGATGGTAGTCAATTTTACGGACGATTATTTGTGAAATTGAATTCAAGTGATGAATTCGAAGGTCTTTGGAGTTACTGTGATGAACCACCTCATCTTCAATGGCAAGGCTGGATCGTACAAGAAATAAGTACAGAACACACAGCACGCAAATCAGAAACTAATGAGAAAATTCAAACCCAAACAGCGTTGAATTTTTTTGGCTATAACGCAGGTTCGGCAGACGGTATTTTTGGTAAAAAAACAACGAATGCTATTACTCAATTACAATATTGCTGGGAAGCTGCGGATCCATACGCAATTTTTGTTCAGGGAACCTTGGAATTTGGTGTTTTAAATCAACAACAACAAGAGTTTTTGTTAAGATCTCATAACGAAGCGATGAGCTCAGGCCTCAGCTCGGCATCGTGTGATTGGTTTAAAGAACTATTGAGTGCAAATAAGCAAACTAGTGATACTAATTTTGCAACGGAAATGAATGATAACCTTTGCAACTACGAAGGAGACCTACACGACCCGATATTCTATTGCTCATTTGAGAACGGAAAGCGAGTGAAGGTATGCGAAACATATAGCGAAACCGGTCTGTGGAATTCATTCATATACAGCTATGGTGTTATTGAAGGAAGCCCTGAAATAGAGCTCACAAGCGATATGACATCTGTGTATTTTCCAGAAGTAGTAGCGTCGACGTCAATCGAATATCTGAAACCCAGTTGTAAAGACGCTGAGGGTTATCCTTGTGAAACTAATCATACAATGAGTTATGACTTTATGGATACGAAAAATCAATTTGTGTTTACAAATAAAGACTATGAGTACGTGGTAAACACTTCATCCACCCTACTTTCGCAGGATCGAATTTTTGATGGAAAGCTAGTTGTAAATATAATTGACAAAAACTTACCTGCATATCACCCAAATTACCGAACCGCTGCCACGTCGCTTGATTGTGACATTGGTTCAGCTTTCAACACAGTTTGGGACGGCTCCTATGTAGACACCATCATAATTAGTGAAGGGTTATGTTTCCTAGACTTAGGTGAAGAAGGCACCGGCTGGGAGCAGTGCCTGCCTTAGAAATATCCTAAAAGGGTGTACAAAAATAGAGACCGAAAATACGGGTAATTTCAGATTGTTAAATACTTATTTTGTTATTGATTTATCATGACAAGTGAAATTTGAAGGTACTGAAACCTTTTCGAAATTTGCCATAACTGTAGATACTAGTTCAATGTCCATAGTAGAATATGGCTCGGTTTCATCTCTTGTAAGAACAGTAATGCTGCTGTTATCAATCTTCATCAAAATGTTAAAAAATTGTTCATTGAAGTCTACGAAGGTCACCAATTTAGATTTAAATGGATACCAATTATAGCAGTTCATTTCATCTTTAGTGTTGGGGGCGGCGCAAAGACTTTCTATTATTGTGAATTTGAAGAGATCATCTTTGTCCAAGTGGATTTCTAGTTCAACTGCAATTTGGTCTTTATAAAAGAAGTGTATTGCATCGTGATCAGTCATATTTTGAGAGTTTAAGTATTCCTTTAAAACAAATTTTTTATAATTTATTTTGTCAATAAACTTTCCAAGCGGAGCTTTCTTCGATAGCTTTTCTCTGGCATCATTGGGAGTAACTTGAAGAAGTTTTGTTACGAAGTTGTTGAATATATTTATGTGCTCAGGATAAAACAAATTATTTCCCCATCAGGCATCACTTTGGTCTATTACTAGGTCTCTAACTCTCTAACCACGCACAATCGTTAATCGAATAAATAGATAAAAACTTCATCTTTGTATGTATAGTTTTTAGATCAAGTTTGTCTCTACTTTTTTCGTTAAAAATAGATTCTCTCGCAAGTGTAGCCATTCTCGGTTTATCTTGCATCAAACTCTGATGAAAGAATAAGTAAATTCACATCGATGTGAATTTGACACCTTCAATACACAAGTTTGCTAAAGCCATTATGCAATCGCAATGCTATAGCTATCATTCACGTCGCCTATGAGAATTCCTGTCATAATTACTTCAGTATCAGCGCTTAAGTTTTCAAAATTAATGCCTTCTGATGTATTTGTGTTCAACCTATTAATATCGCTATAATTTGCGTTTGGATCTAAGAATTTCCAAATAGCTTGTTCATCTGTAGGCAGCCCAACTGCGTATTTAAGTATTGAAAGTGCGTCAGCTGATGTAACT
>Ga0181606_10001928_pt1 | contig 17958 bp, 13 predicted proteins | sample 041ome_10_FD_132994 | JGI IMG/M metagenome (GOLD analysis project Ga0181606, IMG submission 132994) | Coastal salt marsh microbial communities from the Groves Creek Marsh, Skidaway Island, Georgia - 041412US metaG (megahit assembly) | ecosystem: Environmental > Aquatic > Marine > Intertidal... | reverse complement strand
TTGCTAGCATTTCAGCCGTACCTTGTACCGAGTGACATAGACCTAATGTTTTAATTCCTGGAAAAGATTTATTAATAGCGATCATATTAGCACACATTGGATTTACATATTGTAACCAAATTGCCTTAGGGCAAATCTCCATTACGTCTTTTGCAATATCAAGTAATACGGGAATAGTTCTGAGAGCTCTCATAATTCCACCAATACCAAGTGTATCAGCAATAGTTTGTTTTAAACCATATTGGCTGGGAATTTCAAAATCTATAACGGTAGAAGGTTTGTACCCCCCAACCTGTATAGTCGTTTGTACAAAATTTGCCCTAACTAATGACTCTTTTCTATCTGTGTGTGAAGTAATCTTTGGAGATGCATTTAATTTTTTTGAAATAACATTTAATAATTCATGGGATGCTTTTAATCTTACTGGATCAATATCTTGTAAAGCTATCTCCATATTCTTAAATTTTTCAACCGATAATAAATCAGTTACTATATTTTTAGTAAACACAGCACTACCAGCGCCAATAATTGTTAATTTAATCATTCATTCTCTCATAATTTAAGTTATTTTTTATCATAAGGTATATTAACTTTATAATATTCATTTAAATCAAATGCCAGTTTAATTAGTGATGGTAATACTTTTTTATAAAAATCAAAAAGGCCATAAAAAGGGGGAGGTAAATCATCTTCTATTTCTTTCCTTAATTTTTTAAGATTGTATGATGGTACCATTGGAAACATATGATGTTCGGTATGATATTCCATATGCCAATAATAGAAGCTTAATATTGGATTTAATATAATAGTATGTGTACTTAATCTATGGTCTTTACTATCAAATTTAGCAGCTAAATGCTGAGTTACATTAACGGCAAAATGAATTGGTCTTCCAATAAATGTTGGTAAAAAATAAAATATTATTGGCCACCATGAATTTATTAAATAAGAAAATATTATAATAATTAACCATAAAAAAAAATATATTCTTGCATTACGAATTATTTTTTGCCATTCTTTTTTAGGTGCGGCAACTTTCATTGAGGGGCTTACAAATCCTAAAGAGAGTTTAATAATATTTACAAAAGGTGACTGATGAATATAAAAAAAATCAGTTAAAGGTATAAATTTTAAAAAAAATTTTAATAAATCTGTTGGTCTAGATACTTCAATTTCATGATCATACTGGTCTTGTGTTTTTAAAGTATTTGAATGATGAAAGCTGTGGCTCCATCTTAAACTTATGGGCTCGCTGTAACTTTGAAAGCAACTTATGTGATAAAAAATTTCATTTATCCATCGGGTCTTAAATGCAGTTCTATGAACTGTTTCATGCCAATTCGCTACAACAAAAGCATAAATTGATGAATAAATAAAAAAAAATAAAAAAAATAAAATACCTCCCCAAAATATATAAGAAAGATATCCAAAAATAAAAAGTGAAGAAAAATAAATAGTAAAATGAATTAATCCAGGCCAGTCACTTCTTTTTGATAGTGTTTTTAGTTTTTTTTTATTTATTTTAGGGATAAACCATGAAGAGGAGTCAACTTGCATACTAATCTTTACTTAATATTCCATTATTGAATTATATGAGGATACTTTCATAAGTGAATAACTTGCATGACCTGAATCTTTGTATGGGTTATTCGATTTAGTATTAAAGCAAACAATTAATGTTCTTCTTGAATCACTTGATTTATTTTCATCTGAAGAGTGTAACAAATTAGCATGAAAGAAAAGAACATCACCTGGTTCAGCAGTTATGTAAACACTTTCATGTCTTTTCTCTAACTCTGCAATTCTTTCCATATCTGCTGTTTGTTCGGGAGTATCAGATACACCGTGTCCAATTCTGCCAACTTTGTGAGATCCTTTTAATACCTTTAAGCATCCATTTTCTCTAGTTGCTCTATCTAGCATAATAAAACAAGATCCCATATCGGGGTACAAGCAAGCATTATGATACCAGTATCCGTAATCTTGATGCCAATCAAATCCGCCATCACCAGGTTTTTTCCAAATTATTTTAGAATGGTAATGATATACTTCATCGCCAAGATATTCTTCCATAGGTTTAACTATTCTTTCATTTGTAGAAAATTTACCAAATAAATCATCACTAGGATGATCCCATAGAGTAATACTTAACTTTCCAGTTGAGCTTCTTGTTTCCCTTGCATCATTTTGTTTATCGGATGATGACTCTATAAATTTCTTTAATTTATTAATTTCATCTTCTGAAAACAAATTTTTTTTTAATACGTAACCATCATTACTAAAACTATTTTGTGACATATTGTTACTCCTTTATTCTTGTGGCATTAAAATTTTTTCATGTGGCATGACTATTTGCCTTTGAAATTTATTTAATTTTTTTAAAAGTTTTTTTGAAGGCCTATAAGGATGTCTAAAAAAACCCCAAGACGGTCCATACCTATAAATTACAACTCTTCTTTCACCTTTGTTAGCTCTTTTTGCAGAACCATGACACAGGGAGTCAACAAATAATAAAGCATCACCTTGTTTCAAGTATACTTCTTTTGCTCCAGTCATGAATGCAGCATGAGAAACTTTTCCTCCTTTTAACATTCTGTTTTGATCAAATTCTGGATGTTTAAAATTTGCTTTATGGGAAGCAGGAATTACTACCGTTCCTCCGTCACCTTTGCCTATATCAGTTAAGGCAACTAAGATATTCACTTGACCACTATGCATTTTACCATTTTCATATCTATAATGACCTCTTTGTGTCCCTTCGTGATTGCCCGAATGAATCCCTATCGCATCTCCTGGCCCTCTTACGTTGGCAAAATTTTCATCTATAAATAAAGGTCCATGTTGATGATCAAATGTACCATCTCCACCCACAAACTCTAACATATGGTTAATCCATGATGGATGATCAATTAGTTTTTCAAAAGGTTTACCAGCTTCATATATCTGTTGCAGGTTTAAACCTTCTTTTCCACCGTAGTTATGCCCATGAACATAACCTTCCCATTCATTATGTTTAAGTTTTTTTAATTTATCAATTATTTTATTGCAGGCTTTGACTTCTGATTTATTCAATGCATTTTGAATTACAATAAAACCGTTAAGATCAAATAAATATTTGTCGATTTTACTTATTTGTTTTTTCTTCATATTTTTGTTTAGAATAAATTTATTAAATAATATCTAAATAAATCTTTTCTTGTCAATTAGATAAAGAAATATATGATTAATAAATATGAAAATATCTTTTATAGGTGCTGGCAGTGTAGGGTTTACTCAAACATTAGTCCGTGACCTTTTGAAAGTAAAAAAACTTCAAAATATTGAAATTTCTCTTCATGATATTTCTAAAAAAAATTTAATGATGGTGGCCAAATTAATACAAAAAGATATTGAAGCAAATAATTTGCCTACCAAACTAACTATTGATCCTATTAGAAAGAATTCAATAACAAATGCAAAGTATATTATTAATTGTGTTCGGGTAGGTGGGTTAGAAGCTTTTGAGTCTGATATTTCTATACCTTTAAAATACGGTATTGACCAGTGTGTAGGTGACACCATTTGTGCTGGTGGCATCATGTATGGTCAGAGAAATATTCCTGTAATTTTAGATTTTTGTAAGGATATAAAAAAATATGCAAATAAGAATGCATTATTCTTAAATTACTCCAACCCTATGGCTATGAATACATGGGCAGCTAATACTATTGGTAAGGTTAATACAATAGGTCTTTGTCACGGCGTACAAGGAGGGGCAAAGTTAATTGAAGATGCTTTAAATATTCCAAATGGGGAGCTGAATTATGCTTGTAGCGGCATTAACCATATGACTTGGTATTTAGAATTAAAACATAAACAAAAAAAAATAACGAAAGAAAAATTAATCAAATCTCTAAGAAGGCATCCAAAGTTTTCTCGTGATGAAAAAGTAAGGATTGATGTTCTTGATAAATTTGGTTTTTTCTCAACAGAAAGTAATGGACATCTGAGTGAATATTTACCTTGGTATCGAAGAACTCAAAAAGATGTAAAAAAATGGAGTAGTTTATCTAATTGGATACATGGCGAGACAGGTGGATACTTGCGAGTATGTAATGAAAAAAGAAATTGGTTTGATGAAGACTATCCTAAATATTTAAAACAGTCAGGTATTAATTTACATAATTACAAAAGATCATCAGAGCACGGAAGTTATATTATAGAATCAATAGAGACGGGAAAAAAATATAGAGGACATTTTAATGTTATTAACAATAACGTTATTAAAAATTTAGATAGTGATTGTGTAATTGAGAGCACTGGCTACGTCACAAAGAAAGGACTAAAAATGAACAGAGGTATTACCTTGCCTGTTCAGTGTGCTTCTTTATGTAGAACATCTATAGATGTGCAACGTATGGCTGTTAAAGCAGCTATAACTGGAGACATTGATTTATTAAAACTTTCTATTCTTCAAGACCCTCTCGTCAGTGCAACTTGCTCAACCGAAGATGTTTGGGAAATGGTGGATGAAATGTTAGTAGCTCAAGAAAAATGGTTGCCTCAGTACAAAGCTAAAATAAAAAAAATAAAAAAGAATCTCAGTAAAATTTCCAAAAAAAAATATCTTAAATCTGTTAAAGGTTTAAAAAAAACAACTAAGAAAAAATCAGTCAAAAGATCAATATTGGTAGAAAAAGAGGCTTTTAGTCTTTAATTATAGTTATAAATCAATAACTAATTATTAAAAAAAAATTAATATTTAAAAAAAAATCCTTCATTATTTTTAAAATATATTATAGTTTTTTTATAATATTAAACGTGGAGGATTAATGAAAAAAAATAAATTTAGATCCACTCTACTTGCTAGCGTAGCCTCGGTTACTTTTGCATTATCAAGCTCAAATGTTTCTGCTAGACCTGAAGGAGCAACAGCTCTTCCATCGGCACCTGCAATTGAGAACATGCAAGAAGTTCAATTCATTGGAAGAGATGAATTGATGAGCTATCAAGATATTGGAGACTTCGAATTTTTATATGAGCCTGACTATATCAGTGCTTTAGTTAAAGAGGGAAAACTCCCACCGATTTGGGAGAGACTTCCAAAAAAACCTTTAGTATTTAATGGTGACGCAATGCCTGACGGAATTGGAAGGTATGGTGGAACTTTTAGACATACAATTGGTGGAAGGCCGGAAGGTTGGAACTGGACTGCTTCACAACATCAAGGATGGGGTGGAATTAACTATACAGTGCAAGAGTGTCTAACTAGAAATGGACCTATGGTAAGATTAAAATCTGAAGACTCTTATCCTCTGCCTAATTTAGCAACTGATTGGGAATGGGATGGTAATTCTCTTACAATGAATCTTATTGATGGTGCAAAATGGTCTGATGGAGATCCTTTTGATTCTGAAGATGTTCGTTTTTGGTGGGAGGATAATGTCCTCGATGAGAACGTTCCTACCAGAATGAATGCAAGCACAATGGGAGAAGGAACAACTTTAGAGATAATTAGTCCTACACAAATTAAATGGACTTTTCCTCAAAACGAACCAAAACTTGTTTTACATTCGATGTCATACATAAATGGATGTCCAGGACCTTCACATTTATTAAAAGAGCATCATCCTAAATATGGGGGATCCTCTTATGATGATTACGTAGCAGCTTTTCCTGCTGGACGTTTACCATGGGTCAGTATGGGTGCATGGACGGCAGTTGAATACAAACAGGATGAGGTTGTAATCCTTCGTCGAAATCCATATTATTGGAAAGTAGATAGTAAGGGTCAACAGTTACCATATATGAATGAGATGATTTTCCAGTTAAAAACATGGGGACAGAGAACAGTTGATACTTTAGCAGGTAACGCTGACTTCTCAAATATGGAGAACGTACCATTGTTCTTAGAGGCAGTAAAAGAGTCAAGAAGTGATGATGCGCAAGCAACACTCTCTTTTAGTGGAAGAACCATGGGTTATCATCTTTATATGAATCAAGCTATTGGAGTTGGAGTTCTTGATGATCAGATGGCTGCTATTCGTGATCTAAATCGTACATTAGAATTTAGAAAAGCTATTCAGCATGCTATTGATGGTAAAGCGTTTGCAAATGCAATGTCAAAAGGGCCATTTGTTTCTGTTTTTGCTGGAGGTATAGCAAGAGATAGTGCTTTCTTTGATCCTGATGCAACTTCGTTTTTTCCTTACAATCCAGATGGGGCAAACGCTTTATTGGATGGCCTAGGTCTAATTGACACTGATGGTAATGGAGTCAGAAATCTACCTAATGGTGGTGATCTAATCATTAATTTGGTTCAAAATAAGGACAGTGAAAATGAGAAACTCATTGGAGATGGCCTTGCAACGATGATGGCTGAAGTTGGGATTAAAATAAATCTTAAACCAATGGAAGATACTGAACCAACTAGACAATCAGGTGAGTTTGATTGGGTTATTTCAAGAGCTCAACAGGAATACGCTTTTCCTAACTCAGGCTATTGGTCAGAATTGGGTCCTATAACTACATCTTCTTTTGAGGCTCATTTAGGAACTGATGAGCATCCTCAACAGCTTCAAGCTTTTGAAAAAGAAATAGTTAGTATTCTCGAAAAGTGGAGAGATGGTGTTGAAGGAGATGAAGCAAAACAACTGATGTCTCAATATCAAAAACTGTTTACTGAAAATGTATATCAGCCAGGTATTGTACAGTACCCAACAGCTCTGTTAATTAATAAAAGAATTCAAAATTTAGCGGATGGTATGCCTGTTCTAGCCTATCAATGGGCAGAAGATACTGTTATCCGTGAACAATTTTGGGTTTACCAAGATGATCAATTAGATGAACTTTTCCCTGGAAGAGTTCCTGGTATTAATTAATTAATTTTAATAAGGGGCTAAACATTTTAGCCCCTTACTTTTGTAATCATTATGCTTTCATTTATTATAAGAAGAATTCTTTATTCAATCCCCCTTTTATTTATCATTAGCATACTTATTTTTTTTATTATTCAATTACCACCTGGTGATTATGCAACTTGGTATGTTAGTCAGACAAAAGCTCTTGCTAATATTACACAAGAACAAGCTATAGAACTTACAATAACACTTAGAGAAAAGTATGGATTGAATGACCCTATCGTTTTTCAATATTTAAATTGGATTAAAAATATTATTTTCTATTTCGATTTTGGGTTTTCAATGCACTATAATAAACCTGTTAGTGAAATGCTTGCTGATAGATTGCCTCGCACCTTAATAATAGCTTTAATTTGTCATTTTTTTGCAACAACTATTGGCGTTACGATTGGAATATATGCAGCAAAAAATCAAAACAAATTAGGAGATAACATTGCAACAATATTTGCATTTTTAGGAATGACCATTCCAAGATTCTTTCTTGCCTTGTTAATTATGTATTGGTTAGCTATTGTCCTAAATTCTGACAATACTGGATCTATGTATTCTCCTTACTATGCAGTTCAGCCTATGTCTTTTGCAAAGTTATGGAATGGAATTCTCCATATTTGGCCAATTTTTGCAATCGCAGTGTTAGGTGGATTAGCTTACAATATGAGGGTTATGCGTGGGAATTTATTAGATGTGATGCGTATGCAATACATCGAAACTGCAAGAGCTAAAGGATTATCTGAAAATCAAACTCTGTATCGTCATGCTGTTCCAAATGCTCTGCATCCTCTTGTTATGTTTCAAGGAATAGCTCTTCCATATATGTTAATGGGTGAACTAGAAGCAGCAATTGTTTTGTCAATACCTACGGCTGGACCTCTCTTAGTTGAGTCTATTCAACGACAAGATACTTATACAACAGCAGCAATTTTATTTTGTTTAACAGTAATTTTAGTAATTGGAAATATAATCGCAGACATATTATTGGCTGTTCTTGACCCTCGTGTTAGGCAAAATTAATAATTATGAAAGCTAAAAATAATATACCAAATTCTTATTTTTCTCTTGTAAGAAAAAGATTCTTTGCAAATAGAGTAGGTATATTAGGTTTAGTTTTTGTCTTTTTATTAATTTTTACAGCCGTTTTTGCAGATTTTTTATCACCTTATAATCCTGCAGGAAGAGATAGTGATAGAGTTTTTTATCCTCCTCAGGGAATTAATTTTTTTGATGAAGACTATAATTTTTCATTAAGGCCTTTTGCATATGGTTTTATAGAGGGTTTTGACCCTGATACTTTTGAACCCACAATGGAAATTGATTATTCACAAAAAAATTATATTTATTTTTTTACTCGTGGTTGGGAATATAAATTTTTAGGATTAAATTTAGATATTCATTTATTTACGACTAAAGATAATTCTAAAATATTTTTACTGGGATCGGATGCTTATGGTAGGGATATGTTATCAAGGGTTTTTAAAGGAAGCAGAGTAACATTATTATTTGCCCTTATTGTTGTCAGTATTACAACCGTTATAGGGATATTGGTTGGAATAAGTTCAGGTTATTTTGCAGGAAAGTTTGATATAGCAACGCAGAGAATTACTGAACTGGCATTAGCTTTTCCTGAATTACCTTTATACTTATCTTTAGTGGCAATATTGCCAAGACAGATGGATCCATTTCTTGTCTTTATTTTTATGGCATTTATTTTATCTTCATTGAAATGGGCTCAATTATCAAGAGAAGTTCGTGGCAAAACACTCTCTTTAAGAAGGTTAGATTATATTAAAGCAGCTGAAGCCCTTGGATCTAATGATATGAGGATAATTGTAAAACATCTTCTTCCCAATGTAACAAGTCATGTTATAGTTAGTGTCTCATTACTAATACCATCTGTTATTTTAACAGAGAGTTTTTTTAGTTTTTTAGGATTAGGTATCCAATCCCCATTTGTTAGTTGGGGCCTTCAATTAAATTCAGCTCAAGACCTTCGGACTATTGGAAGTTATCCATGGGTTTTAAGTCCAGTATTTGCAATATTAATTTCAGTTCTTGGATTTAATGCTTTTGGAGATGCATTAAGGGATGCAATTGATCCTTACGCAACGACAACAAAAAAATAATGAATAATCTTGTAGAAATTGAAAATCTTCGTGTAAAATTTAACACAGACAGTGGTGAAGTTAACGCAGTAAATGGCATTTCTTTTAACATTAAAAAAGGGGAAACCTTAGCATTAGTTGGTGAAAGTGGTTCTGGTAAATCTGTTACAGCAAGAGGAATAATAAGATTACTAGCAAATAATGCCGTTCTATCAAAAGAAACAAAAATTACCTTCGATGGAAAAAATATAAACACATATTCAGAAAAAGAATATCAAAAAATAAGAGGTAAAAAAATTTCAATGATATTTCAAGAGCCTATGAGTTCCTTAAATCCAATATATACAATTGAAAATCAAATAAGCGAAGTATTAAAGATCCATGATAAATATTCAGATAAAAAGCTTAAAGAAAAATGTCTTGAATTATTAAAACAAGTTCAAATACCAGAACCTGAATCAAGATTATCTCAATATCCACATCAATTATCTGGAGGTCAAAGGCAAAGGATAATGATAGCTATAGCTATAGCAAATAATCCTGACTTATTAATTGCTGATGAACCGACAACTGCACTTGATGTAACAGTTCAAACTGAAATTTTAAAATTATTACAAAGTCTTCAAAAAAAATATCAAATGTCTATTTTGTTTATTACACATGATTTGACTATTGTGAGACAAATCAGTGACCGAGTTTGTGTAATGTATAATGGTGATATAAAGGAAACAGGAAATACAAAAGAAATTTTTGATAATCCTCAGGATGATTATACAAAACATTTACTATCCTCAGAACCTGAAGAAAGAGAATTATTTTATGATAAAAATGGAAAAAATATAATTACAGGAAAAGATTTAAATATTACATTTAATACAAAGGTAAAAGTTGCAGGACGAAATAAAACATTATCAATAAAAGCTGTAAATAATATCAGCTTAAATTTACAAGAAGGTGAAACCCTTGGAATTGTGGGAGAAAGTGGCTCAGGAAAGACTACTTTAGGCCAAACATTGCTGAGATTGATAGATAGAGAATCAAACACCGAAATTAGTGGCGATATAAATTTTTTTGACGATAAAATTGATAAACTATCACGTAAGCAGTTTAAACCCTTTAGGAATCAAATGCAGATTGTTTTTCAAGATCCATATGCTTCATTAAATCCAAGATTATCAGTAAAGCAAATCATTGAAGAAGGTTTGATTGTTGCTCAAAATATAAAAAATAAAAAAGAAAGATTAGACAAAATAGAACATATAATGAATGAAGTTGGTTTAGAGCCAAATTCAATGCAGCGTTTCCCCCATGAGTTTTCTGGTGGGCAAAGACAAAGGATAGCTATTGCAAGATCCTTTGTATTAAATCCTAAATTTGTTTTACTAGATGAGCCTACGTCTGCCCTTGATCTTTCAATACAAAAACAAATTTTAGAATTACTACTCCAACTTCAATCAAATTATAAAACTACATATATTTTTATAAGTCATGACTTACGAGTAATAAGATCAATTAGTCACAATCTAATTGTAATGAAGGATGGATCTATTTTAGAACAAGGTGAGGCAAAAAATATATTAAATAATCCGCAGAATGATTATACAAAGAATCTGATTAAATCAGCTTTTGAAATTGTATATTAATGAGGAAATTAAAAAATGTTACTGTTCTTGGTGCTGGAACGGCAGGGTGGATTTCAGCCTATATTTTAAGTGATTTTTTTAGTGCTAATAAACTAGATATAAAAGTTACTATAATTGACCCTTCAAGCATTCCAATAATTGGTGTTGGTGAAGGTACAACAGGTATTTTTTATGATTTTTTAAAAAGATATAATCTTGATGAATTAGATTTTTTAAAAGAAACAAAGGCAACTTTGAAATTTGGAATCATTCACAAAGACTGGAAACAATTAAATCATACATATTATGGACCTATAGATGATCCTCATTTATTAGCTAAAAAAACAAAACCTGAAGATTTTGAATACTTAAATGTATATGCGGTTGCTGCAGGACGATCTGTTGCTGATGTGCATTTACACACTAAGTTAATGCAGGAAAATAAAGTTCCTTTTAATTTTCAAAACAATAAACCTGATTTAAAAAGTCCTTTTTTTTATGCTTATCATTTTGATAATCATTTGGTTGGCAACTATCTTCGTAAGAGATCAAAAAATATTGAGATTCTTGACGAGGTTTATACTCATGCTTCATTAAATGAAGATGGAGAAATAGAAAAACTTCATTTTGATAGTGGAAAAGTAATAGATACTGATTTAGTTTTTGATTGTACTGGATTTAGAAAATTATTAATCAATAAAGTTTACGAAGTAGGATGGAAATCCTATCAACAAAATCTTCCAGTTAATAGAGCAATGCCATTTTTTTTAGATTTAGATAAATCAAATATTAGTAACTATACACTAGCATGGGCGCAAAAAAATGGATGGATGTGGCAAATTCCAACACAGGAAAGAATAGGCGCAGGTTATGTATATTGTGATGAATTCTGTACTCCAGATGAGGCAAAACTAGAGATAGAAAAAGTCTTAGGAAAAGAAATAGAGCCAAGAAATGATATAAAGTTTACTTCAGGCAGAATAGAAAAATCATGGGTTAAAAATTGCATTGCTATTGGTCTTGCTTCAGGTTTTCTAGAGCCTTTAGAAGCAACTTCAATACATAGCACTCTTATTCAAATGATTTTATTTGCGACTGATTACTTAAAAAAGGAAATGGATTTTAAAAATGAAGCAATTAGTGATGAATTTAATAATCGTGTAGGAAGACAGTTTGATGATTTCATGATTTTTTTAAATGCTCATTATATTTCAGAGCGAAATGATACTGAATTTTGGAATTTTGTAAGTAACAAATGTATACATCAAAGTACAAAAGAAATGGTAGATAAATGGAATCTTCAACTTCCAAGAATGAGTGACTTTGAACTATATTTATCTGGCTTACCACATGTTCAATCTCAACTTTATTATCCAGTATTAGACGGTCTTGGACTTTTAAATAAAGAAGTAGCCAGAGATGAAATGAAAAATTTAGGTTTAAAATCTCTTGCAAGAGATGAATATCAAAGATTTAATGAGCAATATCAGGATCAAATGAAGAGTTTTATCAAACATAATGAATACCTATCCTACGCTTCAAATTAAATTATGTAATTCCAATATAATTCTTAATTTTTTATTGTTATTTGTGTATAGAGTAAAAAAAAGGGCTCTTAGCTCAGTTGGTTAGAGCGCCCCGCTCATAACGGGGTGGTCCGGGGTTCAAGTCCCTGAGAGCCCACCATTTACTTTTTTTGCAAAAAATTAAATATTAAAAAAATTAATAAAAAAACAAACATAAATATAAATAGGAAGTAATTAATTTCATAACTAATTAAACCACCTACAATATTAGGTCCCAAAAAAGACCCAATATTTTCACTTATACTATAACTAGCTACTCCAAAAACAATTAAGTTATTTTTTAGGTTACTATTTATAATATTAAAATTAATTAAAAAAATACTTCCAATTGACAAATAAAAAATAGCTGTAAAAAAAATTATACTAAAATAACTTTCTGTGAAATAAAAAATGCTTAATCCCGAGAAAGATAAAAAACAAAAAGAATTTAGCAATATAACCTTATTTGTTTTGTCAATTAACTTTCCTACAAAGGGGTAAATGATTAATACTAAAGTGCCTGCAATAAAATTTATCTGACCCACATCTTTATCAGTAAAACCTTTTTCAATTAAATATGATGGAAATAAAGAGCTCCAACCAGCATCACTTACACCTAATAAAAAAACACATAATAAAATAAATTTTATATTGTTGATTACTTTGTAAGATAAGGAAAACTTAACATTCTCAATAATAATATTCATAACACTTGATTTAGCAATAAGGATAGGCACTAATTGAAAAATGATAAGAATTAAAGCTATGGAATAACTAATTATATTAACTCCATTTATAGCTATAATTAATGACCCTAAGATAGCGCCAAGTCCAGCACTTGACCAAAATAAAGAAATATAAAACCCTGAATTTTTTTTATACTGTGAACTTATATGAGTTTCTATGGTCAAAAAATTTATGTGATTAGTAAAGCCAAGTACAAAAGTTATGAGAAGAATTATTAGAATTTTAAAATAAAAAAAAATTAATAAAATAATTAAGAATTGAATGATTACTGAAGATATTAGTGTAAAAAAAAGATTAAATTTTTCTCTTATTATATTGTGAGTAATAGAAGCTACAACAACTCCAAGGCCAAAAAAAGATAAAGAAAAACCTATCAATGTTTCATTAAAATTTTTTAACTTTAAATCAATTGCAAATGTAGATATTAAAAAACTTGAACCAAGTGCAAACGAAAAAATTATAAATGAGTATTTTAAAATATTTTTCATATATTTTTTCTTGAATATTCTTCTTATAAGATTAATAGAGTGTTTAATCAAATGGCATTAATTTCTTTAAGACAACTTCTCGATCATGCAGCAGAAAATAATTATGGCGTCCCCGCTTTTAATGTAAATAATTTAGAGCAAATAAGAGCAATAATGGAAGGCGCTGATGAGCTAGATAGTCCTGTAATAGTGCAAGCCTCTGCAGGTGCTAGAAAATATGCTGGTCCTAAATTTATTAAGAGCATGATGGAGGCAGCAATTGAAGAATTTCCAAATATTCCTATTGTTATGCACCAAGATCATGGTGGGTCTAATGATGATTGCAAAGTTTGTATTGATCTTGGTTTTAGTTCAGTAATGAGAGATGGATCTTTACTTGAGGATCAAAAAACTCCTGCAGATTTTGATTTTAATGTGAGGGTAACTAGAGAAACAGTTGAGGTAGCTCATTCATATGGAGTTTCTGTGGAAGGTGAATTAGGCTGCTTAGGCTCTTTAGAAACAGGCATGGGTGAAAAAGAAGATGGTGTAGGAGCAGAGGGAGTTTTATCACATGATCAATTATTAACTGACCCGGATGAAGCGGCTGAATTTGTTAAGGAGACGCAAGTCGATGCACTAGCAATAGCTATAGGCACAAGTCATGGAGCATATAAATTTACAAGACCTCCTACTGGCGATACTTTAGCTATAGATAGAATAAAAGAAATTAATAAAAAATTACCTTCGACGCATTTAGTTATGCATGGATCTTCATCTGTTCCTCAAGATTTAATTAAATCAATTAATGAAAATGGAGGATCAATTAAAGAAACTTACGGAGTTCCTGTAAGCGAGATACAAGAGGGAATAAAAAATGGAGTTCGTAAAATCAATATTGATACTGATTTAAGATTGGCATCAACAGCAGCTATAAGAGAACATTTTAAAAAAGATCCTTCACAATTTGATCCTCGTAAATATTTATTAGATTCTAAAAATGCAATGAAAGTTATTGTAAAACAAAGATTAGAAGAGTTTGGAACTGCAGGTAACGCATCTAAAATTCTTCCATTATCTTTATCTACTATGTCTAAGCATTACTCCAGTGGTCAATTATCCCAAGTTATTGGTAAATAACATAAAATATAAAAGTATAAAAAAATTGTTTTCTTCTCATTAATCATGACATTATTCTTGACTTTAACTCTCTAGTTTCTATTGTTTATTAAAATTTAGGAGGAATAATGATTAGATTATTTAAGTCTTTTTTAATTTCTTTAGTTTTTGTTTTAAGTTTTAATACTGCTTCAAATGCTAGAGATATAACTTTGTCAATGTGGACACACAATCAACTTTACGTTGATTACTTTAATACATATTTGGAAGCTGTTCAGGCTGAATTTCCAGATGATAATATTACTTTTGATTTTCAAGTAACACCTGATATGGCTACAAACAGTCTTACGGCTATTGCTTCTGGGTCAGAACATACAGATCTTTTAGGTATAGAGATTAGTGGATTTGGTCTTTTTATGGCTGATGATATTATTTCAGATAACTTTATTCCTCTAACAGACATGTATGGTGATATGTCTCAATGGAATCCTGGAAAAGTTGCTGCATGGACTCATTCTGATGGTGAGATTTATGGAATTGAGAGTGAAGGTTGTTACATGGTTTATTATTACAATCCTAGCATTCTTGAAAGTTATGGTTTTGATGTTCCAAAAACTTGGGATGAATTTATGGAAACTGGAAAAGTTCTAGCTAAAGATGGAATTTCAATGATGTTATCTGAATTACGCTTCATCGGTATGTATCAGCAGGCTGGTGGAAAGTTCTTTAATGAAGATGGTGATTTTGAAATGGATGAGGATCTATTCTTGGAAATATTAAAATACCAAGAAGAGGCTTTTAAAAGTGGTGTAATTAATTATACAACTGATTACTGGGGTCAGACTCCAGGTGTTTTGTATAATTCAAAACAAACAGTAGGAACCATGGCTCCTGATTGGTACAACAATTGTTGTCTTCAACCAACTGTTAAAGATACTCAATCTGGTGAATGGCGTGTAGCACCACTTCCTACATGGGGAGATAAAGGTTTCAAAACATTCCACTGGGGTGGTACTGGTTTTGCTATACACAAATCTTCAGAAGGAATTGATGTAGCTAAAAAACTACTTGAGCTTGCATACTTCTCTTATGAGGGTCAAATTGCTAAGTATGACTTCTTCGGAGGTATGCCTACTTTATTGTCAGCATTGGAAGATCCAAGAATTGCTGATAAAAAATTCGACTTTTATGGTGGTCAAAAATTTGCAGAACCATTCATATCAGTTGCTGGTTCAAGTGCTGATGACTATCAGCATGTAGGAAGAGCAATTATTGATACTGTTTCTCGTGATCTTACTACATTACTTGCAAATGGTGAAATAACTGCTGAAGAAGCGCATGAAAGGTTCATTACAACTGTTCAAGATGAACTTGATTTTCTTTAGACTATAATTTTTTAAAGCAGGGCATTTGCCCTGCTTTATATCTTTTAAAAAAATATAATGACAGCAATAACAAATAAGAAAAGATTTAGATCCGAAAAAATAGCTCCATATTTTTTTATCTCACCTTTTTATATAATTTTTACAATTTTTTTTCTTCTACCTACTATAGCCTCCTTTGTTTTAGCATTTTATAAATGGAAAGGTGTTAAATCCCCTAAGCCAAGAGGGTGGGGAAACTACGAATATTTATTTTTTAAGGATCAAAACTTTTGGGAAATTTTTCAAAATACCATTTTTTATTCCGCAGGCAGTGTATTTATAACAATACCTCTTGCTTTATTATTAGCACTTGCTCTTAATAATCAAAGTTTAAAATTAAAACCTTTTTGGCGTTTAGTTTTCTTTTCACCTATTGTTACTTCAGTTGTTGCTGCTGCATTAACATTCAAGATGATACTCAATAGTGAATTTGGGCTTCTTAATTATGCTATAAGCTTTATTGGTATTGAGCCAATTAACTGGGTAGAGTCATCATCTACCTCTAAGTGGTCAGTTATGATGCTGGTCGTTTGGAGATGGACAGGCTTAACTTGTATTTATTTTTTAGCTGGATTACAGTTTATTGATAGGACTTTATACGAAGCCGCAAAAATTGATGGAGCAACGGCTTGGCATCAGTTTTGGTATGTCACTCTTCCACAATTAGCGCCAGTAACATTATTTGTTTGTATTATTGTATCTATTGGTTCATTTCAAATATTTGAAGATGTGTTTGTTATGTATAGCGGGAATGACGTTCCTACTCACGCTAAATCAATGGTCGTATATATTATGGAAAGAGGATTTCAGCAGCTAAAATTAGGCTTCGGATCTTCTATCGGTGTATTCATGTTTATATGTATTTTGGCAATATCATTGTTTCAGTTTAGATCTTTTGCTTCTAACTTAGATCAAGATGCTAAAAAAAGTTTTATTGAAAGGATTTTGTCTCCAATTATAGATTTTATAGCTAATATTTTTCCAATTGAGTCTGGTGAGTCGAATAAAAAATCCTTATCTCCAATAGTTGGTAAGCTATCATTAAATATTAGTATAACAATTATTGGTCTAATTACTCTTATTCCTTATGCGTTCATGCTTACATCATCAGTAAAATCTACAGCTGAAATTATGGCATGGCCTCCAATTATTTGGTCTAAAAACCCTAATTGGGAAAATGTAACAAATTTATTTACTGAATTTCCTGCTAACTTATGGATATATAATTCGTTTATTGTTGCAATAGCTGTTACGATATTAACTGTTTTTTTATGTACATTAGCAGGTTACGCATTTGCAAAATACGATTTTAAAGGAAAGAAAAAGTTATTTATTTTTATGGTTGCTACAGCCATGATACCTTTTCCCATTATTATGATTCCACTTTATGTGTTGGTTGGAAGAATGGGTATGAATGATACTTTACTAGGATTAATAATTCCTTTTATTGCTCCAGCTATTGGTATTTTTATGATGAGACAGTTTATAACATCTGTACCTGATGAATTAATTCAAGCTGCTAGAGCAGATGGGGCAGGAGAGTTTAGAATTTTCTGGCAAATAGTTGTTCCTCTAGTTTGGCCTGGCATAGCAACATTATCCATTATTACCTATGTCAATTCTTGGAATAGTTTTTTATGGCCTCTTATTATCTTAAGGGATGATTTGAATTACACGATTCCTCTTGGTATGACAGAGGTATTTGCCTTGAGTGTTGGTCAAGAACCTCAATATGGACAAGCTATGGCTTTTGCTACACTCACAACTATTCCAATTATATTTATTTTCTCTTTTGTTCAAAAATATTATATTGCTGGTTTGTCAGCTGGTGCTGTAAAAGGATAAAATGGAAAAAATTAAATGGGGGATTATAGGCCCTGGAACAATTGCTAATAATTTCGCAGACGGCTTAACAAGCTCTTACTCTGGGCAATTAGTAGGTATTGCAAGTAAAAGCAAAGATAGAAGAAAATCTTTTGGAGACAAGTATGATGTTCATGAAGATTTTCGTTTTGA
>Ga0181606_10001925_pt1 | contig 17979 bp, 19 predicted proteins | sample 041ome_10_FD_132994 | JGI IMG/M metagenome (GOLD analysis project Ga0181606, IMG submission 132994) | Coastal salt marsh microbial communities from the Groves Creek Marsh, Skidaway Island, Georgia - 041412US metaG (megahit assembly) | ecosystem: Environmental > Aquatic > Marine > Intertidal... | reverse complement strand
GTGGGCAGCCTTGCAAACTTCAACTATCGCATGGTGGAGGTGGTGATGATGATCATGCTGCCGCTGCTGGCGGTGGCACTGGCCGTGCCGCCCAAGCGATCGACATCGGCGCTGGGCATCTTCCTCTCCATCGTGATCGTGGTAGCCTATCACAAGATCAACCAGTACGGCGAGGATGTGGCCCAGCTTGGCCGCATCGATCCGTTCCTGGCGCTATGGGGGCCGTTCGCGGTGCTCTTCGTGATGATCGCGTGGATGTATTACCAGATCGCCTTCGTTCCCGGCGGCCAGCCCATCGGCGCGCTGGAAAATGTCTACGGCAAGCTTGCCAAGCGGATGAAGAAGCTGTTCGGCCGCAAGAAGCCGAACGGCGTGGCCGATCCATCGGAAACGGAAGACCCTGTCCTTGCTGCTTGATTTCTTCCCGTCCCGGCGCCTGACGATCTACCTCGCCAAGATGTTCATCACACGCATCCTTGCGGTGCTGGTGATGCTGGTGCTGGTGCTGCTGATGCTCGACCTGCTGGGCCGTTCGGGCGATATCCTCGCGGTGGAGGGGAATACGCAGGCCGATGTCTGGCGCTATGCCTCGCTGCGGATGCCGCAGCTGGTGGAAACCTTCCTCCACAACTCGGTGCTGCTTGCCACCATCATCACGCTGGCCGGGTTGAACCAGAATTCGGAAGTCACCGCGATGAAGGCGGCAGGCCTTTCCGCGCACCAGATCCTCGCCCCGCTGTTGCTGACGGGCCTCGTCGTCTCGGGCCTCAGCTTTGCCTTCAACGAACGCGTGGTGACGCGCGCCACCGCAACGTTGAGGGCGTGGCAGGATGTCGATTACGGGCAGATCCCGGAAGACCCGGACGTTCGGCTGAACGTCTATTTCAACGATGGCAATGATGTGCTGATGGCGCGCCAGATGGCCGGGCGCGGCGAAGATATCGTGCTGACCGACGTGACATTTTACGAGCGGGACGACAACGGCATGATCGCCCGGCAAGTCACCGGCACCCGCGCCACCTTCGCTTCTCCGGGATGGCTGCTGGAACAGCCCGAAACCTTCGATGTGGTCACCACCCGCACCAGCCAGTCTGACGAGCCGCTGCTGGTGGCCGAAGGCACCACGCTGGGCCAGGTGCTGCTGCGCCGGGTCGATCCGGATTCGGAGACGCTGTCCGAATTGTCCGATTCCATTGCCGCCTTGAAGGCCGCGGGCCGCCGCACCTCGGAACTGGAAGGGCGCTGGTGGCACAAGATTTCCGCCCCGCTGGCGGCGTTCCTGATGCCTTTGCTGGGCGCGGTGGCAGGCTTCGGCCTTGCGCGTTCCGGCAAGCTGTTCGCCCGTGCGGTGATAGGCATGGCGCTGGGCTTTGCCTATTTCGTGGTCGAGAACGCCGCGCTGGCGATGGGCAATTTCGGCGGCTACCCGCCGCTGCTCGCCGCATGGTCGCCCTTCGTGCTGTTCTTCCTTGTGGGAGAAACGGTGCTGATCCGCACCGAGGAGTAGCGGACTAACCCCGCTTCACCATCGTGCTGCGGGCGATCTTCACCACCAGTGGCACCATGCCGCCGTGGATCGCGCCCTGATAGGTCGATTCCACGCCGAGATGCGCGCTGATGCGCTTATGCGCCTCGTGCAGCGAGTGGTAGGGCAGGCTCGGAAGCAAGTGGTGCGTGGCGTGGTAGCGCAGGCCAACGGGAGCCCAGAAGCCCGCGACATAATTCGGCACGTTGACGCTATCCAGATATTGCGCGGTCACCGTCATGCGCTCGCCATCGTTCTCCCACAAATGGGCGACGAGGGTGCGCAACTGGTTGAACACCGCCACCATGGAGGCAATCGCCATCGCCACCAGCAGCGGTTTCCAGCCCAGCCAGAACGGCGTGGTCAGCAGGAACATCGCCCAGATGCTGGCGCCAACCTGCTGGAACACGAACCAGCGGCGTTGTTCCTCAGTTTCCGGCGCGCGGCGGCGGAAATCGGGGTTGATGGAGAGCGAGGACAAACGCTCCCACGCGAACTTGCGAACGGCGGGGATCAGCAGGCCGAGCGGCGCGATGATGCCCCAGCGGATCAGCAGGCCGATGGGCGCCAGCAGCGCGACAAGCACGAACACCGGCAGGCTCCGCGGCTTCATCAGCGCCAGCGGTAGGTACTCCGGGTCCTCCGGCGTGCCATAGCGCATCCGCGAATGGTGGATCGTGTGCACCTGTTCGTACATCAGGCTGGGCGTAAGCATGGGAATGCCCACCAGCAGGTTCCACGCCGTGCGGAAGCCGGGCAGGGCGTTGCGGTGCAAATGGGTGATCTCGTGAATGAACAGCAGCGCGCGATAAAGCGCTACGAAGCTGATGAAGGCGCTCAGCAGCGCGAGCGGCAACGTGTTCGCCAGAATAGCGCCCGCCAGCGCGGCATAGCCCACGAAGGCCGAAATCAGCATGTCCGGCCAGTAGATATCGGGACGGGCCGTGCGGATATCGCGCGTCAGCTCCGCCGCGGCGCGCAGCATCGCCTTGTCATCCGCAATCTCGGACTTCTTCAGCGGCTGGCTGGCCATCGTGCCGTGCGCGGCAGGGCTGGTGGTTTCAATAGCGGTCATGGGAAAACGTCTTGGATCAGCTCCTGCGGGACTGCCTTGTCCTGTATCAAGGCGCCGTCGTGCCTCAAGATTGCGTTGCGGCTCATGTATGCTTGACATTGCGCCCAAAGCGCAAGCAGAGCGAACCGCAAATGAACGAACTTGCCCGGAGGGCGTAACCAGTAGTGGCCGACAAAATAGATATTGTGCCCGTATCGGGCAAGGGCGAGCTCGATAGGTTTATCGATCTGTCTTATCGGCTGAATGCAAATGATCCCAACTGGGTGCCGCCCCTGCGCGCCGACATGGTAGAATTGCTGACGCCGGGCCGCAACCCGTTCCACGAACATGCGCGAATGCAGCTGTTCATCGCCCGACGCGGCGGCAAGGACGTGGGCCGCATCTCTGCCCATATTGACGAGCTGGCGCTGACCCAGCCTGTCGAGCAGGGCATGGGTCCCGGCACCGGCATGTGGGGCTTGCTGGAAGCTGAAGACGAGGCGGTGGCGCACGCGCTGTTCGCTGCTGCGGAGGACTGGCTGCGCGGACAAGGGATGACCCGCGTTCTCGGCCCGATCAGCCTATCCATCTGGGAAGAGCCGGGCCTGTTGACGTTGGGCCACGATCACCCGCCGATGGTGCTGATGGGGCATGACAATGCCGCCTATGAGGCATGGGTGGAAAGCGGCGGTTATGAAGTGGCCAAGCGGCTGCTGACCTATGATCTCGACAGTGTGGCCGACGGCTTGCCGCCCATCGTGAACCGCGTGGTTCAGTCCGGCGAACGGAGCGACAAGATCACCGTGCGCACCGTCGATACCAGCAATTTCGATCGCGATGCGGCGATCATCATCGATATCCTGAACGAGGCATGGTCGAGCAACTGGGGCTTCGTGCCCTTTACCGAAACCGAAAAGGCCTATGGCGCGAAAAAGCTGAAGCCGATCATCATCGAAGGCGCAAACATGATCGCCGAAATCGACGGCGAGCCGGTGGCCTTTATGATGAGCCTGCCGGACCTCAACGTAAAGCTGAAGGACATGGGCGGCAAGCTGTTCCCCTTCAACTGGGCCAAGCTGCTGTGGTGGCTGCGCAACCCGCAGAGCGAAGGCTTCCGCGTGCCGCTGTTGGGCGTGGTCAAGAAGTACCAGAACTCGCGCATCGCAAGCCAGTTGGCCTTCATGATGATCGAATATATCCGCCGCTATGCCGTGGCCAATCACGGCGCAAGGCGGGCGGAAATCGGCTGGATCCTGGAGGACAACCAGGGGATGGTTGCCATCGCCGATGCCATCAACGCGCGGCAGAACCGCGAATACAGGATTTATTCCAAGTCCCTGTAACTTTTGTGCGGGCTGCGGGAACGCAGGGGCACTTGTGACGTTATTGGAACAAGCGGCATCCTGCCGTTTGCGGGATCAGACATGGCACTCATGAAGAAAGACAAGGTGGCAAGGGCTGCTGGCCCGAGCGTGCTGCTGGTGGAGGACGATGCGATCCTTGCCCTCGCGCTTGAAGACGCCTTGCTTGATGCAGGTGCCGGCGAGGTAGTGATCGCCACGCGCATGGCCGAGGCCGTGTCCCGGCTGGACCAGATGTGCCCCGATGCGCTGATCCTCGATGTGCACCTTGCCGATCGGGATGACGGCTGGGCGCTGGCGGAACTGGTCAGCCTGCTTGGCCCGCGCCGCCCGCGCATCGCCTTCTCCACCGGTTCGCCAGACGAGATTCCCCGTGCCGTGAGGGAAATGGGCTGCGTGTTCGAAAAGCCCTATGATCCGGCTCAGCTGGCGGATGTCCTGCTCAACCAGAAGAAGACGGGCATCATCGCACGGCTGAAAAGCGCGCTGCGGTAATTTTCGGTTTTCTGTTTCATGAACCCGCATCCGCGGGTTCGTCCTCCCGGCTGTTCCCTCCGCTGCGCTACGGGGCCGGTCCGGGCGGGCAGTCGCCTTGCGGTCTCTGGCGAGACCGTTTCCAGCACAAAGTGATGGGCCGGGAATGGTCGCGACGCGGAACGCGACGCCAGCGCGCGACCGCGCGCCGCCCTTTAAGGCGGAAGCCAAGCAGGCCGGATGGCCTGCGCCCGGCGTTTGAGGGTCCAAAAATTAAAAGCCCTCCCGCTCGGTCGGCGAGCGGGGGGGCTTCGGGATCGTGCCATCACCGTTTGGACGGGAGGGGGGGTGCGGCGGTGACAATGGTGATAACGGGCGCTCGAAAAATCAGTTCCCGCCCGGATGAAAAAGGTTGTGACATTCCTGCATTTCAAGGATTTGTCATACTTTCCGGGCTTGCCTTGCGTGCCGGTGCAGTGTCTGTGTGGCATAAATTTCGCGTTGCTGCGGAACCACCAGCAGAGCTGGTCGTTCTGTTCTGCAGGATTAACCGGGAAGGGAAATTGCATGTCCATCGGTGCCGAAGTCGCCGCACATCTTCCGTATCTCCGTCGCTATGCCCGTGCGCTCACCGGATCGCAGGCGAGCGGCGATGCTTTCGTAAAACAGACGCTCGAGGCAGCCCTTTCCGATGAGGGCGTGGCAGACAGTCTGCGCGGCGGGCGGGTTCCGCTCTACGCCGCCTTCAACAAGCTGTGGGCCAGCGCCCACCTCGAGATTGCAGGCGATTCCATGCCCTCCTCGCTCCACGAGGCAGCGGCACAAAGCCAGTTGGGCAAGGTCACCCCGCTCAACCGGCAGGCGCTGTTGCTGACCACGGTCGAGGATTTCACATCGGATGAAGCCGCCGAGATCATGGGCGTTGCCGCCGATGATGTGGATTCACTGGTGCGTGAAGCTGTTGCGGAAATTGACCGCGAAAGCTCCACCAGCGTCCTGATCATCGAGGACGAACCGCTGATTTCGATGCAGCTGGAAGACCTCGTGCGTTCGCTTGGTCACGAGATTTGCGGCACCGCTGCCACGCGCACACAAGCGCAGGAAGTGGTTGCCGAACAGACGCCGGGCCTCGTGCTGGCGGATATCCAGCTGGCAGACGGCTCCAGCGGGCTCGACGCGGTGGACGACATCCTTGAAACGGTCTCGGTGCCGGTGATCTTCATCACCGCCTATCCCGAGCGTTTACTGACAGGTGACCGGCAGGAGCCGACCTACCTCATCACCAAGCCATTCCAGGAAGACACGGTGCGCGCGGCGATCAGCCAGGCGCTGTTCTTCGGGTCCAGCCAGCCGCTTTCCTGACGAAGGGCGGGGGCAGTCATGGCCCGGCTCAAGCTGAAAGTGCAGCTCTATTGCGGGGACGAGATTGCCATCGGCCCCGGCAAGGCTGACCTGCTGGACGCTATCCGCGATACCGGCTCCATCTCCGCTGCCGCACGGCAGCTGGGGATGAGCTATCGCCGGGCATGGCTGCTGGTCGATGTGATGAACCGCTGCTTCGCGCAGAAGCTTGTCGAGGCAAGGCCCGGCGGCGGAACGCGGGCAGGCGCGCAGCTGACCGAAACAGGGTCGCAAGTGCTTTCCGCATATCGCCAGCTGTCTGCCCAGGTGGAACAGGGCGCGCGCGGCGAGCCATATCAGCAGATCGAGGCGTTCCTGCGCAAGGACCCGCTGCCTCCTGCCGATCAGGACGGCTGAGCCACCGGCCTGTCCTTGCGGCGGTGATGCAGGAAGTACCATGCCATCGCCATCGAGACTGCTCCGCCCAGAAGGTTGGCGGCAAGTTCCGCGCCGTAAACCGCTTCTGCGCCCCATGCCGGTTGCAGCACCAGCGCGAAGGGCACCATCACCAGCAGCACGCGGGCGAGCGAGAGGCTGAGCGCGGTCGAGGCATGGTCGATAGCGTTGAAGCTGCCATTGCCCATGATGAACAGGCCGTAAGCGGCATAGCCCCATACCGAGATTTCAAGGTAGCGCATGGCCGCAGCAACGGTGGCCGCATCCTCGCTGAACAGCCCGGCAAACCAGCCCCGCGCGAAATAGAGCGTGGTTGCCGCCAGCAATCCATAAACCACGCAGAACCCGCCAGCCTGCAGCATGGCGAGGCGGGCACGGTCATATCTCTGCGCGCCCCAGTTCTGCCCCACGATCGCGCCGATCGATCCTGACAGGCCCAGCAATGGCACCACGGCGAGCGATTGCAGGCGGCCGCCCACGCCAAAGCCGCCCACGGCCGCTTCGCCTGCGCTGGCAAGGAAGCCGGTCATCACGGCAAGGCCCACGGGGTTGATCGAATTGGTGAAGGCGGCAGGCACGGCCACGCGCAGCACGTCCTTCACCCCGCGCGCAAGATGCGCCCCGCGCAACAAGGACGGCTGGAAAGGTATATCACCGCGCTGGACGTTCCAGAAAGCCACCGCAAGGCCCAGCAGCCAGCCGCCGATGGTGGCATAGGCGGCGCCCGCGATGCCGAAACCGGCAAAGCCGAACGCGCCATCGATCAGGATCGGATCGAGAATCCAGTTGGCGAGCGCGAAGCTCAGAGAAACCATCGTGCTTCGCCGTGCAGCGCCTTGCGCGCGCAGCACGCCGTTCATGCCGGAAATCGTCAGTAGCAGGGGAAAGCCCAGCGCAAAGGGCAGCATGTAAAGGCCGATCTGGCGCAGCATCGCCCCGTCTGCCTGCAGCAGGGTGAACAGCGGATCGTGAAACAGGGCAAGGGCGGTCGCCACGACAATGCCCGTGACCAGCCCCAGCAGGATACCTAGCGCTGCGCAGCGGCTGGCGCGCTCGTCCTCGCCAGCACCGATGGCGCGGCTGACGACGGAGCTGGTGCCGGCCATCACGCCCACGCCAAGGCTGGAAAGCGCCGTGGTGACGGGGAAGACGAAGCTCATCGCGGCAAGCTCGGTCGCGCCAAGACGGCCGATGAAATAGGCATCGACAAGACCGATGGAGATCATCGCGGTCACACCGATGATCATCGGCGCGGTCTGCTCCACCAGATGGCGGGCAATCGAACCGCGTGTGAGTTTCGCCTTTTCGGACATCAGCCGCCTATGGCCGAGGGGTGTGGCCTTGGCCATAGGTCACGTGGTCCCGGTTCGCTGATTTCAGGTTTTGCGCTTCTTAGGGCGCGATCATCACCTTGCACTGCTTGGTGCGCTTCTTCAGGCTTTCGAAGACGTCCGGTGCCTCGGTGAGGCTGATGGTGTCCGTCACCAGAAGGCGCGGCTCGATAGCGCCCTGTTCGAGCGCGGCGAGCGATGCTTCGTATTCCTGCACGGTGAAGAAGGCGGAGGTGACCAGCTTCACCTGCCGCGAAAGCATGGGGAAGGTGTGGATCGTGTCCGGCTTGGTGCACAGGCCCAGCAGCACGATGGTGCCATCCGGGCGCACCTGATGCACCGCCTGGTCGATCAGGCCGAGAATACCGACGCATTCGAAAACGATATCCGCTTCGCCGCCAAGGCCCTGCACTGCGCTTTCAACCGGGTTTTCCGGATCGACCACAAAGGCATCCGCGCCCATGTCCAGCGCGCGCGCTTGCTGCCAGTCGGAAATGTCCTGCACCGCCACGCGCCCCGCGCCATAGCGCTTGGCCCAGAAGGCCACCGCCAGACCGATGGGGCCTGCGCCCAGCACCAGTACCTTGTCGCCGGTCTTGAGGCCGGAGAGGTTTATGCCGTGCAGCGCCACCGCCAGCGGCTCGATAATCGCGCCGTCTGCCAGCGTCAGGTCAGCAGGCAGGGTCATGCACTGGTTGGGGCGGGTGACGGCATATTCGGCATAGCCGCCGCCTTGCAGGCCGAAACCGGTGCACCATTGCACCGCGCCCTTGCGGCAGTGTTCGCAACTCCCGCAGCTCTTGAGCGGGATCACGGAGACGAGATCCCCCACCTTCTTGCCGGTCGTGCCCTTGCCCAGCGCAACCACTTCGCCCGCAAATTCGTGGCCCAGCACGTCGCCATGCTTGCAGCCATATGCTGCGTCCTCTGTCATGTGCAGGTCGCTGCCGCAGATGCCGCAGCGGCCGACCTTGACCACCAGTTCGCCCTCACCCGGCGTGGGATCAGCGATTTCCTCGAAAGCGAGGGGGGTGTGCAGGCCCTGGAAGGTGACGGCTTTCATCGCGCTAGACCTCTATTCTTCCCAAATGGGCTGTTCGCCCTTGGCGACTTCGGTTGAGTTCACGAGGATGAAATCGTCGAGCACGTCAATCGTGGTGGGGAAGGCTTCGCGTACCATCTGCTGCATTTCGGCAGCATTGGCGGAAGCTTCGACAAGGCCGGGCCACGCATCGAGATAGCGATAGGTGAAGGCAATGCCGCTGGCGTCATCGGGCAGGCCGGGGCGGGCATGTCCGGCAACGACGATTTCAGGCTGCAACTCCTCCAGCATGTCCATCGATGTGCGCCAACCAGCAACCTGTTCCAGCGTATGTTCGCCGAGCCACAAATGCACTTCGTTGAACACCAGATCTCCGGGCAGAAGTGCGCGAATTTCGGGTACCCACAGCGCGGTGGAATGGCGGTGGTCACCCTGCATCGGGCCAAGAACGCGTAGTTCGTGGCCTTCCAGCATGATCACGTCGCTGGTCAGCGCATGCGGCGCGCTGGGATAGGCGGGGCCGTTGTCTGCCAGCATCGGGCTCCAGCGCTCGACCTTGAACGGCAGCGAGCGCCAGATGTCGTCCACCACCGTCTTGTGAGCGACAATCTCGGCTTCAGGGAAGGCCTCTTCCAGCACTTCCATGGCAAAGAAGTGATCCGGATGATCGTGGGTGACGAAAATGTGGGTCAGCGTCTTGCCGCTATCCAGCACCATGCTGGCCACGCGGTGCGCGTCTGCCAGCGTGAAAGGCGGATCGACCAGCACCGCCTCTTTCTTGCCCATGATCAGCGCGGAATTGACGTGCAGCGATCCGGCACTTGTGCGCAGCACCTGCATCGTCAGCGGCGGCTCTTCCTCGTGGTGTTCCGCCAGGGCGGGCGTGGCGAGGAGCAGGGCGGCGATGGCAGTCAGGCGCTTCAACATGGCAATTACTCCGCTGAGATGCGCAGCACCGGCTTTACGACAGAGCCGTTCTCGCTGGCTTCGATGGCTTCGTTGATCTCGTCGAAATCGAAATATCCGATCAGCTTTTCGAAGGGGAACTGGCCCTTCACGTGATAATCGAGCAGCTCGTTGAGGAACGGGCCGACATCGCTGTCTCCGCCCAGAATGCCCATCACGCGGCGGCCGCCGCCCATGAAGGCAGCTTCGTTGAAAGTGAGGTTGTCCGCCGGGTCAGACGCGCCGACGATGCCGCAGATGCCCATCGGGGCGAGCAGGTTCCACGCGTCCTGGATCACCGTGTTGATGCCGGTCGTGTCGAAGGCATAACCAAGGCCTTGCGGTACCAGTTCCCTGATCTTGTCTATGGCACCGTCCTTCGCGTTGAAGGCGTGGGTCGCGCCCAGTTCCTTCGCCAGTTCCAACCGGCTGTCGTTCACGTCCACCGCGATGATCGGGTTCGCGCCCGCGATCTTCGCCGCCATGATCGCGGCCATGCCAACGGTGCCGGCACCGAACACCGCGATGGGCATGCCTTCGCGCACCTTCATCGAGCGCAGGACCGCGCCAGCGCCGGTCATCAGGCCGCAGCCGATAGGGGCAATGCGTTCGAGCGGAATATCCTTCGCGCTGTCGGCGATCTTCACCGTGTTCGCTTCATGCGCGATGGCATGGGTGGCGAAGCTGGACTGGCCGAAGAAGTTTGCATTTATCTTCTCGCCGCCCATGAACATCACGGGCGAACCGTCAGCCCGCGTGCCGGACCAGTTGTGCGGGAAGAAGCTGTAGCAATAGGTCGGCGCGTCGATATCGCAGCTGGGGCATGATCCGCAGCTGTTGAAGCTCATCACCACGCGGTCCCCCGGCTTGGCGACGGTGACTGCGCTGCCGACAGCCTCCACGATGCCTGCACCTTCGTGGCCGAGCACGACCGGGTGCGGTACGGGCAACTGGGCATCGCGCACCGCCATGTCCGTATGGCACACGCCGCAGGCGACAACGCGCACGCGCAGTTCGTCAGGACGCAGGTCGTCCAGCTCGACATCCTCGATGCTGAAAGGCTGGGTGTTGCCGCGGCAGATGGCGGCGCGTGCGGGGGTGGTCATGTGCTCTCCTCACTGCCCATTTTGAAATGGACTAAATGTAAAATTGTATCGAAACGCGATCAGAGTCAATCGTTCAGAGGCTTGATCGGTCCAAGCTGCATCCCGCCATCGATCATAACGTGCGCGCCGGTCATGTAGCTGCCTGCATCGGATGCGAGCAACAGGGCGAGCGGTTTGATCTGGTAGGTTTCCGCCATGCGGCCCACGGGCACCAGCTCGTCCCACGCCTTCTTTGCTGCCGGGTTCTTCTTGACCCAGCCATCGCCGATATTGGTGACGAAGGGGCCGGGCGCGATGGCGTTCACGCGGATGCCGTATGCCGCCAGTTCATAGGCCGAATGGCGCATGAAGTGCTTAACGCCTGCCTTGGCCGCCATATAGGGCACGCCGACGATGGCTTCGTTCACTTCGGCCGCGTTGGAACTGGTGATGACGATGGAACCGCCGCGCCGCTGGCCATTGGCCTCATTCGCCTTCATCACGCGCGCGGCTTCGCGCACGGTGTGGAACACGCCGTTCAGGTTGATGCCGATGGACTTGTACCAGCGTTCAGGATCGTAAACGTCGATCTGGCCTTCGGGATTGCGGTTGCCTTCAGGGGTCCAGAAGCCGTTGCCCACATCTATCCCGGCATTGGCAAAGGCGACATCGCAGCCGCCGAATGCCGCAACGTGATTGTCGAAGGCCTGCGCCACCTGCGCCAGGTCTGACACGTCGCAGCCGTCCCAGCGCACGTCGTGGCCTGCATCGACCAGCCGTTGCGCCTCGCGCGCGGCACCTTCCGCGTCCACATCGGTGATGGTCACCTTCGCGCCAGCTTCGGCCAGTACTTCGGCATAGGCAAGGCCGATGCCCGATGCCGCGCCTGTCACCAGCCCGCTGCGGCCTGTGAGGTCAAACTGGTCGAGGGTTTTGGGTTGGGTCATGTTCTCTCCCTGCCTGACCCGTCCAGCAGGGCGGGATCCCGGCAAATTGTGCAAGTCTGATGGCAATGGGCCCCCGCTTTCGCGAGGGCCCGGATCTTACAGGTAAAGCTGCTTGTTGATCGGGATGCCGTTCTCTTTGCAGTAGGTTTCATAGTGGTTCATGAACCACCACACATCGAGAGTTTCGACGAAATTGCCGTCCTCGTCGTAGAACTCGTTTGCGCCCTGCATCCAGAAGAAGGCCTTCATGCCGTCTTCCTCATCGGTCACCAGAGTGTGCGCGTGGCCGGGGAATTCCGTGATGAAATCGCCCGGGCGGCACACCCAGTCATATTCCAGGTAACGGAAAGAGCCTTCCAGCCCGATGGCCCAGACCATGCCACGGTGCTTGTGCGTGCCGATCACGCCCTTGCTCTTGATCCACAGCACATTGGCATAGACATTGTTGCGCACGTCGAAGGCCAGATGGCGGATGGCAGCATTGTCACCGAAGGGAACCCAGGGGCTCTCCTCCTCGCTCGGGCCGACATAGGTGCCCGAGATGCAATACTGGTCGAGCATGTTCTGGTGCGCTTCGGGCACGTTGACGATCTTGAAAGCGCCCGACGGCGGCGCCTTCATTCCGCCCAGTTGCGATTTTTCCTGCGTTGCCATTTCGGCCTCTCCTTGCAGCTACTCAGAGGTACAGCTTCTCGTTGATGGGAATGCCGTGTTCCTTGCAGTGGTTTTCATAGTGTTCGATGAACCACCACACATCCACGGTATCCATGTAGGTGCCTTGCGCATCGTAGAATTCGATCGGGCCGTTCATCCAGCCGAACAGCTTGCAGCCTTCGGGATGTTCGGTGACCAGCGTGTGCGCTTCGCCCGGAGTTTCCAGGATCAGGCCGCCCGGCGTGCCCAGCCAGTCATATTCAAGATAGCGGACAGAGCCGGTCAGCGTGACCATGGTCACCGTGCCTCGGTGCAGATGGGTGCCGATGGTACCGGGGCCCTTCATCCACAGGATGTTGGAATAGGTGTTGGTGCGCACATCGAAGCTGAGGTGCTTGATGGCGGCGTTGTCACCGAAGGGAACCCATGGGGAATCCACATCGGTTTCCGCGTCGATATAGCGGCCGCCGGGGCTGAGGCGCGCAACCGTGTCGCGGTATGCCCAGGGAACATCGACGATTTCCTTGGTGTCGGAAGGCGGGGCTTTGAGCTTGGTAGCCATAGTGGAGTCTCCCTTATCGGATCAGAGTGTCGACATAGTCGGCACCGATGCCGACCTTTTCGTAATGTTCGCGGGCAGCCTTCATGTAGTCGAAGACGTCATAGTGGCCCACGGAATTGCCCTGTTCATCCAGCCACATTAGCGGGCCGGAGACGACGAAAAATACCTTCATCGGGTCAGGGTGTTCATAGGATACCAGCGTGTGGCTTTCGCCCGGCGTTTCAAAGATGAAATCGCCTGCCGTGGCGGTCCAGTCATGCTCGAGGTAAGCCCACTTGCCGCTGATGGTGTAAGCCCAGATCGGCTTGGGGTGATAGTGGCGGTTCACGATGCAGGCCTTCTTGGCCATCAGCACGTCCGCCCACATGTTCAGCGTAGGGCTGATCCACACCGGCTTTGAATATACGTCCTCCACGATCGGCACCCAGTATTCTTCCGGGCCGTTCGCGATGTCCTTCATATAGGCTTCGGGCTTTGCGCCGGGGCGCAGGGCATGCGGCACGGGCGGCGTGCCGGCCCACGGTTCTGTAGTGGGGGCTTCAGGCATAACAACATCCTCTAGTTTGTCCGACCTTGGATGGCCGTTTGCGGGCGATGATAGCTTGGCGGACGATGCAAGGCTAGGACGCAGGCGAATCCCATCGGGACGCAGGCGCATGGCTGCCGCTCCCTGTCGTGCTTCTAGTTGCGGATGCGGTATTCGCGCGGGGTCACGCCGTGAAGGCGGCGGAAACAGCGGGTGAAATAGGCGCTGTCATTGAAGCCGTGGTCAAAGGCGATCTGGGTGATCGTGGCTTCGGGATAGGCGAGCAGCTTTTCGGCCGCGCGCGCGAGCCGCCGTTCCTGGATATAAGCGCTGGGCGTGGTGCCCATGGCGGCAAGCACCTTTTGCACGGCGCGCACGGAAAGCCGGCATTCGCGTGCCAGCCCGACGACGGAGAACTGCGGGTCCTGCAGCCGCGCCTCGACAATCGCGCGAACGCGCTGGACAAGGGCAGGTTCGTCCCGCTTGGCATCATCGAAATCGGCACCGCGCAAGGCCATGGCGAGCAGGTCGAAGAAGATGGCCGAAACCTCGTCTTCCCAACCCTCGTGGTGTTCCTCGCGATAGCCCTGCTGCCACAGCGAGGAGAGAAAATCATGCAGGATGCGCAAGCTTGGCGAGGTGCCGGGAAGGCGGGTAACCAGCCGCCGGTCAATCCCGGCAATCCGGCTTTCCAGCATGGCGCGAGGGAATTCCACAACCATGGTCTCGTGCCGGCTCAGTTCGATCACATAGGGCAGGCTGGTGGTGCAAAGCACGGCATCCCCCGATGTGAGCCGCGTGCTTCCGTTGCCTTGCGCATAGGTGCCCACGCCGCGGCATTGCAGGTGCAAGATCAGTTTTTCTTCGCCATCGGCGACAGGCGCAGGCGCAGGCGTTCGCGTGACGCGGCAGGGGTTGGTGCGCGGACGCAGCATGGCCAGCGGGCCAAGGTTCCACGTCCACATCTTGCCGGTGAAGTCTTCGGAATAGGCCGCGTCCACCTTGCTGCCGGCATAGCGCAGCGCCGCCATTTCGTTCCAATAGCGCGCGCGCTCGGCTGGCGAGACGTCGAGGGTTGTGAACTGCTTGATCGCGCTCATGGGTTTGCGGCCTTTGCTCCGGGCTGGAATGGTATCGCCCGCCCGGAGACAAGGTCAAGCCGTGGACGTCAGGCTGCCTGTGCAGCCTGACCGCGGCGAGCCAGCACGCGCGGCGCCGTTTCCTTCAGGCCCATGGCGACAAACCCGCTGACGATCGACAGGCCGATGAGCATCCACAGGAACGCTTCCATCCCGAAAGCATCGTTCAGAATGCCGCCGATCGGCGGGCCGAAAACGCCGCCCAGCACTTCGCAACTGCCCATGGCCAGGCCCAGCACGGTTGCGTGATGGCGCTGGCTGAATGTTTCGGAAGGAATCGTAGCCATGAAGATCGGGAACACGCCGTTGACCGCCCAGCCAACGAAGAAGATCGCCGCCAGCGCAATCGCGCCCTCGACATACATCGCGCCCAGCGGGCCCAGCACCGCAAGGAAGGGCAGGGCCACCATCACCGGCTTTCGGCCGATGATGTCGGACAGTCCGGCGATGGAAAAGCTATAGATCGCGGCAGCGATGCCCAGCGTACCCATGATCCAGCTCATGGTGGTGGGATCGAGGCCCTTCACCTGCGTCAGGTAAAGCGGCATGAATGCCCAAGTGGTGACGAAGTGGCCGACCATCAGCACGCCCACGACCACGCATATCCACATGTTGCGGACCTTGAGCGCATCCACGATCGACATCGCCTCTTCGGCGGCTTGCGGATCATGTGCCGCGGGTTCGGGTTCTTCCAGCATGAACCAGATGAGGGCGGCGGAAACCAGGCCCGGCACGGCGGCGAGGTAAAATGCCTCGCGCCAGCTGAAGGCGGTGGCGAAGGCCACCAGCACCACGGGGGCAAGGAAGGAGCCAAGGAGGTTGGAACCAAGGTTCTGCGCCACGCCCTGGGCAAGGCCGCGATGCTTGGGGTCCACTTCGCTGGCCACCATCGCATGGCTGATCGGCATCACGCCGCCTTCAGCCGCGCCCATCAGCAGGCGCGCTGCGAACAGGAACAGGAAGCTGGTTGCAAGGCCGGACAGGAAAGAGCAGAGCGAGAAGGCAATCGTCGCCAGGATCAGCAGCAGCTTGCGCTTGCCGAGGCTGTCCGAAAGCTTGCCCACGAAGAAGGCCGCGATGGCCCAGCTGAATGACAAGCCGCCGGCCAGAAGGCCGATTTGCGTTTGCGACAGGCCCAGTTCCGGCTCCACGAACGGCATCAGCGCATTCAGCGCCTGCCGGTCAAAGAAGACGATGCCGAAATTCAGGCTGAGCAGGAACACCAGCAGGAACTGGTATCCGGGCGAATTCTTCATCCAGTTGCCGGTCGGCTGTGCGTTGCCGGCGGGTGCGGGTACAGACATTGTGTTCTCTCTTGTCCTGTTATCCGAAGGGCCGCGCCGGGTCTACACCGTCCCAGTTACGGGAGGCCTCCCAGAAGCGGGTGAAAGTCTCGTCCATGCCGGGCGTTACCGGCAGAAGTTCCAGAAATCCGGCCTGCGTGCCGGTGCCGTCATCAAGATATACCACCTCGCCGCCAGTGGGCACTGCGGCGCGATAGGCTTCGACATAGCCGCGCCGCTGGTATTCGGCGCTGGTGGCGTCCACGTCCTCGCAAGCGATGCCGAAGTGGTGGAAGCCATAACCGCGCAGTTCGCGGGTTTCCTTGTAGACGGAGGGATTGTCATCCAGCGGCTGGATCAGTTCGATCTGCATGTGGCCGGCAAAGCCCATCGCTAATGTCACGTCAGCAGTGCTTTCCTCACCTCGATAGATCTGGCCGGGGGCGAGCAGGTGAGGCAGGATGAAGAAAGGGCCGGCCTTCATGTTTGTGGCCCAGTAATCGATGGCAGCGTGCAAGTCCGGCACGATGAATGCCGTTTGCGCAATGCCGCCCATCGGCTGGCCGAAGCCGAGCTGTTTCGTCACGCGAATCCTCCCCTTGTGCCGCCGCTCTTGCGGTCTGGCACTGCTTGGCTCGCCAATTCGTGGGACAAAGTCAATTGCGATGTCGGATTGGCAGGTGCGGCATACGCCCCATTGGCTTCCACCTGCTCTGCCATTAGAGCGGTGCGCAAACAGTTTGAGTGGAAGGAAGGTTTGAAACCATGGCAACGCAGCTGAAGACCGGTGCAAGCGAGCGCCCCATCGATTGCAGCGACCCGGAATGGCAGGCGCGGCTTGATCTTGCAGCGGCTTATCGCATTTTCGCGCATCTCGGTTGGTGCGAAAGCATCTACAACCACATCACCGTGCGCGTGCCGGGCGAGGACAATGCTTTCCTGATCAATCCCTATGGCCTCTTGTGGGAAGAGGTGAAAGCCAGCAACCTGATCAAGATCGACAGCGACGGGAACAAGGTGGGCGACAATCCCTATCCCGTGAACCTTGCCGGTTTTACCCAGCATTCGGTGTTTCACAAGCATCTGCCGCACGCCCACGCCATCGTCCACACGCACACGCCGGACACGATGGCGGTGTGCGCCACCGAAGGCGGCTTGCAGCCGACCAATTTCTATTCCTGCTTCTTCGTGGGCAATATCGGCTACCACGATTTCGAAGGTATCACGGTGCGCGCGGAAGAGGGTGAGCGGCTGGTGAAGAACGCCGGCAATCATCAAGTCCTGCTGTTGAAGAACCACGGCCCGGTGGTGATGGGGCGCACCCTGCCGGAGATGTTCTTCCTTTACTACATGCTCCAGCGCGCTTGCGAGATTCAGGTCAAGACAGCCAGCCTTGGCGCGCCCATCGTGGTGCCGCCCGAGGTGGTTGCCGTGCACCAGCGTGATCGCGACAACCAGTTGACCGACGATTTCGGCAAGCTCGACTTTGAAGCTTGGACGCGCAAGATCGACACCATCGACACCAGCTGGCGCGACTGATGGGTGCAGGCACGAAGACCTGTTCCAAATGCAATTCACGGATGGAAGAAGGTCGAATGGTGACGACCGATTCCAACTCTGCGCGTCTGCAGGTGGGTTGGGTGCCTGGCATTCCCGAGCGGAGTTTCTGGACCGGGTTGAAGGTGGCGAAGAAGGATATCCGCACTGTCTCCACCTGGCACTGCACCCGTTGCGGCCTGCTTGAACATTACGCCTAATAGGACGCTTCGGACGCACGCATGACCCAGATGACCGTCAACAACCGCCCTGTCCGTTTCGATATGGACCCGCAGACCCCTTTGCTGTGGGCGCTGCGCGATGCGGCGAACCTGACGGGCAGCAAATATGGCTGCGGCGTGGGCGATTGCGGTGCCTGCATGGTACTGATCGATGGCGAGGCGCTGCGATCCTGCCTCGTCACGCTGGCAGAGGCGGAAGGGCGCTTCATCACCACGATCGAGGGGTTGAGCGTTGATCGCAGCCACCCCGTGCAGCAGGCGCTTGTCGCGGAGCAGGCGATCCAGTGCGGCTTCTGCACGCCGGGCATCGCGATGGCGGCAGCAGCACTGCTTGCGCGCAATCCGGACCCGTCAGAACAGGACGTGCGCGATGCGGTGCCCAATCTGTGCCGCTGCGGTGTCTACCCCCGCCTGATCCGTGCGGTGCAGCGCGCTGGCCGCGTGGTTCGCCGTCGCGAGCGGATCAGCGCAGCGCC
>Ga0181606_10001924_pt1 | contig 17984 bp, 20 predicted proteins | sample 041ome_10_FD_132994 | JGI IMG/M metagenome (GOLD analysis project Ga0181606, IMG submission 132994) | Coastal salt marsh microbial communities from the Groves Creek Marsh, Skidaway Island, Georgia - 041412US metaG (megahit assembly) | ecosystem: Environmental > Aquatic > Marine > Intertidal... | reverse complement strand
GCGGGCGCAATCGCGTTACCGTTCCAATGGACTCAAGTTTTTCGGTGTTTATGACCGCCGAGCGAGGAGTCAGCGGAACCGCCCCGCCTGTGTAGCCCGTACCACCTCCGCGAGGAATAATGGTGAGTTCAAGCTCCACGCAGGCCTTCACCAGTGCGGCCATTTCGAGCTCGGTGTCGGGAGTGAGTACGACAAAGGGATACTCCACCCGCCAGTCGGTGGCGTCGGTGACATGCGACACCCTTGAGAGCCCATCAAACTTAATGTTTTGAGGGTCTGTTACCCGGGCAAGCCGACGACGAACTTTTTTTCGTAGGCCCTGGGCATCGTTGAGGTCCGATTCAAACTGTCTGATGGCTTTGGTTGCAAGACCAATAAGCTCAGCAACGCGGCGGTCTCGAACAAGCTCGGGTTTGGGGTCGAATGAAGGCTGTGAGGCCTCGGGCGAGGTAACCGAGGCCACGGATGACAGGCTGTCGCGACGCCGGTCGATTTCTTTAAGCCGATGGAACAAGGCATCCACAAGCTGCTGGCGCCGCCGCGGATTGGCAATGAGGTCGTCTTGCAGGTAAGGGTTGCGACTGACCACCCAGACATCGCCAAGAATTTCGTAGAGCATACGCGCCGAGCGGCCTGTGCGGCGCTCTTGTCGAAGCTCAGAAATAAGCTCCCAGCCCCGCTCTCCAAGAATGCGCCAGACGATTTCCCGGTCGGAGAAGGAGGTGTAGTTGTACGGGATCTCTCGAAGTCGAGACTCTGATGGGCCAAGAACCGAGACGGCCGACAGAAGGGTCGGCGAGACAGGAGCATTCATAATCGTTTAAGTGTAATGGACCCTAGAGGCCGATGACGGCCCAAAGCCTCTTTCCGTTTTAGAAACCCTAAAACCTTAGGCGAATTAAGATAGGCCATGGGCGCTGATTATTTACGACGAATTCTTACGGCCCGGGTTTATGACGTCGCCATTGAGACCGACCTCGACCCGGCCCCTAACCTATCGCGGCGGCTTGGCTGCACGATATTGCTAAAGCGCGAGGACACCCAGCCCGTGTTCTCGTTTAAGCTGCGCGGCGCCTACAACAAGATGTCCCAGCTTAGCCAAGACCAGCTTGCCAAAGGGGTGATTGCCGCCTCGGCTGGCAACCATGCACAAGGCGTGGCCCTTGCGGCTCGTCAGTTGGGCTGCAAGGCGCTCATTGTCATGCCCGTCACCACGCCCAGCGTCAAGATTGATGCGGTCCGCCAGCGGGGAGCCGAGGTCGTGCTTCACGGGGACTCCTATTCCGATGCCTACCTTCACGCACTGGCCCTTGAGAAGGACCAGGGCCTAACCTTTGTTCACCCCTTTGACGACCCGGATGTCATCGCGGGTCAAGGCACGGTGGGTCTAGAAATCCTTCGCCAACATGCCGACCCGATTGACGCCATCTTCGTGGCGGTCGGTGGAGGAGGACTGATTGCCGGAGTGGCGGCGCTTGTCAAACAGTTACGGCCGGAGACGCTTGTGATCGGTGTGCAGACCGAAGACTCCGACGCCATGGCCCAGTCCATCGAGAAGGGTGAGCGGGTCTACCTTCCCGAAGTCGGCCTTTTTTCGGACGGCACCGCAGTCAAACAGGTGGGTGAAGAGACGTTTCGGCTCACGCAAAAATATGTCGATGCCATGCTGCGGGTGGATACCGATGCGGTATGCGCGGCCATTAAAGATGTCTACGAAGACACCCGCGCCATTCAGGAGCCGGCGGGGGCGCTGGCCATTGCTGGGATGAAGCAGTGGGTTGCGAAGAATGGCGCAAGCCGCGCGGATGGCAGCCCTCGAACACTGGTTGCCATTGCCTGTGGGGCCAACATGAACTTCGATCGCCTGCGTTTTGTGAGTGAACGCAGTGAGATCGGCGAACAGAGAGAAGCCGTCTTTGCAGTCACCATTCCCGAAGAGCGCGGTAGCTTTAAGGCCTTCTGTCAGACCCTCGGGGGGCTTAACGTCACCGAGTTTAATTACCGAATCTCCGACCCTCGGCATGCCCATATTTTTCTTGGGCTTCAGGTCAAGAACCGCGAACAAGCCCATTCCATTGCCGCAACCCTCTCGCAGGCAGGCTTTCATACCTTGGATTTGTCGGACGACGAACTTGCCAAGGCTCACCTGCGTCATCTTGTGGGGGGGCGCTCAGAGCTTGCTGAGAACGAGCAGCTCTTTCGATTTGAGTTCCCAGAACGTCCAGGGGCGCTCATGACCTTCCTAACAACCATGAACCCAAGCTGGAATATTTCACTCTTTCACTACCGCAATCATGGTGCGGACTACGGGCGCATTTTGGTTGGTCTGCAGGTACCGCCGTCTGATCAAGGCCGATTCCTTGAGTTTCTTACCAAACTTGGTTATCGCCACTGGGACGAGTCCAAGCACCCCGCCTATCAGCTTTTTCTGGGTTGTCAGAATTCCTAACAAGCCGAAACTCACCAAGGCCTGATAGGCCCCAAACAACACCAAAGCCTGGTCTTACGCCGCTATAGTTTGTGGCCATGACAACAAGATCAAGGGGAGAAGCCGTGGTTTCGCTGAACTTTCATGGGAAGAGCAGCATTGCTGTGATTGAAGACGACGAGTCACTTGGACGCCGACTCTGCGACATTCTGATGCTGGAGGGTTGGACGGGTCGTTGGTTTCGTCGGGCAGAGGCGTTCTTAGAGGCTCAGCCTCGACAACGGTTTGATGCGGCACTGGTCGACCTTCGGCTTCCGGGTATGTCTGGGCTGGATCTGCTTGATGTGCAGGGTTCCAAAGCCCCGCAGGCGCAAGCTCCAATTTTCTTCATGCTAACGGGTGATGACCGCGACAGCACCTTGGCTGAGGCCTTTGCCAAGGGTGCCCACGATTTTCTGCTTAAACCCATTCGAGCCAGGGAGCTTGTGGCGCGTCTGGCTGCAGCCCTGCGACGCCAGACGTCCCTATTCGCGCAGGAGCCAGGGCTTCGTAACAATCAAAGCCAAGGGCCATGTCCGAACAGTCTTACCGTGGGGCCGATTCGACTTGACGTGAATTCGCAAAAGGCCTTTCTAAAGGGTCAAGAGGTGCAGCTGACCTCAAAAGAGTGGGCACTTGCATTTTTTATCTTTCAACATATGAATCAAGATCTCGCGCGTACGGTGTTGCAAGAGCAGGTCTTTCGACTCAACCCCCGGGTCCAGACCCGTACGGTCGACACGCATATGTCCCGGCTCAAAACAAAACTGCAGCTACGCCCTGAAATGGGATTTCAGCTTCGATCGCTTTATGGCGCGGGCTACCGTCTTGAACAGCTTGCAGCTTAGGGTGTCAACTAATTTAGATTTAAGCTGGTGAAACACCGTAATATTCTCGTAAAATCAGGGGCCTATGACATTTCAGGTCGTCGCCTTCGGACTCAACCATCAGTCCGCCCCCGTTTCGCTTCGCGAAAGGCTTGCCTTTCCGGCTGAGATCGTTCGAGCAAGCCTTTCGGAGTTGCGCCAGGTGATGGGGCGTTTAGCGCCCGAACAGGCCCTTGTGTCCACCTGCAATCGCACAGAACTTTACATGGCCAGCCACAACCCAGGGCAGGCCCGGCAGCAGGCGCTGGGCTGGTTAGCAGCCCGATCGCAGGTTGGCCACGAGGACCTCATGCATCACCTGTACCAGCACGAGGAGCCCGCGGCTGTTCGGCACGTCTTTCGTGTGGCAAGCGGCCTTGATTCCATGGTTCTGGGTGAGCCCCAAATTCTTGGGCAGCTTAAAGAAGCCGCGCGTCAGGCCCAGGAGGCCGGAAGCCTCGGCTCGAACCTGCACCACCTTTTTCAGCAGGCCTTTTCGGTTGCCAAGGAGGTGCGAAGCAGCACCGAGATCGGTAGCCACTCGGTCTCCATGGCGGCCGCCTCGGTCAAGCTTGCCCAGCGCATTTTTGGCGATCTCTCGCAGACACGCATGCTTTTCATTGGCGCAGGCGAAATGATTCAGCTTTGCATTGCTCACTTTGCCGCCCAGTCGCCCCAAGGCCTGGCCATTGCCAATCGAACCGTTCAGCGGGGCGAGACCTTGGCGAAGAGCTATTCCGGCGAAGCCTTTGCGCTTTCGGATCTCCCTCGGCGGCTTGCAGACTTCGATGTGGTGGTGAGCTGCACCGCCTCAAGCCTGCCCATCTTGGGGCTTGGCATGGTGGAGTCTGCCCTTAAGAAGCGTCGTTACAAGCCCATCTTTTTTGTAGATCTGGCCGTGCCCCGCGACATTGAGCCGGAAGTCTCCAAGCTCTCCGACGCCTTTCTTTATTCCGTGGACGACCTAGCCGGCCTGGTCGAGGTTGGGGTGCAGGCTAGGCGCGACGCCGTTAGCCATGCCGAGGCCATCATCGACCATGGTGTTCAGCGCTACCTGCACTGGAAATCAAGCCGCGAGCAGGTTCCGCTGATTCGAACCGTCAAAGACCATGTGGCTGCCCTACAAGAGGCGGAGCTTGCCGCGGCTCAGAAACGACTTGCGCGGGGCGAGGACACCAACGAGGTCCTTATGGCCCTTGCCCATGGGCTCAGTCAGAAGCTTCTTCACGGCACCTATTCAGCGCTCTCCGACCCCGACCCACAGACCCATCAGCGGGCTGCCCAGATTGTTCCAAGCCTTTTCAAACTTCAAGAACCCACTGAGTCCCAGGCAGACGGTCCGGCGAGCGAGCCCGACCGATGATCAAGCCAAGCCTGCTGACAAAACTTCAGCAGATTCAAGAACGTTTCGCGGTGGTGGAGAGCCTGCTTTCTTCGCCCGATTCGGCCAACGACCTTCAGCAGTTTCGAGCTTTGTCCAAAGAGCGTTCCGACCTCGCGCCTGTGGTTGAGCACTTTGGCGAGCTTCAGAGGTCTGAGCGCGATCTTAAAGAGGCGGAGGCTTGGCTTACTGACCCTGACCTTAAAGAGTTTGGTCAGGAAGAATCTTTGAGGCTTAAGAAACTTCTCGAGGAGCAAGTTGTTGAGTTGCAACGCCTTCTCTTGCCCAAAGATCCTAACGATGGCAAGGCCATTCTTCTTGAGATTCGTGCGGGTACGGGGGGCGATGAGTCCGCACTTTTTTCAGGTGACCTTTTACGCATGTACCTTCGGTTTGCCGAACGCAATCGCTGGAAGACGGAGATGCTCTCGGCAAGCGAATCGGACTTGGGCGGCTACCGAGAGGTTATCGTGCGGCTCGAGGGCTCTGACGTCTATTCCAAATTGAAGTTTGAGTCAGGCGGGCATCGTGTTCAACGGGTACCGGCCACCGAGGCACAGGGACGCATTCATACTTCAGCTTGCACGGTGGCTGTCTTGCCGGAGGCCGACGAGTTGGCCGATGTGGTCTTTAGCCCCGATGAACTTCGTATTGATGTCTTTCGTGCCTCGGGCGCGGGTGGGCAGCACGTGAATAAGACCGAGTCTGCCGTGCGCATCACCCACCTACCCACGGGCATCGTGGCGGAGTGCCAGGACGACCGTAGCCAGCACAAGAACAAGGACAAGGCCATGAAGGTTCTGGCTGCGCGCGTGCGTGACCGCGAACTCGCCGCCCTGCAGCAGAAGGAGGCCAGCGCCCGTAAGCTCATGGTGGGTTCGGGCGACCGCTCCGAGCGTATTCGCACCTACAACTTCCCGCAAGGCCGAGTTACTGATCATCGCATCAACCTCACCCTCTACAAGATCGATCAGATCATGGACGGGGATATGTTCGAGCTTACCGATGCGCTGTCGGCGGAGCATCAGGCCGAGCTCTTGTCATCGCTTGGTGACGACGCCTAGTCTTTCCCGCCAGAACGATCTTGCACTTCGTGAGGCGGCAAGCGGTCGCCCCCGTACCCATCTTATTGCTCATGACCTTCAGCTTTCAGAGTCCGAGCAGGCCCTTTACGAGAAGCTTGTAACTCGTTATCAGGCAGGCGAGCCCCTTAGCTACCTGCTGGGCTTTAAAGAGTTTTATGGCCGCAGTTTCTGGGTGAGCCCCGCCTGCCTCATCCCAAGGCCGGAGACCGAGGGCCTGGTGGATTCTGCGCTTCAATGGGCTGCCGCCCAGGCGCATCGGTTCAGTGCCGAGGCACCCCTGCGGCTGCTTGACCTTGGCACTGGCTCGGGCTGCCTTGCCATCAGCCTTGCGCTAGAGCTTCAAGCGAGAGAAATTCCCACGCTTGGTTATGCCACTGACCTATCGGAGAAGGCGCTTCGGCTAGCCCGTGACAACGCCGCATGGCTTGGCGCATGCGTAAAGTTTTATCAAGGCTCATGGACCTCTGCGCTTCCTGAGTCCGAGCAAGAGCAAGGTTTTGACCTTATTGTCTCCAACCCGCCCTATGTGGGCGATGAAGACCCGGAGTTCCTCTCGGGGGAGCTTGCCTGGGAACCATCCTTAGCCCTTGTTGGGTCTCGCCCCAGCCGTGACGGCATGAACGACCTGCGCGAACTGGCGAGACAGGTGTTTGCCTTGCTCAAGCCGGAGGGCTTTTTTGCCATGGAGCATGGTTACCGCCAGCAAGGCCAGGTCACAAAACGCTTTGCGGAAGCCGGCTTTGTGCAGATTACACCCATGAACGACCTGGCTGGACGTCCCCGTTATGTTCTAGGTCGTCTATGATTCTGTCATTGTGTTTGTTGCGGTGAAGCTTCTTAGTTCCTTGCAGCAAACTCTCTTAACATCGATTAACGATATCTCGCTCGAAAGGAGCTTCGGCCATGGATGCCAAAGCATTTGTTGCTCAGACCATTAACGACAACCCGGTTGTGCTTTTTATGAAGGGCACCGCCCAATTCCCTCAGTGCGGCTTTTCGGGTCGGGCCATTCAGCTCTTAAAGTCCTGTGGTGTCACGCAGGTTGCAACGGTGAATGTGCTTGAAGACGACGAGGTTAGGCAGGCCGTGAAAGACTTTGCTAGCTGGCCAACCGTCCCTCAGTTGTATGTGAAGGGCGAGTTTATTGGTGGCTCGGACATCATGGGTGAAATGTACGACTCGGGTGAGCTCAAGAAACTTTTTGCGGACGCCGGAATTGTTGGGGCTGACTCGTAAAGAATGGTGCCGCGTGTCGGATTCGAACTGACGACCTACCGCTTACAAGGCGGTTGCTCTACCAACTGAGCTAACGCGGCGCATAACAAATTCTAAAGGGTTATTGCTCTTATTTCACCCGACGCAGGCTTGGCCTGCCCGTGGCCTTGCCCGAACGAACTGCTTTTAATTTTTGGGCAGGTGAAGACTCAACACCTACCAGCCCAGGAGGTGCCGTGGGCGGGGTATCGTCGTCATCGGGGCCTTGATGCGCCTGTGGGTCAGTCACCAAGCCCAGGGGCTTCGAGACGTCGAAGGCCATGCCATGCCCCGTTTCCTTGGCATAGATGGCAACAATTTGAGAAATGGGCACCTTAAGGTTTTCGACAACACCTGAAAACCGCGCAGAGAACCGAACGTCCTCGTTGCTAATAACAAGCTGATGGGTGGCCAGCGGGCTGATATTCAGAACAATCTCGCCGTTTCGGACATGGGCGGGGGGCACGCGTGTTTCGTCATTCACCGAGACCGCAAGGTAGGGCGTAAAGCCCTGGTCGGAGCACCATTCGTAAATGGCCCGAACCAGGTAAGGCTTAGTGGAGGCAACATCGCCAGCGCTTGCAGTCATTGGCTGTCCGGCAAAGAAGGGGGGCGCATGGGCTGGCAAACAAACCAACCGCTAACGACGCATGACCTTTTCAGAGGGTGTTAAAGCCTCAAAGAACGCAGGCCTTGAGAAGATGCGTTCGGCATACTTTAAAACGGGGGCAGCGGCCTTTGGAAGCTCAACGCCATAAAGCTCAAGCCTCCAAAGCAAGGGGGCAAGCGCAACATCAATCATGGAGAAGTCTTCGCCCAACATAAACTTTGACTTCGCAACGACAGGTGCAAGCTGCGAGAGTCGATCGCGCACCACCACACGCGCCTTATCGATGCGTTTGGGGTCTTGCTTCTCAAGGGGCTCGACATTGACGAAGAGCTCGCGCTCAAAGTTCAGCAGAAGCAGGCGGGCGCGAGCGCGTTGAACAGGGTCGGCAGGCATGAGTTGGGGATGCGGAAAGCGCTCGTCGATGTACTCGTTAATGATGTTGGACTCGTACAGAATGAGGTCGCGCTCAACCAGAATGGGAACCTGGCCGTAGGGGTTCATAACAGAGATGTCTTCAGGTTTACTGAATAAATCAACATCCCGTATATCGAAGTCCATCCCCTTCTCGAACAAAACAAAACGGCAACGCTGACTGAATGGGCAGGTGGTGCCCGAATACAAAACCATCATGGGTTAAATCCCTAAAAAAGTAAGGCGGCGAAGTTACGAACTAGCGAATGTCCCGCCAGTAGGCTGCATTGAGGCGCCAGGCAAATACAAAGAAGATGCCTAGAAAGAGCAGTACCCAGACACCAATTTGCTTACGCGTCTGGGCGACGGGCTCGGCGGCCCAGGATAAAAAGGCGGTGAGGTCGGCGACCGCATTGTCATACTCGGACGGGGTCATTTTGCCGGGCGCCACCTGGACAAAACGGTCGAAGACAAGCTTTTCTTCGCCGTGACTCATTGCCTTTTTATACTCCGCCGTTCGTGTGCCCTGAAGGTCCCAAAGCACGTGAGGCATGCCAACGGCTGGGTAAACTGTGTTGTTCCAGCCCGTGGGTCGGCTTGGATCAAGGTAATAACCACGCATGTAGGTGTAAATCCAGTCGGCGCCTGAGCCGGCGCCCGATGAACGCGACCGAGCCGTAAGAGATAAATCGGGGGGGGCCTTACCAAACCACTTCGCAGATTCCTTCAAAGGCATAGTGGTTTTAATAAGATCGCCCAGTTTGGCCTCGGTGAGAATTAAGTTCGATTTAATTTGATCTTGGCTTAAACCCAAATCAGCGAGCCGGCTGTAGCGAACCTGCGAGATGCCGTGACAGCCTAAGCAATAGTTCATGTAAAGCTTGGCGCCATTTTGCAGGGCTGCGCGATCGGTAAGCTTTTGCTTAGGAAAAGAGTCCAGAGGAACAGCGGGGCCCGCGGCCATGGCCGCCGACATACCAAGCCCCAAAGACACGCCAAGACCAACTAAGAGGGCTTTTAGCACGCGACCAAACCCATGCGCGGGGTGAAAGGCCGAGGGGCCTCGTTCACCAGAAATCTCTGCAATACGCACCATAATTCACCTTCAAAAGAAGGCGGGCTCGAATGGATCCGCCCGCCGTTATTGTTAATCTTCGCCCCAGAACCTTATTAGTCTAGTGGGGCTGGAACTGAACGCGCTCTGGCACGGGCTGGTACTCCCCCATACGAGTCCAGATAGGCATAAGTGCAAAGAACGCAAAGTAGTAAACCGTGCCGATCTGTGAAATAAGTGTGCCACCCGGTGTTGGGGGCAACACACCCAGGTACCCAAGAACGAAGAAATTAACTACGAAAATGCCGTAGAGCCACTTCTGCCAACCCGGACGCTGGCGAATAGACTTGACCGGCGACTTGTCGAGCCAAGGAAGCACAAACATGATGAGAACGGCTCCACCCATGACAACAACGCCCCAGAACTTGGCATCAAAGACACGGAACAGAACAGCGAGCACAACCATGGCACCAATGCCTGCGACCTTGATAAGGCCAGAGCCCGACATTCTTAGAAAGGCCAAGGCACCCAAGCCGGCACTGGCCACCATGACCCACATAAAGACGTCGGTTGTGGCACGCAGCATGGAGTAATACGGCGTGAAATACCAAACAGGTGCAATGTGCGCCGGGGTGACCAAGGGGTCGGCGGGGATGAAGTTGTTGAACTCGAGGAAGTACCCACCGAACTCTGGGGCGAAGAAGACCACGGCAAAAAACAGAATGGCAAAACCTGCAAAGCCCACGATGTCGTGCACCGTGTAGTAGGGGTGGAACGGAATGCCATCGAGAGGAATGCCATTGCTATCTTTCTTTGCCTTAATTTCAACGCCATCGGGGTTGTTCGAGCCAACCTCATGCAAGGCAATAATGTGGGCGGCAACAAGGCCCAAAAGCACAAGAGGAAGCGCAATGACGTGGAAGGCAAAGAAACGGTTGAGCGTTGCATCGCCCACCACAAAGTCACCACGAATCCAGATCGCCAAGTCGGGGCCAATGAAAGGAACGGCAGCAAAAAGATTCACAATGACCTGCGCTCCCCAGTAAGACATTTGTCCCCAGGGAAGTAGGTAGCCCATGAAGGCCTCTGCCATTAGGCACAAGAAAATAAGGCAGCCAAAAATCCAGATAAGTTCGCGGGGCTCACGGTAGGACCCGTAAATAAGACCGCGGAACATGTGCAGGAAGATAACTGCGAAGAAGGCGGATGCGCCCGTGGAATGCATGTAGCGAATAAGCCAGCCAAAGGGCACCTCGCGCATGATGTATTCAACACTGGCAAAGGCCACCGGAATGCCTGCGGCATTTAGCGAAGCATCGGGCTTGTAGTGCATGACCAGAAAAATACCGGTGACAATTTGAAGCACCAGAACCAGCATGGCCAGACTTCCGAAGAAATAGAAAAAGTTGAAATTCTTCGGCGCGTAGTATTCAGAGAGATGCGCTTTATATAGAGAGATAAGCGGGAAACGTCGATCGACCCAACCCAAAAGCCCATCGGCCTGAACTATTTTTTCTGCTGCCATTTGTTGGTGCCTCAGTAAGAGTTAAAACTAAGAAATAGACCAAAGCTAAGGCTGGGGGCCTTTGCTAGGCTTCGCCTTGTTCGTCTTGACCAATAACGATACGACTGTCCGATAGGTACATATGCCTTGGAACTTCGAGGTTATCCGGTGCAGGCTTGTTGGCAAAGACTCGCCCTGCACTGTCAAAGGTGGAGCCGTGACAGGGGCAGAAGAAACCACCCGGCCAGTCTGCAGAAATACCCGAGGCCTCGCCCGTTTCAAACTTGCTGACCGGTGAGCAGCCCAGATGAGTGCAAATACCCACGGTCACGAGCACCTCGGGCTTAATGGAACGATGAATGTTCTTAGCGTAAGCAGGAACCGGGTAGTCGGTGCGGTCGGAGGTGGGGTCAGCCAACTGGCTATTGAGTGCCTCAAGGCCCTTCACCATTTCGGGTGTGCGACGAACAACCCAGACGGGCTTACCACGCCATTCAACAATTTTTACGCCACCAACGGGAATGTCGGAGATGTCGACTTCGACAGGGGCACCGGCAGATCTGGCCTTCTCAGAGGGCGCCATGGAACCCAGAAAAGGCACAGCAACCGCGGCGGCCGCACCCGCGCCCACGGCGCCACAGGCAATCATCCAATTGCGACGGTTTGGCTCGGAGGGGGGTTGCATGTCGAAAGACTCGCCCTTGGTAACTGCGGACGACAGGCCTAATAAAGGCCCAGAAGAATTGGGAGAGGAGTTACTCATAACAAGACACCTTCGACAGAATAAACAGCCTATTGTTGAGGAATACCCTGATTTTAGCCCAGCCAGTCATACCAAATCCAGCCATAATCCTTTCATGATTAGGCGGCTATGGCTTCTCTTTGCACAAGTGACAACTGTCGCGCTGGCGCTTCTGTTTGTCCTTGCCACTTTAAGGCCCGACTGGATCGCTCCAGATTCCTTGCCCGGTCAGGCCGGAGGGGCTCTTTTAGCTGTTCCCGGACCGAGCCCCAAGGGCATGGCAGCCTCCGGAACCGATCTGCCCAGCTTTCGCCAGGCCGCTGCTAAGGCCATGCCAGCCGTAGTTTACGTCTTCTCCCGCCAGAACAGACAAGCTCCTCGTCACCCACTCTATGACGACCCCTTTTTCCGTCGGTTTTTTGGTCAACCACCCGGGGAATCCCCACGCGACCGCAGCCCCCGGGGCTCGGGCCTGGGCTCGGGCGTCATTGTGAGCCCCGACGGTTATGTTTTGACGAACCATCATGTGATTGAAGGGGCTGACCAGGTGCAGGTTTCGCTGTCGGATGGGCGCAAGGCCTCGGCTCGTATTGTGGGTACGGACCCGGAAACCGACTTGGCTGTTCTACGCATACGTCTTGAGAACCTGCCCATTATCGAGTTTGGTGAGCCCAGTGCCTTGCGTGTTGGCGACCCAGTCCTGGCCATAGGCAATCCCTTTGGCGTGGGTCTCACGGTCACTCAGGGCATTGTCAGCGCCTTGGGCCGCAAGCAGCTCAACATCAACACCTTCGAAAACTTCATCCAGACCGATGCTGCCATTAACCCGGGCAACTCGGGAGGCGCTCTGGTGGACACCCAAGGCAAGCTTGTGGGTATTAATACGGCCATCTACTCCCGCGATGGAGGCAATCTGGGCATTGGCTTTGCCATCTCCGCCGACATGGCTCAGCAGGTTATGCAGAGTCTTATAAAAAGCGGCAAGGTAAGCCGAGGCTTTATTGGGGTCGAGCTGCAAGACGTGAATGCAGCCATTGCCGAGAGCCTAAGCCTGCCAACGGCTGAAGGCAGCATCGTGGCATCGCTTCAGCCCGATGGGCCTGCCGATAAAGCCGGCATGAAAGTCGGTGATGTAATTGTTGCCGTGAATCAAGCCCCAAGCCGAAATACAGCGGAGCTCCTAAGCCTTGTGGCGGCTTTGTCGCCCGGCGATAAGGCCAAGATTGAGGTCCTGCGTAATGGCCAACGAACCGGGTTAGAACTGACCGTTGCCGAGCGGCCTCAAAGGGACTAAGACGGAGGTGAGCTTTCTTCTTCTTGGGCCCTCGGCGTGACATAGCGGGCCAAGAAGATTCCAAACTGGTACAGCAGGCATAACGGTATGGCAAGCATTAACTGCGAGATAACGTCGGGTGGGGTTACGATCGCCGCAATCACAAAGGCAATCACAATGAAGTACGGGCGAAAATCGATCATCTTTTGCATGGAAACGATACCCATGCGCACCAGAACCATCTGAACCACCGGGGTCTCGAACGACAGGCCAAAGACAAGGAAGAGGCTAAGGGCGAAGCTAAGGTATTTGTCGATGTCGGTGGCCATCTGCACACCCTCGGGCGTGTAGCCAGCGACAAAGCCGAAGACCGCTGGAAAAACCAGAAAGTAGGCAAAGGCCATACCTATCAAAAAGAGACCGAAGCTTGAGACAATAATTGGCATCGCGAGTTGGCGTTCGTGCGTGTAGAGACCCGGCGCAACAAAAGCCCAAGCCTGATAGAGCACATAGGGAAGCGCCACAACGAAGGCCACCATCATAGTGACCTTGATAGGCACAAAAAAGGGTGCTGTGACATCGGTAGCAATCATGCTACTGCCTGCCGGCAGCGTGGCAATGAGGGGCTCGGCAAAGACGCTGTAAATTTGCGGCGCCCAATAAACAAGGGCTAAGAAAACCACCAAGACAGCGAGAACGGCTCGAATCAGCCGGTCGCGAAGCTCAACCAGGTGCGAGATAAAACCCTCTTCAGCGCCGCCCAGGACGGAAGATGTCTCGGGGGGCTCAAGGGCCTTGGGGGCCTCTTGCGACTCTTGACTCTCTTTGGGGTCGGCTGCCATCGCTAATCCCTCGGCCGCTTAACAAGGTAACGCTTACGAAGCCTTGCGCGAAGGCGGTCGCGAATTCGGCTATCGGCCTGCTCCTGAGACCAGCTGCGGCCAGGGGCTCCGATGTAAAGCCCCGCGCGTTGATCGTAGACCGACTGAAAATCACGATCAGAGTCAAAGGCGGAGGAGACATTGCTAGCAATGGCATTGGCCTCGGATTCGAACTTGGAGGCCTCCGAGGCAATGGACTCGCCAAGGTTGGTCACTGTGTCCTTCACTTTGCGAAGCTCTTCAAGCTCCATTTGGCGCTGGATGTCATTTTTTACGTCGCTTACATATTTCTGAGCCCGACCCAGCAGTGTGCCCACCGTGCGCGTTACAACAGGAAGGCGTTGAGGACCTAAAACAACAAGCCCAATTCCTGCAATTAAGATGAGCTCGGAAAACCCAATGTCAAGCACGATTTACCGGACCAAGGCCATGAACGAGGCCACTTACGAGCCTGATGTGGTCTTGTCCTTTGCCTGCACGTCGATGGTCTGGGCTGACTCCACCTTGGCGGTCGGTGCGGACTCCTGCTGACCCTCGGGCTTGGCGTCTTCGGCCGTTGCTTCTTTCATGCCGTCTTTAAAACCCTTCACCGCCCCACCTAAATCGGAGCCCAGGTTACGGAGTTTTTTGGTTCCGAAGACCAGCAGAACGACCAGCAAAACAATAAGCCAATGCCAGATGCTAAAGCTGCCCATGACGATGCTCCAATAGACCTTGGTGTTGAATACCTGACGAGGAGACTAATTGGCCCGCTGGCCAGTAGAACTCAAAACGTCGAGCTTCAACGCGTTAAAAAGAGGCTGAGGCACCCAGCGGTTCTGGACCCCCAAGCAAATGAATATGAAGATGATACACCTCCTGCCTGCCAACCCTGCCGCTATTAACCACAGTACGAAAGCCGTTCGGAGAGCCATTCTCGATCGCAAGACCCTTTAAGCGGGTCATCATTCGGCCAAGAAGTTCGGTGTCTTCGGGCGTGGCTGTGGCCAAAGATTCGATGTGACGTTTGGGAACGACCAAAAGATGCAAAGGGGCGCGCGGATGGATGTCATGAAAGGCAATCATGTCCTCGTCTTCAAAGACCTTTTTGGCAGGAATCTCACCCTTTACGATCTTACAAAATAGGCAGTCAGACATTACGGTTCCTTTCCAGGTCTTGGGCGCGGGCATCGGCCCGTCGGGCCGCCTTTTCATCAAGGCCCGACAGACCCTCTCGGCGCTGAAGTTCGGTAAGCACCTCGGCCGGTCCAAGCCCATACCTATGTAGCGTAACCAGGCAGTGAAACCAGAGGTCGGCGGTCTCGGCAACAATGCGGCCTTTATCGGCATCCTTGCAGGCCATGACGGTCTCGCAGGCCTCCTCCCCAATTTTCTTCAATAGGCTGTCCTCGGGGCCGTTCAAAAGCTTGGACACATAACTCGCGGAGGGATCGGCCAAGGCGCGTTGGGCGACCACTTGCTGAAGGCGATAAAGCACAGCACCGCAAAGCTCGGTCGTGGCATTCGTATTCTTCACCAAGTCGCCCTCCCCTTCACCTGCCATGATCGGTTCGTAGCCATGCTGACCGTTTTTGGGGTTCCCGCCATAAATGAGGTCAGGATCTTTTTGAACAGGCTCAACAACCTGCCAACCCTTATTGTCAGTAAGTTGCTGGAAGAAACAAGACGGCCGACCCGTGTGGCAGGCAATTCCACCCACCTGTTCAACCTGCATCAGCACCACATCGCCATCGCAGTCAAGCCGAATGGACTTCAAGGTCTGGAAGTGGCCGGATTCCTCCCCCTTGTGCCAGAGTCTCTGGCGAGACCTTGAGAAATAAACGGCCTGCCCCGTGGCCAAAGTCTTTTCAAGCGCCTCACGATTCATGTGAGCCACCATGAGCACACGTTGGCTGGCCGCGTCCTGGGCAATGGCCGTGACCAGACCCTTCTCATCGAAGCGCACCTGGTTAAGCCAGTCGGACACAGACCCCCCTGTTGTTCATGTAGTGCTTGGCCTCTTGGATTGTGTGTTGCCCGAAATGAAAAATGCTAGCGGCAAGTACCGCATCTGCGCGGCCCTCGGTGACGCCTGCAACAAGGTGATTAAGCTCGCCCACACCACCGGAGGCAATGACAGGGATACTCAATGCGCTTGAAACGGCGCGGGTCAGTTCAAGGTCAAATCCCGACTTGGTCCCGTCGCGGTCCATGCTGGTAAGAAGGATTTCGCCTGCACCAAGGGACTCCACCTGCTCGGCCCAGTCAAGCACATCCAGCCCGGTCGCCTGCCTTCCGCCATGCGTAAAGACCTCCCAGGCCGATCGATGGCCCTCAAACGTGGGGGCTGTTCGTCGTCGCGCATCAATGGCAACAACAATGCACTGACTTCCAAACCGATGGGCGGCATCGCTCACGAGCCTTGGCGACTGAACGGCAGCCGTATTCATGCTGACCTTATCGGCGCCTGCGTTCAGAAGGCGTTGCACGTCGTCGGGGGAGCGAACACCGCCACCAACGGTAAGTGGGATAAAAACCTGGTTGGCCACGGCCTCAATCATGGGAAGAATAAGGTCACGGTTGTTGGAAGAGGCTGTGATGTCGAGAAAGGTGAGTTCGTCCGCACCATCAAGGTCATATCGACGGGCAACCTCCACAGGGTCCCCGGCATCGCGAAGCTCAACAAAGTTGGTGCCCTTCACGACGCGCCCTGCATCCACATCAAGGCAGGGAATAATGCGCTTGGCTAGCAAAACGGCTTAGTCGCCACCGAGCTGGTCGGCCAGCTCTTGGGCTTTAGCAAAGTCAAGCTGACCCTCGTAGACGGCCCGACCAAGTATGGCGCCCATAATGCCTTCCTCTTCGAGCTCTGCCAGAATTTTTATGTCGTCAAGGCCCGAGATGCCGCCCGAGGCAATGACAGGAATACTCACCGCGCGAGCGAGGCTCGCCGTGGCTTCATGGTTGACGCCTGTCAGCATGCCATCGCGACCAATGTCGGTATACAGAATGGCTTCAACGCCGTCGTCTTCAAATTTGCGGGCAAGGTCAATGACCTCGTGACCTGAAAGCTTGCTCCAGCCGTCGGTGGCCACCTTACCGTCCTTGGCGTCGATCGAGACAATAATTTGGCCCAAGAAGGCTGCACAGGCGTCTTTAAGTAGGCCAGGATTCTTTACAGCCGCCGTGCCCATAACAACAAAGCTTGCGCCGTCATCCAGCATGCGCTCCACCGTTTCAAGGTCGCGAATGCCACCGCCGACTTGAACAGGTACGTCGCCAGCCGCCTTAATGATGCTTTTCAATGCCGCATCGTTTCGTGGACGTCCGGCCACCGCCCCGTTGAGGTCCACCACATGAAGGCGCCGCGCGCCTTTCGCAATCCAACGAGCCGCCATTTCACCAGGGTCATTTGAAAAGACAGTAACGTCCGAGAGATCGCCCTGTCGGAGCCTGACACACTGACCGTCTTTAAGGTCGATGGCTGGAATAAGAAGAAGAGACATCGTGAGTGCGTAATTTAAAGCAAAACCCGTGATTGATGCGCGGCCCCGCTTAAGGCTTCCACTGCAAAAATTGTTGAAGAAGCTGAAGACCAGCCGCAGCGCTTTTCTCAGGATGGAACTGCGTAGCCACGATATTATCCCTGGCGACGGCGCAGGTAAAGGGTATTCCGTAGTCTGCCTCACCCAGGCGGTCTGAGGAAATGAAGGGTTCGGCATGGTAACTATGAACAAAATAGAACCAAGCAGAGTCGTTCACCGATGCTTGCTTCAGGCCTGCAAGCCCCTGGGTAACGGGGTGTGTGCGCAGAAATCGTACTCGGTTCCAGCCCATATGAGGTACCTTTAAGGGCTCTGCCTTGGCATCCACTGCACCGCGTTGCGCGTGAAACCGCACAACCTCGCCAGGTAGGACACCGAGGCCAGTGGTGGACTTCTCCTCGCTGCGTTCAAAAAGCATCTGCTCGCCAACACAGATCCCGAGAAAGGGCTTGGTCTTTACGCACTCGAGCAGGGCCTGCTTCAGACCTGAGGACTCAAGGCTGGCCATGCAGTCATTCATGGAGCCTTGGCCCGGGAAGATGACGCGCTCAGCCGTCACCAAGAGCTCAGGTGCAGAGACCCTTTGAACCTCTTCCTCGTTTCGTGCAAGTGCCTGCAAGGCCGCATGCACAGCTCTTTGGACGCTACGGACATTGCCCGAGCCGTAGTCAACAATGGCAATCATTTCGGACGCCGCGCGGGCCTAGAGCTTTCCCTTAGTGGAAGGAATGGCGTCATGAGGCAGTCGGGGGTCATGCTCAACGGCCATGCGTAGCGCCCGAGCAAAGGCTTTAAAAAGGGTCTCGCACTGATGGTGGGCATTGTCGCCGCGTAGGTTGTCCAGATGCAGGGTGACCTGGGCATGATTCACGAAGCCCTGAAAAAACTCGTGAATAAGGTCGAGGTCGAACTGCCCAACAAACTGCCGTGTC
>Ga0181606_10001923_pt1 | contig 17986 bp, 20 predicted proteins | sample 041ome_10_FD_132994 | JGI IMG/M metagenome (GOLD analysis project Ga0181606, IMG submission 132994) | Coastal salt marsh microbial communities from the Groves Creek Marsh, Skidaway Island, Georgia - 041412US metaG (megahit assembly) | ecosystem: Environmental > Aquatic > Marine > Intertidal... | reverse complement strand
GGGCGGTTTCTTGCAAGGCGTCGGGTGCAACGACCTTCCAGATCAACCCCCAGCTTTGTGCTTCCTGTGCTGATACGGTTTCACCCAACAGGATCGCAGGCAAGGCACGGCCGCGCCCGACCGCTCGTGCAAACAGCCAGCTTGATCCACAGTCAGGCAGGATACCCAACCCGGTCACAAAGGGCATGTTGAACGCTGCCTTTTCGCTGGCGACAATTACATCGCAGCCCAGTGCAATGCCGATGCCGCCGCCGGCCACGATTCCATTCAACGCAGCCACAGTGGGTTTCTTGCTGGTGTTGATAGCCGTTGCCATCGCATTCACACCTTCGTCGAACATCGCCGCCAGCCTTTGTTGATCCATATCCTTACCGCCATCCGGCTTCAGAAAGCCCAGCAGCGATGCGAGATCTACGCCAACACTGAAACCGCGACCCTCACCGGTAATGACAATGGCTTCGACCTCGTCGTTTTCCGATGCCTCAGAAATCGCCCGGCCAAATTCCATGAATCCTTCAACCGAGAACGGGTTCAGTTTCTCGGGCTGGCACAACGTGAAGGTCAGCACTACATCCGTCAGATCAGTTTTGAATTCCATTGCTTCTCTCCGTGTTAGGTGGTGCTTCTCGTTTCGGGAGGTGAATGCGAAAAGCAGCCCAGTGTTCAGTCTTTCTGACCGAACAGCAGTGTGTGAATTTCCCTGTCTTCCTGAGGCTTGATGCGGTCGGCGTCATTCAAGGCGCGACCGCGGCGCAAGGCTGGCCGCTGTTTCAGCGTGTTAAGCCAGCGCGCAAGATGTGGCTTGTCATCCAGCGATTGTTCCATCCCGCGCCAGATCGAGACCCAGGGCCAGGCCGCCATATCGGCGATCGAATAGAAATCGCCGGCCAGATAGATGTGTTCTTCCAGTCGTCGGTCCATAACATGCAACAGGCGACCTACTTCATTGCGATACCGTGTCTGCGCATAGGGCAATACCTGCGGTGGCTCCATAGAAGGAGCATATTTCGCGAAATGGAAAAACTGACCGGCCATCGGACCGAGCCCGCCCATCTGCCACATCAGCCATTCGGTAACGGCGATCCGTTCCCGAAGAGTTTCTCCGCGAAACATCCCGGTCTTTTCCCCGAGATATTGCAGGATCGCTCCTGACTCAAAGACCGAAATCGGCTCACCCTCGGGACCGTCTGGATCCACGATGGCCGGCATTCGGGCGTTCGGCGAAATCTTCGCAAACTCTGGTGAACGCTGATCGCCCTTTCCAAGATTGACCAAGTGCACCTTGTACGGAAGGTTCATTTCCTCCAGCGCGATTGAGACTTTCCATCCGTTCGGCGTCGGCCAGTAATAAAAATCGATCGGTTCCAAGACGATTTCCTTCCTAATTGGACTGGTCTTCGAGGCCAGTTACCTGGCCGATAAGTTGCGTTCAGCTCGTCGCATAGACGATGGATTCGAGGTCCATTTCGAGTGGTAGAAAAACGATAGCTGTTGGAAATGACCCTTTGAAATCCCCCCATCTGGGTGTACGATCGCTGGCATGCATCGAATCGACTGGAAAAGCTTAGTGTCTGAAGAAGAGGCCGTTTCCGAAGTGGTCACCGCTCTTCAGTCGGTAGGATTATCTGGCGGTGCGTTCTCCTTTACACCGATCGGGCGCATTCCTGCGGGACGCCCCGGCCCGCTAAAGAGAGCAATTTCACTCAATTTGAACCCACGGGTGATCGAGGAGTGGCAGAACGTCGATCTTGAAGGAAGAACCTCCAAATTGAGTGGACTAAGCCAACAGCTTGATCCTATTCGCAGGCGGATGGTGAGGCAGATTCTGCCACAGCATTTCGTTATGGAGAAAATGGCAAAGGACCGTCGCGTTGTTCGAAACAGCGTGGAGGCGGCGTTCTTTCGCGCCTTGGCGGCTTACGGGGTGCGAGAGAGTCAATCAATCCCAATATTCACGGCACGCGGAGAGTACTGGTCTCTGGCCGCGATGTGGTTTGACAACAATCCAAATCAAGGGCCGCTGGATCATGAAACCTTGGGGCAGCTGTACTGGCTGGCTGCCAACATGGCAGATTTTTGTGCAGAGGTACTGAACTGGCGCGAAAACACTACCCTTGATGTACGGCGCCCGCTCACCCCACGGGAAATCGACTGTTTGTTTTGGGCCGGCCAGGGCAAGACAACCAACGAGACCGCCGAACTTCTGGGAATTAGTACAGAAACCGCTCGGAAATACGTCAAGACCGCAATGAACAAGCTCGGCGCGACCTCCAAGACGCAAGCTGTATGCATGGCATTCCAGATGGGTTACGTACCATTGTCTTGAAGTAGATATTCCAGATGTCCCACGAACCCCCCAGATGGGGGTATTATCTGTTGCAGCCGGCTGATCTAAGGTTGGGGCCGTGACAAGTGTTCTGGAAGATTGCATCTCTTAAAGGGTCTACGAAAAACCGTTGTCGGGATTGCGATCCGCGACGGTTTCGGCATCGACAGCACCAGCTGGCAGCCAATAGCCGCCCGTTCAGGTCGAGTTTTACCCAACCAATTCAAGGAACAAAAAATCCGTCACGGTGCCGACTGATGGCCTGACCTGAGGAGGATATAAAATGAAAAAATCAATGAAGACACTCACGCTCGCGGCAGTCATTGCCGGAGTTTCTGCAACCGCTGCACTGGCTGACACGGTGTTGTTGAAAGTGCCGTTTGCATTCAATCCAAAACTGCCGAATATCACCACTGCCGCGGCAGCGTTGCAGGAAAACCTTCCGGCTATCCGGGATGATATCAAAGTCAAAATCTACGCACCCGGCAAGCTGGTTCCCGCCTTTGAGATTCTGGACGCGGTGTCGACCGGCAAGGTTAACGCCGGGTTCGCGATTTCGGCCTATTGGGCAGGAAAAATTCCTGCGGCGTCGATCTTTTCCGCCGTGCCATTCGGGCCCAACTCGAGTGAAATCCTGGCGTGGTACCGTCATGGCAACGGTTCGACCCTGCACCAGGAAATGTATGACCAGGCCGGCTATAACGTGCATCCGGTTATGTGCGGAATGTTGGCTCCGGCCGCTGCGGGTTGGTTCCAGAAAGAGATCAACTCGATCGAAGACTTCCAGGGTGTAAAAATCCGTTCGATCGGCCTCGGTGCACGTGTGCTGCAAAAGGTTGGCGCTTCGACATCGTCGCTGCCGGTCGCAGAGATCTATCCAGCGCTTGAAAAAGGCGCGATCGACGCCGTCGATCTGTCGGGCCCGGCCGTTGACAGCATGCTCGGCTTGCCCAAAATCGCAAAGTACAACTACTACCCTGGTTGGCAAAAACCGTCGATTCCTTACGAACTCCTGATCAACGGCGATACCTGGGATGCGATGAATGACGCACAAAAGACCGCCATCGAAACAGTCTGCGGATTTGCCGTCGCAGCGACCATCGCCGAAGGCGAAGCGGTGCAATTCGGTCCGATGAATGCCTATGCGGACAGCGGTGTCGAGGTGCGGCAATTGCCCACGGAAGTTCTGGCCGGGCTGAAATCTGCCTGGGAAGAAGTCGCGGTGGAAATGTCTGCGCAGGATGAAATGTTCAAGAAAGTCTATGACGACCTTCAAGCGTTTCGCGCCGATTACGCGATCTGGGGCGACAACTCTGTGTTGCCGCGCAACTGAGTTCAGATCGTGTCAGCTAGCTCTCCGGCTTTGTGAACAAGGCCGGAGAGCCGACAAGGGTGGATCATTCGATGGATAGACAAGAGCCTGAATATCCGGGCGACGAACCGCACCCAGCAGAAGTCATTGACGGACTTCTGGAGCATAAGGATGACCAACCTGTAGCTCTTCCGGATATGCTGGACAGCTTTGTTCGCAAGGTCGGGCAAGTCACCAGCTGGTTCAACGCCCTGTTGCTTGTGGTGATCGTGACGCAAGTTCTTTTACGGTACGTGTTCTCTAATGGGCAGACCTGGCTCGAAGAATTGCAGTGGCATTTCTACGCTGCGGCAATGCTGTTTGGGCTCAGCTACGCCTTGGTCAATGACAGCCACGTCAGGGTGGATATCCTCTATGATCGGTTCTCATCACGTGGCAAGCGCATCATCGAGATCATTTCCATTGTCTTCTTGCTTGGGCCATTCGTGTTTGTTGTTTTCGTGCACAGTCTTCCTTTTGTCGCGGATGCCTGGCGTGTCATGGAAGGTTCTGACAGCGCTGGTGGCCTGCCATACCGGTTCATAATCAAATCGATGATCCCGATCGGGTTCGGTCTCCTGGCGCTGGCCGCGGCCTCCCGACTTATCCGGGACCTCTATCTCCTCTGGCATCGGAGCTGAACCATGGAATCCGAAATCCTCGTTGCCGGCATGTTCCTTTGCTTTGCATTCTTTCTTTTCCTTGGAGTCCCAGTTGCCTGGGTGCTTGGTGGAACGGCAGTTCTTTTTGCCGGCGTCGGATATCTATCCGACATTTATCTGGACACCTTCACCGGACTGGACTTCCTGACGCTCGGGATCGCGGTGAACCGGATCTTCAAGATCATGGACAACTGGATCCTCGTGGCGTTGCCTATGTTCATTTTCATGGGGTTGATGCTGGATGAAAGCGGCATTGCCAAGCGCATGATGTCTTCGATGCAAGACCTGTTCGGCAAACTTCATGGCGGGCTGGCGATTACGGTCACTTGCATTGGTGTGATCCTCGCGGCTTCCACCGGGATCATCGGAGCATCCGTTGTCCTGCTTGGCCTGCTGTCACTTCAGCCGATGCTTAAACAAGGATACAGTAAATACCTTGCACTGGGCACGGTCGCAAGTGCGGGTACGCTGGGCGTCCTCATTCCGCCGTCGATTATGCTCGTGATCATGGCCGACCAGATGGTCCTGTCGGTTGGCGATCTCTTCATGGCAGCGGTTTTTCCCGGCCTGCTGCTTGGTGGGCTCTACGTCGCTTATATCATCGGCTACGGGCTTCTTTTTCCGGCGAAGGTGCCACTATCAGAGGATCGCCGACAGCTTAGTCTCAGGGTTCTGTGGAGCGTCGCCAAGGCAGTGCTGCCGGCTTTGATCTTGATTTTCACAGTTCTCGGCTCGATCTTTGCCGGGATCGCGACACCAACCGAAGCCTCGGGCGTAGGTGCGTTTGGGGCCACGATTCTTGCAGTCGCGTATGGCCGTTTCAATCTCAAAGTGCTTCATGAAGTACTGAAGGCGACATTCAATACCTCCGCCTTTATCTTTGCCATCTTTATCGGGGCTACACTGTTTTCGCTGGTGTTGCGCGAATTGGGGGGTGACGAGATCATAGAGGAAATGATCACCGGATTACCATTCGGCCCGTATGGCATTGTCGCGGCAATCCTGTTCTTTATTTTCCTTCTTGGCTTCTTTTTGGACTGGGTCGAGATCACCCTGATCATACTCCCTCTGGTGGGTCCTGTCGTAGAGGGTTTGGGCCTGGGCATCGACGGAATGGGCGTGTTGGATAAACCCGATCTGATCTGGTTCATCATGCTCGTCGCGATTACGCTGCAGACGAGCTTTTTAACACCTCCTGTTGGCTTTGCGCTGTTCTACATGAAGGGTATCTGCCCGCCAGAAATCACGACAAGGGATATTTACAGAGGCATTATTCCTTTCGTGATCCTACAGATCATCGGCCTTACAATTGTCGCCCTGTTCCCGATGATCGCGATTTGGCTACCCGCCTTGACATACTGATCCCGAAATCGGCCCAAGGATCGCGGCGGGGCGGCACAAGGGTCTCAGTTACCTACTGTATTTCCGTCTGACAATGACCGCTTCGAAGAAGTGCGCTGCGTCGCGGCAAGCTAGGTGCTGCAGAAGCGAGCAAATGCTGCGCCAGCAATAGCTGCAGTTGCACAAGCCCGGTTTGTCCCGCACCCCAGTCGTTCGTTCAGGCCGCAGCGAATGTCGGCTCCTCGATACTCGGGCGGGTGCTGTCAGACAAACGAGCGCAAGCATCAGTATTGCGGTGTTGATCCTTTTCTAGGAGATCACTAAGGAACGCCACTCGGTGAGAGCAGCGTCTCGGTTAAGCTTGAATGCAGAGCGTTTTGAGAGTGACCTTTGCGAGTTGAATAAATTGTGAAGCGAAGCATGGATTGATGCGAACTTCTGTAGACTATGCATGCGCCTAAACCGAAGCATGGCCCTTTCTCGCTGTCGAAAGGGTAAAGGTGAATTTCCAACTCTGTTATTTGCGGGAGCGGGACTTGAACCTGCGACCTTCAAGTTATGAGCCTGAAGAGCTACCGGGCTGCTCCACCGCACCTAAGTAGGATTTTGCTATCGTATAGAGATACATTGAAGTTATCCATAGAAAGATAATTTGCGTGAGATCACGAAATCTTATGAAAGTTAACAAACGAAAACGCCAACTAAAATTAGCGCAATAGTACTCAAGACACACCAAGGCATCGGACGCGCACGGGCGCGCGCGCGTTGCATACGTTGGATCCTGAAACAAGTGGCCATTAACGTTAAATAACGTAAATTCACCATCTTTTGTCTGGCTCTATGTCTGGCTGATAAAAACACAAGGCCCAGCATGCTACAGCTAAGCCTTTGAAATCTATGGTGCCCCCAGAGAGACTCGAACTCCCGACCCACTGATTACAAATTAGCTGCTCTTTTTAGATCATAGTGGATCATATCTGAGCAAAATACCTTATTAAACTGCATATATGCAGCGTTATTTATTACTTCCATTGCATCATACTGGATCATATATTACATTCAAGATTATGATATTTGTTTCCCCAGTGTTTCCCTGATGACCAAAGAAGTCAACTTCACAGTTCCATGGCTAGATAGGCTAAAGTCCCCTGCCCAGCGCGAAGACTATCGTGACAAGTCCACGCGTGGCTTGCAGCTACGGGTGTCCCCAACCGGGGTTAAGTCTTTCTCATATGCCTTCCGCTTTGGAAGTAAGATGGGGCGTGTAACACTCGGTAAATATCCTGATCTGGACTTGAGGACGGCACGTCAGAAGACAGACGAATTTCGTCGTCTGGTGTTGTTGGGTATCGATCCACGTTCAGAGAAAAGAGAGAAACTGGCAAAGCAACAAATGACTGTTGAGCGTATGGTGACAAAGTTCATCAACCAATATGCCAAGCCCAAGAACACAAGTTGGAAACAGGCTGAATGTAATCTGCGTTTGTACCTAGTAAGCGCACTTGGAAGCCAGTCTATACATGATGTGACGCGCCCAAGCATTCACGCTATTCTCGATGCACTAGTCGCACGTGGAAAGCATACGGCTGCCAACAGGGCTTTAGCGCACATTCGTAAATTCTTTGGATGGCTTGTGGAGCGTGGATACCTAGACCATTCACCTGCTGATCATATCAAACCAAGGTATAAGGAACAGGAACGTGAGCGCGTTCTAACAGATGCAGAGATAAGATCGATCTGGAATGCTTCAGAAGCGATGAGCGGGCCGTACAGCGCGTGGATTAAGTTGCTATTGCTGTGCGGTCAGAGACGCCTAGAGACCGCCTCTCTGCGCCGCTCACAGATTCTAGATGGGTGCTGGCATCTATCAGGAAAGGATACCAAGAATAAGCAGCTTCACATCGTGCCGCTTTCCAAACAAGCCACAGAAATTATGGATCAGTTAATCACACAAGATGGTGAGTTCCTGATCAAGACAGGGCGTACGGGTGACAAGCCAGTGAACGGATTCTCGAAAGCAAAGGTGCAGCTGGATCGTTTGTCAGGTGTCACAGATTGGAAGTTCCATGACATACGCCGAACCGTTGCAACGAACCTCTCAAAACTTGGGGTTGATCGGTTCTTACTGCAGCGGATTGTAAACCATACCGACAGCGGCGTGACAGCGATCTATGATCGCTACTCTTACCTAGAAGAGAAGCGTAACGCACTTCAAAAATGGGCGGATAGGTTAGATGACATCGTCAGAGTTTGAGCAATCTGAAATGTATGGTCCACCGAAAGAGCTTTTTGAGTTAGCACTTGCTTTGGATGAGGCGGACTTATCCATCGAAAAGTGTTTATCGATAATGCAAAACACTCAAGCTGACTTCGAAAATGAGCAGCAGGATGCATTCCTTAAAATTTATTTAGCTATTTCAAAACTAAAGACATTCATTGGCAAAAATTACACCGCCTTAAACACCAGGCCTCTGTTCAGATTATTAACTGAGTGGCACGATACGTTTAATGGCAGCCAAGCAAAATTCACTAACGTGGCAAAACCTAACCTTAAAAAAGGTGGAAAGCCAATTTTGGCAGATAAAAATCACGTTAGGGCAATCTTAGTTGCCGCAGTAAAAATACAGATGAATAAAGGCTTGAAAGCTGGAAAAGCCGAAGAAAGAGTTTTCAGGGATACAGGTGTCAACCAGACCATATTAAGAAATTGGCGCTCGTACATGAACCGAAAAAAGGGCCCGCCTGCGATAGTGAAAGAACTTGCTCTTTCCTTTGAGGACGAAACCGATTCACCCAATCAATATGAGGCATTGATCCAGCTGTATCGCGAAAATAAAATAGTGTGAAACCCCCAATGTTTCACACTGACATTTCCATTGACACTCCATGCACACCATTAACGCATGGAGGAAAATATGCGTATCTTAAAGGCAAAAGAAGTCGCTGAGCGCACTTCAATCTCTATCCCCCATATTCGCCGTCTCGCTCGCGACAAAAAGTTTCCAGAGCCGTTCGCACTCACCGAAAACCGATATGGCTGGCTGGAATCTGATGTCGATGAGTGGATCAGCGAATGCCTTCGCAAGCATCATGCAGGAGGTCAATATGCCAAGTAAGAATTGGTTTATGCATCCTCCTCATGGGGAATGGCACGATAACCTAATCTCACTCGTTCAGTGGCACGTCCTACATGGGCGCAGCTATGAAGAGATAATAAATATTGCTGAGTGCTTTGAACCTCAGCACGGCTGGGACGGTCAATCAAAACAGTTTCTAAAATCAACCACCAAATTCATTTTGAGGAATGCAAATGAATTACCACAAGGCGGGTAAAAGTTGGACGAAGGCGGAAATTGATCGAGAAGTAGACAAGGAGTTTTCTGCTCCTCTACTCCATCAGAAAAACCAAGGCCCGACATACTTTACCAAGGTTGGTGACATAGAGCTACGCGCGCCAGAATGGCTCATAGAGGGCGTATTGGAAAGTGGGTGTCTTATCGGTCTCGTAGGCAGTTCAGGCACTGGAAAGAGCTTTCTTGCGCTTGATATGGGCTGCTCAATAGCTTCAGGGTCTCCGTTTCATGGAAGGCCTGTAAAGAGTGGCAAGGTACTTTATGTGGCTGGAGAAGGGCAGCGTGGGATCACCGCGCGGATTCAAGCATGGTGCGGAGCTAAGGGTTTAGAAAAAAGTGATCTTGAAATCCATATCTCAAGGCGAGCGATTGCAATGCATGACGACGCAGAGATTCATGCCGTTGTTGCTGAAGCAAATAATTTGAAGGACGTAAGACTCATAGTCATCGATACATTGGCGCGTAGCTTTAGTGGATATAACGAAAACAGCACACAGGATATGAACCACTTTATTGCCAACTGTGACCTGCTCAAAAGCGAAGAGCGCAGCGTAATGATTGTACACCATACTGGGCACAGCGGCGATCGTGCCAGAGGCAATAGCGCGTTTCATGCTGCGCTCGACGGTGAGATGTCTCTCAAAAAAACAGGCAATGAAATGGCGTTGTCCTGCACAAAGATGAAGGATGCACCAGATTTTGACGATCTAAATTTTCAGCTAATACCTTACAATCTGGACGTTGACGGCACCGAGTTTCAAAGCTGCTATCTTGAAGAAGTTGTTAAATCTGAAAGACCACGACAGCTGAAAGGCAATCCAAAGTTAGCCTTAGACACGCTCATTAGCGGGACAAAAGACAATGTCCCGCAAGGATCGTTACATTTGGAAGAGTGGCGCCATCTTTTCTACGCGGGACACACCGGGGACAATGAAGATACTAAGAAAAAAGCATTTCTACGCGCTCGGGAAAGCCTTGTTGATAAGGGTTTTGTTCAAGTTACTGACGATATTTATTCCATCAGGGACAGAGGGACATAGGCGGGACATTCACCACTATGTCCCGAAGCGCACATTCTTTACAGCGGGACACTTCATATACGCCTCTATAGGAGGCGTATGAGTGTCCCGCACAAAGTGTCACTTACAAACGTAAGTTCGTAATTTATTCAACGCAGTACCAGAGGACAGGAACATGGGAGAGATACTGAGCAGCATTTTGAAAGAATTATGAAAATGAAAATAAGTAAAGGATAACCGTAAGCGACTGAGCTACAGAAATTGTACTTGCTTAAATCATGAGGAACCTGCAGCATTAAAAGTAATCGTGAGTTAAATAGGAGAATTTCAATGAGTATTATTGTTTCTGTCGAATTTTCATTACAAGAAGGAAAGCAAAAAGAATTTCTGGATGTTTTAGGCAACGTTTTGCCAGATACAAGAGCATATGACGGATGTATCAAAGTAGAAACCTATGCCGAAGATAATGGCTCCTCCATTATTTTAATCGAAGAATGGGAGACCAAGGAGCACCAGAAAGCATACTTCCAATGGCGCGTCGACACTGGTATGGTTGATGCAATAGGACCGTTTGTTTCGGCCCCACCAGAAATCAAATATTACGAAATACGCTCTGAGTAAATTCTTGTGGTTTCGTAGCAAGCGTCATCAGTAATGCTATGAGCATGGTGCGCATGAGGTCATTCATTCCAAGGGTTAAGCAATGGGGTATCCGTTAAATTATCTTTTGAAACATACCTCTGCATTTCAGTCGGCATTGTAATGATAAATTTATCCATGCCGATTGCTTCTATCGCGTCGTGAATGTCTCTTTCTTCGTACGCTAGCCAATGACAATAGAAGAAATCAGCTTTGCCAGCCCAGTGCTGAATACATTCTGCTCTATCTGTTGAATACGCTTCAAAAAACTGCCTATCAGTCGGTGGAACCGATTTTGCCCTTTCAAGTCGCGCCTCTTCACTTATGAAGGTATGTACGGCTATCCAATGTTTTTTCTTCTGAAGGATCACTGAGACGTCAGAATGTGACATAGATTACCCCGCTTTTTAGCTCAGAATAACGCAGTCCAGAAATATGTGGAGTCTTAATGCAACTACCCCTCTCTAGTTCCTAAAACCACCCACATGTTCCACACCTTCCACCCAAGTAACCCTACCCCGCCTCACATTACCAGCCACTTACCACAAAAGCGTTTATGCAGTGCAGCTGGTTTGCTACGCTTGTAGTAGCTTTTAGTCGTCATCAAATTAATAAATTCACAGTTTGTAAAATATCAGAATTTATTTAATTCTTCTATGAGTGGAAAAATTTTACATCTGGAATACGGGAAAAAATGACAGATAGACGACATTTTCTATTTTTGAATGTTGGTCACTTCCTAGACCATTTTTTTCTACTAATTTTCGCATCAGCCGCTGCGCTAGTCTTGGTTTCTGAGTGGCAGCTGCCATACGGCGAACTTATACCGTATTCAACAGCAGGCTTTGTTGCGTTTGGTTTGTTTTCTCTCCCTTCTGGCTGGCTCGCCGATAGATGGAGTCGCGAGGGCATGATGAGCGTTTTCTTCATTGGGATAGGTTTATCAGCAATAGGTGCTTCAACTGCTCAATCGCCAACTCAAATCGCAATTTGGTTATTCACCGTCGGATTATTTGCATCCATCTACCATCCTGTGGGCTTAGCCTTGATCGCTAAGGGCGATAAGAAAATGGGAATGGATATTGCAGTTAACGGCGTCTGGGGGAACATGGGCGTAGGTTTTGCAGCTTTCATTACTGGCTTAATGATCGACCAACTTGGTTGGCGTGCCGCCTTTTGGATGCCAGGTGCGCTATCGATATGCATCGGAGTAATGTATTTTAATCATCAGCGTGACAAAATATTTTTCAAATTTACATCGATACAAAAATCCAAAACCGATATTCCTAATTCACCAAAGACTGCGAATGCTGGTGAGTTACGCCTCATTATAATACGGGTTTCTGCCGTTGTCTTTTTCACTACGGCCGTTTCCAGCATTATCTTTCAAGGCACAACCTTTGCCTTACCTAAAATTTTTGAAGAGCGCCTGAGTGGCTTAGCTTCTTCAGCTTCAATGATTGGATTTTTAGCATTAGTTGTTTTTGCTACCGCATCATTTGCTCAGATTGTGGTCGGCCAAATGTTAGATAGAATTGGTCCCAAAAAGGTTTTCTTGATTGTTTCTGCAATACAAATTATTTTCTTTAGCTTATTTATCGGAAAGCAAGATTTTTTTGCTTTATTCACTGCATTATTCTTTATGCTTGGCGCATTTGGGCAAATTCCTATCAATGATTTCATGATAGGTAAGATGGCCAAGTCCGAATTTCGTGCATCGATTTTTGGAGTGCGATACGTGATCAGCTTTGCTGTTTGGGCTATTGTGGTTCCTCTTATTTCATTCGTTCATCTTAACTACGGGTTCGACTACTTGTTCTATATACTTGCTGGCTGTGCGGTGAGTATTTTCATTGCCGCTGCAACATTACCGCATAGGCTACCCGATACTCAAAATATCTAGTCGATCATCCTGGAAGAGAAAACGCTAATCATCAATCCAACCCATAGTCTGATAGAGCCGTTTTCAGTAAAAATTGTCAGAGCGGGGTAACTATCAATTGAAGCGGTCAAGTTTTTGCCTTCCAAGAACACACAATGCATTCCATAAAATCAGTTAGGTTTTTTGCAAACCAGTCGGATGTGCCGTTCCATTGATAATCAGATTTGGTTCTACGCCAACGTTAACAAGTTCAGGTCGTGTCTGAAGATACTCTGAAATTGCAGTGATGCCCTCAACATCTGCTATGAACTGCAACAGTCTAGGAAAATTAGACAATAAATCAGGATCGAGTTTTTTGGATAAATCTAAGTGGTGGAATAGCGCAAATTCGGCCGCTCTTGGAATTTCATCAATAAAGTATTTTCCGTCGTACTTATTCAGATAACGCTCAAAGTCGGAAAACCTACTTTCCAAATCGGGCCTCATAGCAAGTCGCTTGGTTTCAAAATCATCACCAACTGCAAAGTTTACAGTTGGATTTAGCGGTGCAAATAGCTCTTGCGCACTTTGCAATATTGAACTTGCTTCTGCCGCCTTTGCAGGGTCAGCTATTTCAATACCTGCAACGGACTCAATATAGTTTAATATAGCTATGCTTTGTCCAATCTGAGTACCATCATTTAATTCTAAGATTGGGAGTTGCTTGAACGGAATGCGTGGTTTCACATTCGACCAATGATCATCGAAGTGGTCCCAAGACATGACGTATTGATAATCTACTTGGTAGCACTGCATTAGCATTTGTGGTGCCTCCGCAAGAGCGCGCATTTTAAAATAAATAAGCTTAAGCATCTGTCAGCCCCATGAGAATACACTTTAAACGTAGCGTAACTGCTAAAAAATAATTTTCAAAGAATTACCTTTTCCAGCAAAAATGTGAGACCAGAAGTTCCACGGATGGAGGGTGTGGAAGTTTACGAACATGGAAAGCTGTCAGCGTAAAAAAAGATATAAATATTATCATACATTAGTAGCATGCTACAGATGCGGAGCATCGGCTATATGATGCTTTAGAATAAACGTGCTTGAGGTATACGTTAATCCACCTCAAAATTAGCTAAATCAGGTCCAGTCCTAAAGTATGAAACATCATTTGTGAAAAAACTTTCTGGAACTAATTTTATCATTCGCCTGTCTTCATCTTCAATTCTTGCAACATTTTTAATGAACCACTTATTCCAGTTTAGATGGTCATCTCCCAAATACTTCCCAAGCAGCCGACGAAATCTTTGTGGGTCAGATTTTTCAACTACTGCTCTCCCGCGCAAACCCAAATGAAGTAAAACACCGTTAGCAATGTCAAAATGAACAATTTCCACAGCACACTCTGGATTTTCGCTAATGCGTTTTACTGAACTACCAGACTTATCACCCAGCATCCAAAGAGCTGCGTCTTCCCAGAGAAACCAAACTGGTGCAACACGAGGTTTCGAACCTTCAACAGTCCCCAAGAAGGCCATCACAGGCATAGCCAAGACTATTTCTTTATCAACAACTTCACCCAAAATTATTTCCACCAGCGGGCGTCATCATTAATAATATGAATATGATGTGGGGGTCTCAGAGGTAGTCATTATGATTTACAACGGGCCCAGAAAAAGAATGAAACGCCTCGCCATCCTCATACGGCTCAACGAATTCGCGCATCATCTCACTAACACGGTGTTCCCTGTTCACTATCGCCATGAAACTTTCAACACCGTGATGCACCCCGATCAACGCATATTCCCCATCGCTGAGATTGATGATGTGGTGCATAATATCGTCAAACGGATTATCTCTTGCGTATTCAGCAAATGCTTTGAATAACGCTTCAGCTTGTCCCTCCTTAGGACGGAAACGCATGCAATTGATCATACCAGCCATTATCTTTCTCCAATGATCTACACCAAGAATAACGCGAAGAGGATTTATGTGGAGTCCTAGTTCAACTACCCCTCTTTACTCTCAAAAACCGTCCAAACGTTCTACAGCTCCCACCAATTAACAGCCCCCCACACTACCAACCACTTACTACAAATTGGTTTATTGGGATCATTTGATTTGCATGGGGAATCGTCTGATCTTTGCAACCCTTGGAACGGTTAAACTAGATATGAAATTTTTTTGCTCCTGGGAAAAGGTTTGCAAATTCCGAATTGTTCGTATCAGCGGCTCGTGGCAGCGGCGCGTCAAGATTGTATTGGGCAAGGCGGTTTGCACTTATAGCCTTAAAGGGTTGAAGCCCTTCTAGTCTGGCCCTATTTAAAGCACCATCCGTATCGTGGTCTTCAAAAAAGCCAAATTGTTCCGCCAATTCCGCAGTAAACAAAGTTTTGCCATTTGCTTTTGCAAGAAAGTCACTGCCAGCTTTTTCCACCAACGCCAATACTGATCGACCAACATAAGTAGGTGTCTCTCCATCTGGAAATTCAGTGACTTCGGTCTGGCCCCCAGATGGGTGAATGGTGACCGCTTGAACATTATGCTCTTGTAATTCAGTGGCCATGTCAAAACTTAGCCGATCCATGGCAGCATGAGCTACGCCATATCCAACGTCAAAAACATAAGTAAAACCGCCCCAACTAGAAATTTGTACTATCAGACCACTTCTATTGTTAACCATTGAGGGTGCAACCAATTTGCTCATCACATAGGAACTTCGGACACCAACATTCATAGAACCATCATAGACCGAAATTGGGCGTTCCCAAAACGGTTTTCCAAAATGTGGTGTCATTGCAATCAATCCAGCATAAGCACTGTTAACAAGCAGGTCGATTTTTTGTTCTGACGCAGTTACTCTGTTCACAAAACTGATGACGGCATCATCGTCGTTTTGGTCTAACACGATAGGCACAATTTCACCAGCTCCACCGCTGTTAGCAACATCTTCTCGCAATTCATCCAAAGCTACCTTTGTTCGAGCAGTCGCATAGACCCTGTAATCAGACTCTGCACCTAAAACATGAGCAACACCTCTCCCGAAACCCCTTGAGGCACCAGTTACGATCGCAATTTTTGTCATTTTTTTTCCTCCGTCACTCTGTTTTCCATCTGATTTATCGAGTTACTCAATCACAAAACCAGAGAAAGCTTCAGTACGACTGCCGTCGTCGTAATATTCAAGTAAGTGATCAACACTATCTAGCCATTCCAGCCCTTCTATTTGTCCATCCAATAAGGACTCTAAGTGGGGCATTTGGACAATTTGCACGTACTCACCACTATCGATTTTGATAAAGGTATTTTGAAACTTTTGACCAGCTTTTGACTTGTCAATCATTTGTCCAAGTCTTTTCAAACCGTCGACAAATTCCTCTTCACAACCATCTTTTGGCTTATATTTAATCACTGTCCATATTTCATTTGGCATGCATTTTCCGTCAGCTGACTTTAATTTCATTTCTAAACTCGACAGTTGCACAATAACGCAGCACCAAAATATTTGGAGTCTTAATTAGATTAGCGTTAAAAAATCGTAAAACCTTCCACACGTTCCACACCTTCCACCCAAGTAACCCTACCCCACCTCACATTACCAACCACTCACCACAAAAGTGCTTATGAAGATCGGACAATTTGCTACGGGAGTAGCCAGTCCAGTCAAGCTTGATAATATTTGTCTGATCATGCTGTGATCTTGCCGTTAGGTGGATTAAAAGTTTATTGCTAAGTTGATTTTGCCCAGATGATTTAATTGGAGTGCAAAATGAAATTTGTGGTCATTACAACTTTATTGCTTCTAGTGCTATTGACCCTGTCATTTATCCTAACTCAGCTGTTAGCATTTAACGCGAGGCGAAAGCTTCCAGCGGAAGGTCGGTTCACAGAAGTGAATGGTGGAATAATTCATTGGACCGAACAAGGCGAGGGTGAAACAATTATTCTTATCCACGGGTTAAGTGGTAATCACCACAATTTCAACTATATGATTTCAGAGCTTAGTCAGAAATTTCATGTGGTAAGCATTGATAGAATTGGGTCTGCATGGTCAACAAGAGACGACTTTAGCTATGCATCGTTGGATGCTCAGGCTGATGCAATTGTTGACTTTATAAACAAACAAAGTTTCGAACGCCCATTACTGGTCGGACATTCGCTTGGTGGCGCTTTTTCATTATCTATTGGTATAAGACATCCTGATAAAATTAGAGGTCTAGCTCTTATATGCCCAGCATCCATGGCTGTAGACAATACACCTGATATTTTCCGCGACTTAGAAATTCGTAGCTCAGGTAGCAGAATATTCCTTGCAAATTTTTTATCTGGACCTTTCGTTCTGTTGAGACAAAACAGGTTTTTGACAGAAATTTTCAAACCAGAACCAATCACACCTGATTTTGACATCAAAGGGGGCGCGATACTAAGTCGATTACCAAGTCAATTTCAAACTACTTGCGAAGACCTTATTGCTGCAAAGGCATCACAGAATGATGTCGTGTCGAAATTGACGCAATTATATGTGCCAACTCATGTTATTTTTGCAGAGGATGACGTCATTTTAGATGCAAAACGACACGGAGTTGCATTCAGCGAAGCAACAGGAGCAAGATTAGTAATGATCCCAAAGACAGGGCACATGCTTCCCGTAACTCAACCCAAACTGTGCAACAAATTTATCGCAGATGTTATGTTAGCTACTGAAGCCACCTGAAAATAAACAGCCTACATGAAGTCAGATTAACCATTTTATTTTAGGTTTTCGTTCATGGTTCGGCAAAAAATTACCCAACATAATTTTTCTTGTGGCTTTTTTGTTAGTTCCTTGAATTTCACCGTAGTTAATAAAGCTTACGTAATTTCTAATTAAAGCCTTTTTTCAGAAAAAATGCGAGAGCAGGATAACTAGCAACTAAAGCAGTAGAGTTTTTGCCCCCACCCCTTAGAAGCAGCAGTTAGATAGGATAATTCTCCCACCCCACCACACATTACCAACCACTTACCACAAAAGTGCTTATGAAGATCGGACAATTAGCTACTTCCGTATAAGAAATGCTGTGAAGTAAATTCAGTTAAAGTGCCTGACCATTTTTTGACCTAATTAGAGCATTACTACCGCGACATATGATCTTCTGCACATCTTTGGTTGGACTGAATTTTCTCAACATGCAATCATTCCTGCGACTTTATGGGATTCGTTTATGTCAGAAGAAGAGATCGACCGTAAGATTACAGTAATCTTTGCCACCGATGTCGTCGGGTATAGCAAGCATATGGAAGCAGACGAAAGTGGGACCGTTAAAAATCTTCGAGCTTGTGAGAAAATCCTTACCGAATTGTTTGAGAAACATAAAGGTCGTTTGTTCAATACGGGTGGAGATTCTTTCCTGGCCGAGTTTCCAAGTGCAGTATCGGCTGTGGAATGTGCAGT
>Ga0181606_10001922_pt1 | contig 17988 bp, 16 predicted proteins | sample 041ome_10_FD_132994 | JGI IMG/M metagenome (GOLD analysis project Ga0181606, IMG submission 132994) | Coastal salt marsh microbial communities from the Groves Creek Marsh, Skidaway Island, Georgia - 041412US metaG (megahit assembly) | ecosystem: Environmental > Aquatic > Marine > Intertidal... | reverse complement strand
CAATGCTGCCATCCGCCCATTGTCACCGTTCCTTGAAATGACGGACGCGGACTTGGCTCACGTCATGAACGTGAACACCTATTCCGCCGTATGGCTGTCTCGGGCGTTCCTTCCGGGCATGATTGAGAACGGCTGGGGCCGCATCATCAATTTCACAGGCATGAATGCGCAGGAAGGCAAAGCCGGCAGGCCAGGCGTTACGATGTCAAAGCATGCCATGTGGGGCCTCACCAAAGCCCTGGCGCGGGAGTTTGGCGTCAAGGGCGTCACGACAAACATCATCTCCCCCGGCACCTTCCCCGGTGAGGGCGAGAACGTTGCCCATGATGGCAAACATGGTGCACTCATCGCAGCAAACCCTGTTGGCCGCTTAGGCAAGGCAGATGATATCGCAGCCTTGGTCCAATTGCTTTGCAGCGATAATGGCGGGTTCATCAATGGCCAATTGCTGCCGGTTAACGGCGGCGTAGAAATGACCTAGCGGTTCAAAGGTAGGAGAGAGAGCATGTCTATTCTCGCAATCGGCGGGGCTGGCTTTATTGGGCGACGTTTGCTGCCAATCTTGGCGAAAGCCGGGCATGACGTAACCTGCATGGATATTGACGTCGCGGGTGCGTCTGCAGCGTTCGCTGACCTTGGCGATTCTGTGAAGGTCGTGCGTGGGGACGTGACGCAATTTGATGACGTGATCGGCGCGATGCAGGAATCGAAAGCCGAACGCGTCATCAATCTCTCCTACTTTATCGGCGATCTGGCACCCCATGTGGCGTTCAAGCTGGATATTCAGGGCATGGACAATTGCTTTGAGGCGGCCCGGCGGATGGGTGTGAAACACACCGTGTTCGCAAGTTCGCTTGCCGTGTCCGGCGGCCAAACGGAATTCGGCGAACGGCCCGTGCACGAGGAAGATGAGCGACGCGGCACAACCCAATATGCCGTCAACAAGATCACCAATGAATGGCAGGCACACGATTATCGCCGCGCCTATGACATGACGATCACCTGCGTCCGTCCCGCTAACGTCAACGGGCCGGACAAGAAGTTTGGCTCCATTGATCATGTGAACTGCATTTGCCAACCGGCACGCGGGAAATCCGTTACCTTCCCCCACGCGAACGCCATGCGGAACGTCATTCACGTTGAAGATATGGCCGAAGCATTTGCGCGCATTCTGCTGACCGACAAACCTAAACACACCACCTACAATTCAGGCGGTACGACCGTCAGTTTGGCGGAACTTGGCGCCATGGTGCGCGCCTATCTGCCAGACGCTGATATCCGCTTTGAGAACGAAACGGATGGCCCAACAAGCTCCGGCACCTATTTGATCGACAACACCCGATTGGTCGAGGAGTTCGGCATGCAATACGCGCCACTCCAACAACGGGTGAAAGAGGTCATCAATGATATTCGCAGGGAAGAAGGCTTGCCGCTGGTAGACTAGAGCATATTCGGCTCAGATCGGGTCATTTCGCCAACTAGAACGCCTCGCCGGACGTTGTCGCCGCCCGCTCGCGATGCCCCGCATCGCAGCGCGATCAGCTCCTAGCCAGCGAGGCGTTCTAGTTGGCGAAATGACCCGATCTGAGCCGAATATGCTCTTAGCGCCTTAAGTTTCGTGAGGGACTATAGGCGCTTGGTTTCTGACAGGTGGTTTGATCATCAAGAATAGAACCATCAAGAGTCCGATCACTGGCACCGCAACGACGAAGCACCAGGATTTGGGGATGCCTGCGTCCCGGCCACGTTGCACACTTTTCTGCGCCAGCAGGAAGAACAGAAATAGGCCCGCTAAGAACAATGCCATCGAGACAACTGGCCCCAAACCTTGCTTCCCGGCCATATTGCTCAACACATTGGCGATGACAGCGACAACGAACCAACCAATATAATGTGTACGGCCAAGCCGCTTGCCGGAATTCTCTAAAGCGACGCCAAGGAACGGCGCTGCGACTACCAACGACAAGACTAGAATTTGCCCTGTTTCAAGGCCACCCATCCCGAATCTCCATAAATTTGCTTACTGCCTGCAAGATAGACGCAATTTGATCGAAAATCCTGGCATTTGGTTTAAGCCGTCATTAGACGCGCCATGCCTAGTCTCCAAGGACATTGAGGCAAGTAGCCTCGGTTCGGAGAACGCTTATGTCAGCCCCACGCCGTCAATCCTATCAGTTCATGACTCCAGGTTCAGAACCATCCGGCATGGACGCCGTCGCGACAGAACGTGCGCGTGCAGCAATCGAAAAGCTGAAAATGTCCTACCTAACCGAATGGGCACCAGCAACCATTGATGAGCTAGACCGCCGCCTGCAACTGGCCCGCTCCGTCCCATCAACAGCGCCAGAGCATCTGGAGGCGGCATTCCGCCTTGCGCACGATATGAAAGGCCAAGGGGCCACATTTGGCTACTCCCTCATCTCAGACATTGGCGGATCGCTCTGCGCTATGACGCACGAGCGGGTCGAAGCGACTAACGGCGATTTCTGCGCCATGCTGGCCCATGTGGAAGCTGCACGCGCAGTCTTGAACCATCGCTTGGATGATCCAGACGACCCAACAGCCATTGCGATCATGGCCAAGCTGAAATCCAGCGTCATGGGCTACCTGCACTGATCGCACTCTTCCATCGGAGACAGGCTTCACTGCGAGATAAAATCGTATAGCCTACCGGCTTACCGCCAATCCGGCGGTCGGACGGTAGCATGCAAGACGACGCCCAATCGCCATCCTGGCGCCCCCCATCCCTTGATGCCCTGCTGCGCTCTGCCAGCGGGGCTGACCTTGTGGCAATCTTTGGTCGGCAGGCCTCCGCTGCTTGTCTGCGGGATGCTATTCAGGCAGCTAGAACGGCTGGCGGATCTGATGATGCGGCACTGCTCGGCGACGCCGCCCTCCGCCTTGCCAAACGCCGTGCGCTCTCCATTAAGCCAGTCTTCAATCTGACGGGCGCTGTCCTGCACACCAATCTTGGCCGTGCTCCCTTGGCGGACACCGCCATCAGTGCGATGCAACAAGCTTCCGGCTTCGTTAACTTGGAATACGATCTGGCCAAAGGCCGGCGTGGCGAGCGGGATAGCCACATCACTGAATGGCTGACAACGCTGACAGGTGCCGAAGCTGGCCTGGTTGTTAACAACAATGCCGCCGCAGTCATGGCTGTGCTGAACACGCTTTCCCGCGGCAAAGAGGCAATTATCTCACGGGGTGAGCTGGTGGAGATCGGTGGTGCATTCCGTATGCCAGAGGTGATGGTCCGCGCTGGCGTCAAACTCCGCGAAGTTGGTGCTACAAACCGCACGCACCTCAAAGACTATGAAGACGCGATCACCGACAAAACCGCGATGATCGTCCGCGTTCGACCCAGCAATTACGCAATCACGGGCTTTACATCCAGCGTGCCAGAGAAAGAACTGGCAGCCCTAGCAAAAGCCAATGATGTTATTTTTTATGACGAGCTTGGTGCCGGTGCATTGGTTGATTTCAGGCAATGGGGCCTGCCCTATGAGCGCACGGTGCAGGAAGCGCTAAGCGACGGTGCCGATATCGTCAGCTTCTCTGGCGACAAGCTTCTGGGCGGTCCGCAGGCAGGCATGATCGTTGGCCGTGCTGACCTCATCAAACGGGTTGCTAAAAATCCGCTGAAACGCGCCCTCCGTCTCGACAAAGCCACCTTGGCGGCACTGGCCGCGACCCTTCAGCTTTATGATGATCCGGATAGTGTAGCGGAACAGCTGCCAAGCATCCGCCTTCTGGCCCGGAAGGTCGACGATATCCGCCAAACTGCCAACCGCATGGCGGACGCTTTACGGCCATTAGTTGCGCAATGGGCCGTCCAAGTGGAAGGTTGCGCCAGCCAGATTGGCTCCGGCGCGCTGCCTGTTGATATGCTGCCAAGCGCCGCCGTTACGATGACCGTGCCGGAGGCCATAATGCGCGGCCGTGGGCGAAGGCTCGACCGGCTGGCTGCAGCATTCCGCGCCCTGCCCCAGCCTGTGATCGGCAGAATCGCTGAGGATAGGTTCTGGCTAGACTGTCGCTGCCTTGAGGATGAAGCCGGATTTATCGCGCAGCTAGGGGAGTTGCAGGTTCCATGATTATCGCCACGGCTGGCCATATCGATCACGGCAAAACCAGCTTGGTCCGCGCACTTTCCGGCGTCGACGCTGACCGCCTGCCCGAAGAAAAACGCCGGGGCATGACCATCGACCTTGGCTTTGCTTATATCGACACGCCCCAAGGTGGGCGCATCGGCTTTGTCGATGTGCCGGGCCACGAAAAATTCGTGCGCACGATGCTGGCCGGTGTGGCCGGTGTTGATTTCGCATTGCTCGTCGTTGCGGCAGACGATGGTGTTATGCCGCAAACCCGCGAGCATCTGGCCATTTTAGATCTACTGGAAGCCCCTGCTGGTGCTGTCGCGATCACCAAAACGGATATGGTCGAACCTGACCGGTTGGCCGATGTCGAAGCCGAAATCCGCCTGCTTCTGGAGGATGGGCCGTTAGCCGATGTGCCAATGTTCCCGCTCTCCAGCATCACGGGCGTCGGCGTCGATGCGCTCCGCCAGCGTTTATTCCGTGCGGCGCGGGAGATGGCGCGGCCTGCAGCGCAGGGACGGTTCCGGCTCGCTGTAGATCGGTCCTTCCAACTGCGAGGTGCCGGGCTAGTCGTTACCGGAACGGCTTATGCAGGCAAGATCAAAGCAGGCGACCGGGTGATTGTAGCGCCCGGCGGTAAGGAAGCCCGAATTCGCGGCATGCATGCCCAGAACCAAGAATCCCACGCTGGACGGGACGGTGAACGGCTGGCGATTAATCTAGCCGGGATTGACGCCGATGATATTTCCCGCGGTGATTGGCTGATTGAGCAAGATGGCATTGGTGCCGTCAGTAAGCTCGACGTGCTTGTTCGCGCGGCACCAGAAGCACTTGATGGCAAAGGCTTGAAAGACGGCCAAGTGGTCCATCTGCACCATGGTGCCAGCGATATTCCCGCCCGCATCCTCCTACTGGAGAGCCGCCGCCTGGCACCCGGCGAGCAAGGCTATGGCCGCATTACCTTGGACCGCCCAACATCTGCCGCAGCATTCGACCGCTTCGTGCTGCGCGATCACCAGGGCCAGGCAACGCTGGCGGGTGGACGTATCCTGGACCCAGACCCACCCGGCCGCCGCTGGCGTCAACGCGGGCGCTTTGAAGCGCTGAACCATGCGGAGCCTGCAGCGGCACTGGCCGCGCTGTTGGCTGATCAGCCTGTCGTACCCTGGGCCGCATTCGCCCGCGCCCGTAACCTGAGTGATGCTGAACGGGCGAACGTGCTGCGGGCAACAGACCATGTCCAGATGGGCGAAGGCAGCAGTGCCATCCTATCTGCACCCACCCGCGTTGAAGCCCTGGAAGCCGCTATCCTTAGCGCACTGGAGACTTGGCACCAGGAACACAAGCAGGAACCGGGGGCTGCACCCGCAGCGCTCCGCAAGCTCTTGGGCGACACGTTGCCACCTGTGCCTTTGTTCGAATGCGTTGCGCAGCGCATGCAGGACGCCCAGAAGCTCATCCGCGCGAGCGGTCGTCTGGCATTGCCTGGACACAGCGTGCGGTTTTCCGATCAGGAAGAGCGCATCTGGCGGAAGGTTGAGCCGCTGCTAGAGGAAGGCGGCCTCCGCCCGCCACGGGTCCGCGAGTTGGCGGATGAAATATCCATCGACCACAAACTGATCGAGACCTTGCTGAAACGCGCTGCCCGTATGGGCCTGCTCGCAGAGGTATCCGCCAACAGGTTCTTTCCGCCTACCGCAATCGACGGATTAACGGAACTTGCGCGAACGCTAACAGCGGAGAATCCGGATGAAGGCTTCACAGCCAAGGATTTCCGCGATCGTTCCGGCATTGGCCGCAATGTCACAATTGAGGTGCTGGAATATATGGACAAAGCGGGCCTGACTCGCCGCAAAGGCGATTTCCGAGAGGCCGTTCAAGCAGGCGGCTGATTATCAGCCCCGCCGCTCCAATCGCCATTCTGATCCTTCGAATGTCCAGTAGGCCATAGATTGGCCCATCTCACGCCAAGCAAGCCATCGGGTACGGCCAATGTCCCGCTGGACAGGGTCGCGCGCATCGAACACTCGCCAGCGGCTTGTATAGCGATTCCAATCCGCTGGTTCGGCATCATCGACGCTGACGATCATATCCGCTGGGAACACATCCGGCGGCGGCTCTTCGTGATGCACCCAGATCGGGTGGTCCCCAGGCGCGCCGTCATTGGCACCGCCATGGGGCAAGAAGCTGGCCTGATCGAACGTCCATAAGCCAGCATTTAGCGCTTCCGCCCGCACAGGATCGGCGCACAGCACCAGGACTTTCGTCCCAGTGCCATCCAACCCCTGTAAGCGATAGCCAAGCGCACGGTCGAACCCAGCACCATCAACATTCAGGAAGTCGATCCAAGCCGCTTCAGGCTCAGCGTTATCGTCTTGCTCCGCCACGGTGCGACCTAACCTTCGAAGCGGTCAGCGACAAGGCGGTCGAGCAGGCGAACACCAAAACCGACACCGCCCTTGGGCACAGTCGGCTTTGCTTTCGTCGTCCATGCGACACCCGCGATATCCAAATGCGCCCAAGGTGTTTTATCCATGACGAAGCGCTTCAAGAACTGCGCCGCCGTGATGCTACCGCCTTCGCGCCCACCAACATTCTTCATATCGGCAATGTTGGAAGCGATCTGCTTGTCGTAATCGTCGCCGAGCGGCATCCGCCACAGCGTCTCACCCGTCGCTTCGCCAGCCGCCTGCAGATCATTCGCCAGCGCATCATCATTGGCATACATGCCGCCATGTACTCCACCGAGCGCTACAACAATGGCCCCTGTCAGGGTCGCCAGATCAATCACAGCAGAAGGCTTGAAGGTCTTCTGCGTGTACCAAAGCGCATCAGCCAGCACGAGCCGACCTTCCGCATCCGTATTAATGACCTCAATGGTCTGACCAGACATAGACGTCACCACATCGCCTGGCCGCTGAGCGCGGTCTGACGGCATGTTTTCGACCAAACCAACGACGCCAACGACATCCGCTTTCGCTTTCCGGCCAGCAATGGCTTTCATTGCACCGACAACTGCGGCCGCACCGCCCATGTCATATTTCATGTCTTCCATGCCGCCCGCAGGCTTGATGGAAATGCCGCCCGTATCAAACGTGACACCCTTGCCGACAAGCGCCAGCGGCCCTGGACCACGCTTCTTGCCACGCCAGCGCATTGTGACCAGCTTGCCCGGCCTTGCGCTACCCATGGCAACGCCTAGCAGTGATCCCATACCAAGCTTGCGCATCTGCTCCGTATCCAGAACATCCACTTCAACGCCGAGCTTGATCAGTTCTTCGCAACGTTTGGCGAAGCTTTCGGGGTAGAGAACGTTCGGCGGCTCTTCCAACAGATCGCGGGCCATGAAGACGCCGTCTGCGATTCTATCCAGCTTGCCGAATTGTCTGCGGGCATTCGCATGGGCCGGTGTCAGAATTCGAACGCCTGCGAGCGTCGGCGGTTCGGCGTCCGGCCCCTTGGTGCGGTACTTTGAGAATCGATAGGCGGCGAGCTGTATGCCGAATGCGATTTCAGCCGCCAAAGCGTCATCGCCGAGAGCTGGTTTTCCAGGTGCTGCACAAGCGACAGAGACTTGCTTCAAGCCGCCGCTGGAAAGCTTTGAATAAATCGCACCACCCATATCCTGCGCGGCCCGGGCATCAAACTTAGCTGGATCACCGATGCTGACCGCAAGCAGACGCTCATAGGAGACCTTGGATGGTGTCGGGACATCCACTATCTCCCGCACTTTTCCCTTCAGACCAAGCGATGTTGCGGCACGTGTGATGGCACCGCCCAAGGCCTTATCGGCCTCCTTTGCCGGCGCGCTCATAGCGCCGCCCTCACCTGTCAGAACAACATATGCGCCAGATTTCGGGACACCTAAATCGGCAAACGCGATCCGCATGAAGTCTCTCCTGATTAAGATATGCTGCAGTCTTCGCGCCCCAGCGGCCAAAGGTCAACGGGTTTGACGTTGCAGGATAGGCCGCACGACCGCTACAAAGGCTTTCGAATGGTCGCTTTACCGCGCCTGGACAGACCGCCGCTGAGGCCGAAACGATGTTGACGCTGCTTCGAATTCTCCGCATGCCCGTTCTGGCAATGCTCACATTGCTGATTGCACTGCCGCTCCACGCGAGCGCCCAGCAGCTTGTCGGCAGAATTGTTGCCTCCGTGAACGATGATGCAATTACGGATTTTGACATTGATGGTCGGATTCGATTGATCGCTGCCTCCGCGAATGCGCCGGTGAATGCTGAGGCGCAACAACGGTATGGCAGGATCGCGCTTCGCGAATTGATTGATGATCGATTGAAGGCGCAAGAAGCGAAGCGGCTTGGCATAGCTGCAAGTGACAAAGAGGTCGGTGCCGCAATCCAATCCATCGAGCGCAACAACAAGATGGAACCGGGCGGTTTGATGAAGGAGCTGACTCAAAAGAGCGTTCCTATCGGCGCACTCATTGACCAAGTGAAAGCCTCCATCCTGTGGCGAAAGGTTTTGCGGCGCCGCGTCCTACCCCAAGTTCGGGTCGCAACAAATGAAGTTGACGATGCCCTGAACCGCATCCGCGAAGCTGGTGGCGGGTTCGTCGCTCGTGTCGCTGAAATCGTCTTGCCCGCTGGAACACCAGAAGATCGGCGCGAAGCCAATGCACGTGCAGCCGAAATTCGGACCCAGTTGGCCGCAGGTGCCAAATTCCCAGAACTTGCCCGGCGATATTCACGGTCCCCGACAGCTGCTGTGGGCGGCGATATGGGCGAAGTGCAATCTGGCCAATTGCCACCAGAGTTGGACGAAGCCTTAGCCGCACTCCAACCCGGGCAAGTCAGCGAACCGATTTATGCCGATGGTGCGATCCATATTCTGCTGCTGGTCGGGCGCCAGGGGGTTGAGGCTGGCGATAGTCGTGACGCCGTAATCACACTCGCCCGCCTATTCCTTCCAGTCAGTAGCGATGGCGATGCTGAGGCGCTAGCAGCCCAAGCGAAGGCCGCTGTATCTGGCCTAGATAGTTGCGACGCGTTTGAAGCGGCAGCAAGACGCATTGGGCCGCCACAGCCACCGCGCATCGTCGATGCTCGGATTGGCGACATGCCGGAAGAAATTCGCGACACGATCAACGACCTCAAGGCCGGTGAACAGTCGGACGTAATAGAATTATCGAGCGGCGTCGCGATTTTCATGCTGTGCCGGCGTGCAGAATCAGGCGACAGCCTGCCAACCGCCTCAAGGATCGCGGAAGCCCTGCAGCGTCAGCGGGCGGAGCGCCGGGCTGATCGGTATCTGCGGGACCTGCGCCGCCTCGCTTTCATTGATATCCGTGGCTAAGGACGCTCGTTCAATGCCTCTCCCTCTCGCCGTCACCATGGGCGACCCTGCCGGTATTGGCGGGGAGCTGACCCTCGCCGCATGGCAAGCGCGCCGCCGGGCTGGGCAGCCCTTCATTGTGATTGATGACCCGGCGCGCCTTGCTGGCCTAGCCAAACGCCTTGGCATCGACGTGCCTATTCGTGAAACCACACCAGAAGGCGCCTCCAGTTCTTTCGCTGACGCACTGCCCGTATTGCCACTTGATCCCCTTGGCGCTGTGACGCCCGGCAAATCGTCACTCAAGCATGCAGCGGCCGCTATTGAGGCGATCCGATTGGCAGTAGAACTCTCCCTAGCGGGTCGTGTGGGTGGGCTCGTGACCAATCCCGTCTACAAGAAAAGCCTCTACGATCACGGCTTTGCATATCCGGGCCAGACAGAATATGTCGGCGCGCTCAGCGACCCGAAAGCACATCCGATTATGTTGCTGGCGAGCCCTAGCCTGAAAGTCGTCCCGCTGACGACGCACCTACCACTCCGGGCTGCTATCGACGCTGTAACGACAGGCGCAATCATCACGCTGGGCAAGCTGATGGCGACGGCGCTAGCCCAGGATTTTGGCCATGATCCCGTTCGTCTCGCCATTGCCGGGCTAAACCCGCATGCAGGTGAAGAAGGCAAAATGGGAACAGAGGATGAGGCGATTATCCGTCCAGCCGTCGATGCGTTGAAGGCGGCAGGCGTGCACGCCGTCGGCCCACTCAGCCCCGATTCCATGTTTCATGAAGAAGCGCGCATCCATTATGACGCTGCTCTCTGTATGTATCATGATCAAGCACTTATCCCGCTGAAAACTCTGGATTTCCGCTCCGGGGTCAATGCCACGCTTGGCCTGCCGGTTGTGCGCACATCGCCAGACCATGGCACCGCGTTCGATATCGCTGGACAGGGTAAGGCAGATATCTCCAGCTTCTTGGCGGCACTGGATATGGCGGCTGCAATTGCGGCAAGGCGACAGGCTGGGCGCTGACAGGGTATGGCGCTCGACACGCTGCCACCGCTACGCGACGTTATTCGCACCCATGACCTTGCGGCAGACAAGCGCTTCGGCCAACACTTCCTGACGGACCCCAATATTCTTGCCCGGATCGCTGCAACGCCTGGAAACTTGGCGGGCCGCACTGTCATTGAAATTGGCCCTGGCCCTGGCGGACTGACGCGGGCTTTGCTTGAAGCAGGTGCCGAACGCTTGATCGCGGTGGAGATTGATCCGCGCTGCGTGGCAGTCATTGGCGAGCTCAGCGATGCTGTCGCAGGCAGAATTGAACTTGTGGAAGCTGACGCATTGACGCTGAACATCAACCAGCTTGGAACAGCACCACGCCAGATTGTTGCCAACCTGCCCTACAATGTTGCGACGCCGCTGCTCATCGGCTGGCTGAAGGCCATTGCTGAGGATGCGACCGCTATTGAGGGCATGACGCTAATGTTCCAGCGCGAGGTCGCGGACCGCCTGGTCGCGAAGCCAGGTGCGAAGACCTATGGCCGTCTCTCCGTGATGACCCAATGGCTGACCCGTCCACAGAAGCTGTTCGACCTACCGGGCGGTGCGTTCACACCGCCGCCAAAGGTCGTCTCCTCAGTCGTCCGCCTCGCACCCAGTGATGCAGCGCCGGGCCTTGAAGCATTCACAGCCATGGAACGGGTCGTGGCCGCAGCTTTTGGCCAGCGGCGCAAGATGCTGCGGCAATCGCTGAAGGCGCTTGGCTGCCCGCCAGAGTCGATCTTGGACCCGGCTGGCATCGACGGTGCAAGACGTGCGGAGACACTGGAAATCGCCGAGTTCATCCGGCTGGCGGAGGCATGGCAGCGTGACAGCTAGGGCGCTGATGATCCAGGGCGTTGGGTCAGACGTTGGCAAGTCCATGCTCGTCGCGGGATTGGCGCGAGCCTATACCCGCTGCGGCCTGAAAGTGCGGCCGTTCAAGTCCCAAAACATGTCCAACAACGCCGCCGCCACAGCAGAAGGTGGGGAGATCGGGCGGGCGCAGGCGCTACAGGCGCGCGCTGCAGGGCTCAAACCCCATGTCGATATGAACCCCGTGCTGCTAAAGCCAGATGGCGAGCGCACCAGCCAGATCGTTGTATCAGGCAAAGTATGGGGCCGGACATCTGCGCAGGAATACCCGGCCATCAAGCCGAAGCTATTGCCACTGGCACTGGCCGCCTTTGCCCGGAATGCCGAGGGCGCGGACCTTGTGCTGGTTGAGGGCGCTGGCGGTGCGGCAGAAGTCAATCTGCGTGACGGTGATATCGCCAATATGGGCTTCGCGGAGGCGGCAAACCTGCCTGTTATCCTAGTTGGTGATATCGAACGGGGCGGTGTGATCGCCGGGATCGTCGGCAGTTGGGTGTTGCTGGATGATGCCGACAGGAGCCGCCTCAAAGGCTATATCGTCAATAAGTTCCGAGGCGATCCAGCGCTTTTCGATCCCGCGATTGATGAAATTGGCCTGCGCACAGGCATGCCCTGCAACGGCGTTGTCCCATGGTTCGCCGACGCTTCTCGCCTGCCCGCCGAAGATTCAATGGCGCTAGCTGGCATGACCAGCAAGGGCACGGGTGCCCTTAAAATCGCCGTTCCAGTCTTGCCCCGGATTGCAAACTTCGATGACTTAGACCCGTTACGCGCCGAGCCAGATGTCTCTGTCCAGATGGTTCGTCAGGGTGAGGCTTTGCCGGGGAACGCTGACGTCATCCTGCTGCCCGGTTCCAAAGCAACATTGCATGATCTTTCGGCATTGAAGGCTGCGGGATGGGATATCGATATCCAGGCCCATGTCCGGCGGGGCGGCAGGGTGCTTGGCCTTTGCGCCGGGTATCAAATACTGGGGAAGCAGATCAGCGATCCGCACGGTGTTGAGGGTGGCGGCAGCGCTGAAGGGCTCGGGCTGCTAGATGTGTCTACGGTTTTGGCACCCGCAAAGACGCTCGGCCTGCAGGAAGGCTTTGCGCTTGGAGAGGCCGTCCACGGATATGAAATGCATATGGGCCGCACAATCGGGCCGGATGCGGAACGCCCCTTCGTGACATTTGCCAATGGCGACACTGACGGGGCAAATGACGTGACTGGCAAGATCGCCGGGACCTATCTGCATGGGCTGTTCGCGGCTGATAGGTTCCGCAGCGCTTTCCTGGCACGCCTGGGGGCAACAAGCACAGCAAACTACGATGCGGAGGTGGATCAGGTTCTGAACGCGCTCGCAGACCACCTGGAAGCACATTTGGACTTGGATGCACTGCTTACCGTCGCTCAGCCATGCTCTGCGAGCACCTGACCGGCAAGGTAGAGCGAGCCTGCGATGAGGATTGGCGCGGTGCCACCCTCTGCCGCGATAGCCTCTACAGCGACCTCTAAGGACCCATGCGGTGTGGCCACGAGGCCAGCAGCGCGCGCGAATGCAGCCAGGTCTTCAGCTGGGAGTGCGGAAATCCCAGGTCCTTGTATAACATCGACCCGATCAGCAATCGGCTTAAGGTTCTGGAAGAAGGCAGTGTTGTCCTTCGTTGCCAGCATCCCGACGATCAGCCTTGGTGGCTCTGGCCAGTCCGCCAAAGTGTCCGCTAAGGCAGTAGCAGCAGCGGCATTGTGGCCACCATCAAGCCATAATGCGCGTGGATGCAGCCGATCAACGAGCGGCCCTCGGCGGAGAGGCTGTAAACGACCTGGCCAAGACACAGTCCGCATCGCTGCTTCAGCAATCTCTTGTGTCAATTCGAATCCATCCAGGCGCTTCAACACAGCCAGTGCTGTGCCTGCATTGCCGATCTGCCAATTTCCAGCAAGAGCAGGCAGCGGCAGTGCAAAATCTAGGCTTCCGTCAACATACCGGAACCCGCCATCAGTTCGTTCTGTCCGCCAATCATCGCCACACACAGCCAAGGGGGCGCCAACGTCATCTGCGACATCTGCAATTGCCTGCATAGCCTCTGGCGTTTGAGCTGCGATGACACCAAGCCTGCCTGGTTTCAGAATACCGGCCTTTTCCCACGCGATTTTAGCGACATCCCGGCCCAAAAAATCGACGTGATCCAGGCTGACAGGCGTAATCGCGGTCATGGCGGGTGCCGGGAACACATTCGTCGCATCAAACCGGCCACCAAGGCCAACTTCAACCAAGGTTGCGTCCGCCGGGTTCTCCGCGAATGCCTGCAGTGCGGCGACTGTCGTGATTTCAAAGAGCGTTATCGGATCATCACCATTGGCTTGCTCACACCGTTCAAGCACATCCAACAGGCGATGTTCGGCAATCGGACCGTCCGCAAGGCGCACCCGTTCCGTATAGTTCACCAGATGGGGTGAGGTATGTGTGTTTACGCGAAGCCCAGCCGCCTCCAGCCCAGCGCGAATGAACGCAACTGTGGACCCTTTGCCATTGGTCCCGGCCACATGGATTACCTTGGGCAAGGTGAGATGGGGATCGCCGAGCCGTTGTAACAGCTTGAGAACGCGGTCCAGTTTCAGATCAATCAGCTTTGGATGCAGGGCTGAAAGACGCTCCATAACACCGGAGTCTGCCAGCGAGTCCGCCTTGATATCCGCCATTAGCGGGGGTCTTCGTCCGCCTTTTTCGCGGCCTCTGGGTCCACTTCGGAATACTTAGCCTCAACGAACACGCCATCTTCTAAGGATGTTACTTCGGTATCTGTCGGTGGTGGCGCTTCACCCTGCTCTTCAGCGGCAATAACGGCTTCAACAGGCAGCGGCGCTATCACTAATTCCTGGACAGGCTCGTCTTCCACCTCGGTTTGCAGCAGCAGGTTTAGAACCCGTCCTACAGTGGCTTTCAGCTCATCACGGGGCGAGACGATGTCGAGCATGCCGTGATCGAGCAAATATTCCGCACGCTGGAAACCATCGGGCAACGTCTGGCCGATGGTTTCCTTGATCACCCGTTGGCCGGCGAAGCCAATGGCCGCTGCCGGCTCAGCAATTGCAACGTCCCCCAACATGGCGAAACTGGCGGATACCCCACCCGTCGTTGGGTCCGTTAGCACGGTGATGTAAGGCAGGCCTGCGTCTTTCAGCAGGCCCAGTGCGGCGACGGTGCGTGGCATCTGCATGAGGGATAAAATCCCCTCCTGCATACGGGCACCACCTGATGCTGTGACAGCAACAAAGCCTGCTTTGTTCTCAACGGCTTTCTGTACAGCGGCAAGGAATCCAGCGCCCACAGCGGCCCCCATTGAGCCGCCCATGAATGAGAAGTCGAGGACGGCGACAACCGCCGGAGCGCCTTCAATCGTACCGGATGCAGCTTTAAGCGCATCCCCAGCACCATTCTTATTATGGGCATCCTTCAGGCGATCAGTGTAGCGCTTCTGGTCCCGGAATTTCAGCGGGTCAAGCGCCACTTCAGGCATGATCATGTCTTCGCGGCTGCCGTCGTCTAGTAGCAGCTTGAAACGCTGCTCGGCACCGATCCGCATGTGATTGCCGCAATTGGGACAGACCATCATTGCCTGTTCCAGGTCGCGATGGAAAATCATCTGGGCGCAGTCGTCACATTGGCGCCACAGGTCCTGCGGGCTTGGCGCACGGCGGACAAGCTGTTGGATGCGCGGGCGAACGTAGTTATCGAGCCAACTCATGGGACGGTGTGTCTTCCTATGTTAGCGCGCCGATCAATTGGCGTTACGGGCACCAGCAGCCAATTGCTGAACGAACCCCAATACGTCTTCAACCAAATCAGGCTTGGCTTGACCCTGATCATCCAAATTCGCCGTGACACGTTCGACAATCGCAGATCCCACCACCGCAGCATCCGCCACTTGGGAGACCTTGCCGACCATTTCGGGTGAGCGGATGCCGAAGCCGACGGCCATTGGCAGATCCGTATGTTTCTTCAGGCGCTTAACCGCTGCTTCAATGGAATCCAAGGTCGGTGATGCCGTGCCTGTGATGCCCGTGATTGAGACGTAGTAGAAGAACCCCGATGCGTGCTCCAGCACATAGGGCAAGCGATCATCAAGGGTGGTTGGCGCAATCAAGCGGACAATATCAATACCGGCGGCCTTTATCGGGTCGCGCAGTTCGGCTTCTTCTTCTGGAGGTAGGTCAACTGTGATCAGGCCATCAACGCCTGCCTCAGCCGCCGCTTTCGCAAATGTCTCACAGCCCATGATGTAGATGGGATTGAAATAGCCCATCAGTACGATCGGCGTTTCATTGTCTGATTTACGAAACTCAGCGACAGCGGCCAGCGTCTTTTTGAGGCTGACACCCTGCTTTAGTGCGCGAAGACCGCTTGCCTGCACCGAAGGCCCATCCGCGGCAGGGTCGGTGAATGGCACGCCAATTTCAATCACATCGGCACCAGCGCCCGGAAGCCCCGCTAGCAGACGCTGGAATGTCGCCGGATCGGGGTCAAAAGATGTGATGAACGGAATAAACGCGCCCCGGCCTTCAGCCTTAATAGCAGCGAAACGGCGCTCAAGGCGGCTCATAGAGGTAACCCCAGGCGTTTAGCTATAGCGAAGACATCTTTGTCACCCCGGCCACACAGATTCATGATGATGATCTTATCCTTCGCCAAAGTCCCAGCCCACCGCATCACATAGGCAAGGGCATGGGCTGGCTCAAGGGCTGGCAAAATGCCTTCAAGGCGTGCGCAGGCCTGGAAGGCTTCAATCGCCTCATCATCCGTCGCGGCCACATATTTGATCCGGCCTTCTGCCGCGAGCCAGGAATGTTCTGGCCCAATGCCTGGATAATCCAGCCCGGCGGAAATCGAATGTGCTTCGTCAATCTGGCCGTTTTCATCCTGCAGCAAATATGTGCGGTTACCGTGCAATACGCCAGGACTGCCGCCATTGATCGCCGCCGCATGCTCATCCGTATCGAGCCCGCGCCCAGCCGCTTCAACGCCATACATTTCCACGCCATCATCATCCAGGAAGGGATGGAACAGGCCAATCGAGTTTGAGCCGCCGCCGATGCACGCCACGAGCGCGTCAGGCAACCGGCCTTCAGCAGCCAAAATCTGCTCCCGCGCTTCATTGCCCATAACACACTGAAAATCACGAACCATCTCGGGATAGGGATGCGGGCCAGCGGCTGTGCCGATGACATAATAGGTATCATCCACATGCGCCACCCAATCACGGAGCGCTTCGTTCATGGCGTCTTTGAGTGTCTGCGCACCGGAGGTCACCGGTACGATTTCAGCCCCTAGCAGCTTCATGCGCGCAACATTAGGGGCCTGACGCTCAACATCAGTTGCCCCCATGTAAACGACACATGGCAGGTCAAACAGCGCGCAGAACGTGGCCGTTGCCACACCGTGCTGTCCGGCACCCGTTTCCGCAATGATCCGCGTTTTGCCCATGCGTTTAGCGAGCAAAACCTGACCAAGGCAATTATTCGCCTTGTGGCTGCCGGTGTGGTTCAGCTCATCACGCTTGAAATAGATTTTGGCACCACCAAGCTCTTTCGTCATTCGCTCAGCGAAGTAGAGCGGGCTTGGACGGCCAACATAGTGCGTCAGATAATGGTTCAGTTCTTCCAGGAAACTTGGGTCCTGGCGAGCGGCATAATACGCTTTCTCGACCTCCAAGATCAGCGGCATCAGCGTTTCGGCGACATAGCGACCGCCGAATAGCCCGAAATGCCCATCAGGGCTGGGGCCGGCGCGATAGGAATTAACGCCTTGAGGGCTCATGAAACTCATACTTTCAGGACGACATCAGGGCAGATTCCCTAAACCGCCGCGACCATACCCGTCGTCGTCAAAGTTTCCAACCATGATCAGGTGATTTTGCAGCACTGATAGTCACATCTGCAGCAATGTGGCTGGTCAGTTGGGCTCTAGGGTCTGCGCGGCCTTCAAGAATGCTTCGATCATTGCAGGGTCTTTCTCGCCACGGGCACGCTCAACACCGGAAGAAACATCAACCGCATGGGCACCAGACATCCGGATCGCTTCGGCTACGTTTGCAGCCGTTAGCCCGCCAGAAAGCATCCATTTTCCAGTTGGCGGATTATCTGCCAGCAATGTCCAGTCAAAGCTTTCTGCATTTCCGCCGGGCAGAGCATCCGGACGGTTTGGTGGCTTGGCGTCAAAAAGCAGAATGTCTGCGGCATCCCGATAACTGGACGCACCCGACACATCTGCTGCGGTGGCGATTGGAAGCGCTTTGATCACTGGTAGACCGAAGCGCCGCCGGACGGCTGCTGTACGCTCAGGCGTTTCGCTGCCATGAAGCTGCAACATATCCAGGGGCGTTTCAGCGAGGATTGCAGCAATATCCACGTCCGTCGCATTGACGATCAAGCCGACACGGATGGCACGGCGCCCCACCTGCTCCGAAAGTGCGGCTGCTTCTATTGGCGTCACGGCCCGTGGGCTCGGTGGGAAAAATACGAATCCAATATATGCGGCACCGCCGGCCAAAGCCGCTTCCAGCGCCTCTGGGTCCCGTATTCCACAAATTTTTGCGGCTATTGCACTCATAAAAAGGGACTTAAATCATTTCAGAAGTTTGTCGAGCGGCATAATCCGCTGGGCGCATCAGGTAAGGCCGTCCCGGT
>Ga0181606_10001917_pt1 | contig 18007 bp, 14 predicted proteins | sample 041ome_10_FD_132994 | JGI IMG/M metagenome (GOLD analysis project Ga0181606, IMG submission 132994) | Coastal salt marsh microbial communities from the Groves Creek Marsh, Skidaway Island, Georgia - 041412US metaG (megahit assembly) | ecosystem: Environmental > Aquatic > Marine > Intertidal... | reverse complement strand
GGTTCAAAATCGCCCTGGACGAAATTCGCCCAAAACTGGTGAACATCAACACCTCTGTCATCGGTGTCCGCCCGCCGCTTGACCTTTCATTGCTGATCGACCCGGCAGGACGGCAGGCCAACGAAACGGACGCCCTAACCGGCAGCCGCCCGGTCTTCTTCGATACAGACTGGGTTGAAACGCCCATCTACGCCCGCGAACGCCTGCCAATCGACGCTGCATTTAGCGGCCCTGCCATCATTGAACAGATGGACACGACCATCGTCATTGAACCCGGTGATCGCGTCACCGGCGACGCCCAAGGCAACCTGATTATTCATGTGGGAGCGGGCCAATGACGCTTGATCCAATTACGCTGACAGTCATCCAGAACGGCCTGCAGCAGGTTTGTGATGAAATGGACCTGGCATTCTCCCGCGCCGCCTTCAGCCCCATCATCGCAGAGGCGGATGATCGGTCCGATGGTATATATGCCGCTGAAGACGGGGCGCTGATCGCCCAAGGTGCTGGCGGCCTGCCAGTCTTTGTCGGCACGATGCAATATTCAACACGGGTACTCATTGAACGGATTGCCGAAGGGCTGACGGCTGCACCTGAACCCGGTGATATGTATTGCGTCAATGATCCCTACCTCGGCGGCACGCACCTGATGGACGTGCGCTTTGCCCGGCCCGTCTATCGCAATGGGGAGATTTTCTGCTGGCTCTCAAACACGGGGCATTGGCCGGACATTGGCGGGTCGGTCCCTGGTGGGTTTTCAGCCTCCGCGACGGCGGTGGAGCAAGAAGGCTTGCGCCTGCCGCCCGTAAAGCTTTTCAAACGCGGGCAGATGGACCAGGAGATTTTCCAAATCATCTGTTCCAACATCCGTGTCGCGGACCAGCGCATCGGGGATATTAAGGCCCAGGCTGCAGCACTGGACCTTGGCGAAGAACGGCTCTGCGCCATGCTGGATCGCTATGGCGATGACACTGTGCAAGCCGCCATCGCCGAGCTTCGTAGCCGTGCCGCAACACAAATGCGCACGCTTATTCAGGAAATTCCAGATGGCGATTATCAATCCGTCGCATGGGTGGATAGCGACGGCGTCGTCAATGAACCGCTCGCGATCCGGCTGAATATCGCCAAGGCTGGCGATCACATGACATTCGATTTCGCTGGCTCCAGCCCGCCCTGCCAAGGCCCGATGAATTCCGTGCTGGCGACCACACTAAGCTCTGTCTACCTGGCCGTGCGCCACCTTTTCCCGGAAGCCCCAATCAGCGCGGGTGCCTTTGAACCGCTGACGATCCTCCGGCCCGAAGGCACCTTCCTGGATGCCCAATACCCGCGGCCCGTATCCGGGTGTGCCGCAGAAGTCTCCCAACGCATCGCAGAGGCTGTGTTCGCAGCCCTGGTTGAAGCCCTTCCACACCGCGCCACGGCAGCACCGGCAGGCACCAGCGGTAACTTCGCACTCGGTGGCACTGATCCGACAAGCGGGCGCAGCTATGTGATGTATCAGCTGACAGGCGGTGGATATGGTGGGTCCGAGGACGGTGACGGTCTCAGCAATGGCTGCTCGACCATCGGCATTTCCAAAGCCCAGCCGGTCGAAATACTGGAACAGAATTACCCAATCCTATTCCGACGTTACGCGCTGCATGAAGGATCTGGCGGTGCTGGCGAATTTCGCGGTGGGTTTGGCCTCGACTATGAGGTCGAGCTTCGGCGCGGCGACGCCAGGGCCAGTTTCGTCATGGACCATGGCCGCTTCGGACCCCAGGGTGCGGCGGGCGGCCAAGACGGCGGCCCAAATAAAATCACCGTCTGGCGGGGTGGCATCGCCCATGTGCCAGATCATCTCTCTAAGGAGCAGGATATACCGCTCAAAGCCGGAGACCGGGTGCGCGTGCAAACGCCTGGCGGCGGCGGGTATGGCGACCCGAAGACACGATCTGCCGGCGCTGTACGCGAAGACGTTCGGCTTGGCCGCTACACAGCTGCCGAAGCAACGGCGCTATTTGGGTACTTGGAATCCTAGGAAGTAGGAAGGGCCATCGACAGTACTCACCCGCAGGCTTCCCCCCTCACCCTGCCCTCTCTCCCCTCTGGGGGGCGAGGGTTCAAAAAAGGGAGGCGGATTCCGTGAGGGTCCCCTCGCCCTCACTGGAGGGAGAGGGATCAGGGAGAGGGTGGCGACTGCGGGTCGCGAACAACCCCTAATGGGCGTGCGCCATCTCTGGAATGCCTTCTGATGCCACCCAGAACCGGCTGAGCGCTTGGTAGTGCGCCTCGACCGCTGCCGCGTCACCCTCACCCGCCGGGATGGGCTCCGGATCAAAATTCCTATGCCGGTCTTCGCCGCGCACCAGTGTTGCGGATAGGCGCGTGGGGCCAGTGTGGCGAACATGGGTTGGGATATAGCTGAAGCCGATGCCAATACGGCGGTCCTGGGTCTGGTTCGGGGCTGAGCGGTGCATCAACAGCGTGTGGTGGAATGAAACATCGCCCGGCTGCATTTCCAGGCGGACCCCGCCGCTATCATCAATCGCATCTGTCAGCGTCTGCCCGCGTGAAAGCATTGCCCGCTCATCCCGTTGGTCCTTATGCGGGCGCTGGCCTGTTGTATGGGAACCGGGGAGCACTTCAACACAGCCGTTTTCTCGTGTGGAGGGCGTCAGTGCTACCCAAGCGGTCACATGCTCAAATGGTGCCAGGCCGAAATAAGTGGCGTCCTGATGCCAAGGCACAAAGCTGCCGCTCATCGGTTCCTTCAGCCAAACCGTTGTGTGAAAAACCAGGATATCTGGGCCAATCAACTGCTCGACCGCGTCCAGAATTTTCGGGTGGCGCACCAGCTGTCCCGCCCAGGGAAACAACAGATAGGGCTTCAAGCGATTGGAGGCCTGGCGCCGGTCACCGACTTTCTTCTGGGGGCCGCAGCAGCGTTCTGCATCCACACGATATTGAGCGGCCTCAGCATCCGTCAGCAGGCGCTTTCCGGCGACATAACCCACGTCGCGATATTGCGCACATTCCGCCTCTGTCAGAACACTCATGGCTCAAATGCCCTTCACATCATGCAGTGGACGGCCCCAATCAACGGCCCGCGCTTTCGCCCGTTCGATATCTTCTTCGAGCATATAACCGTCTGCAACCAGCCGCTTTGATGCCGCCTCAATCGCTGCGATATAGCCAGCGTTATCGCCGTAACGCGCGGTAATGGACTGGCGTGGATCACCTGTTGCGGCCTGAACTTCTGGCGTTTCTGGGAATGGAATATAGCCGCCGGAAAATTCGTGCAGCGCGCCACCGCCAAGGCCGCGCCGGCGGACATTCCAGCCATTATATGTGCCAAGCGGTGCCTGGATCATCGGCGCACGGACACCCGCTGTCTCATTGCCGTCTGCATCAACAGCAGGCACCAGGATCGCATAGGCGCGTTCTTTCAGAACGTCTGGCGGCTCTTTCGACAGTATCCCGGCCTTTGCGTCCGGACCAAAATCCAGATGGGGCAGTTGGTTCGGCTCCTGGGGGATCGGGCTATTCGGGATCGCCGGGTATTGGCCCCACCACGTTTCGTAATCGACCAGTGTGCCATCCGCCCGCGTTGGCAAGCAGGAGGGTGCCGGTGCGGCCCCCGTCTTCGCCCAGGCGTCCATCCGGTCCAGCATGGCGCGGAACAGCATGGAGGTTTGGGCGATATTCAAATACTCAACGCCAGCGCTCATCTGTGGTGTCTGCAGGTTCGGGTCAGAGCCATGCTGGGTTGATGACCAGACATAAATCCGAACACCATCAGGAATCGGCAGGTCATTCCCCTCGGTATCCGTGTGCACAAGGCTCCCCCGACGCTGCCAATATTCCGTCGCCGTTTGGGAGTGCATCACCAGCGGGTCGGTATCTGGCCGCTTGAGAATGCTATCGGTCTCGCCGGTATTGTGATCGGTGGTTTCTGTGTAGGCGAACGGGAATGCGTCTGCTGGGCAGTAGTGATCTTCATGCTGCTGCCCGCCTGCGACGACGGCATTGGCGAAGCGGTGGTTCAACCATTTCCCGCCCGCGCCAGAAACATGGGGCATGACGCCATCGAAAACCTTACGGCCCCTGGCATCTTCATTGAACCCGCGCCACACGTAATCCCGGATGCAGCGACCAGTCTGTGACCGCCCATAGCTATAGGCATGGGTGATGCCGCCGCCGAGCGGATTGTCCTCACCCTCGTGATGCTTGAGGAAACTAGCCAAGTCACGCACGGCGACATGGCCGAGGCCCATCACCAATGGGTCCTGGCCTTCATACACAAGCTCGTAAATCCAGCCAGGCTCGAAGCCTTGCACCATGTGAATATGCTCTAAGCTTGGGGCAACGCCGTGTTCTACGCCCGTCGCATGCAATCCGCCGCCTTGGTCAATGCGCGCGAAACTCCAGGCGCTTGCAGGAACGACTTCCCGGGCGTCCATCGCGTAGCGGCGACGGGTCAGCACCGCGTGGCCCTGGTCCAGCGATACCGCAGGGTGGGAGCGCGTGGACGAGCGGCCGGACAGCGGGAAGCAAAACATGCCCGGCCCGCTGGCGATGAATTCGGTTCGTACCTTGCCAGTGATCGGCGCATCGCCATCCCGTGCTACGGGCAGGTCAAGCAGCATCCGACCCTGCCCTGGCAGCAAATCACCCTGCCACGCCGCCGTCACGAAGGTAAATCCGCGCCGGAACAGGAAGCCATTGCCCGCATGGGCGGCTGTGCTGGGTGCGTTGGACTGGGTGGCGTCACAGAAATATTGCAGCGCGCGGATATTCCCCCGGTTGCCGTAATCATAGAACAGTGAGCTATTGCCGCGGTCCATGTCCACTGGTTTCAGAATGACCAAGTCCGTCGCAAAGGTGACGTAGCCTTGTTCATCCCTAGGTGCGTACTGAATATCCACCACGCCCGCCTGCGCCGCAGCCAGCGGATCAACCCGATAATGCGCCCGGCCTTTCAGCCGTTCATAGGGTCCAACATCGCCAAAGCTCTGGCCATCGGCGAAGGGCTGGCTGACTGTTTCCAGGGTGATGTAATTGGTCATTGGGCGGGCCTTTCAAAAATACTGCCTACATGGTGGCGCCAGCATGGCCCTTCGGGCAACAGCCCGGTATTGTCGGCCCGAATGGGGTCATATGAGGAAGCGCCGATAATGCGCGTGTTCGAGCGTTTGGATAACGGCCATGATTGGGCTGAGGACGAGGCGGCGGTGATTGAAAGCGTCGCCCGGATGGCACGTGAGGACATTGCCCCCCGAGCGGCAGAGCTTGATCGCACCAAAGCCTTTCCCTGGGACAACGTGAAAGCCATCAACGCGCTGGGCCTGAACGGCTTGTTCGTGCCGGAAGCCTATGGTGGCGCGGGCATGCGCTATTCCGTGTATATCGAATGCGCACGGTTGGTGGCTGAAGCTTGCGCCTCCACCGGTATTGTGTGGTCCACAGTGTTTCACGCGATCAAGCCGGTGATTGATTTCGGCACGGAGGCGCAAAAGCGCCGCTTCTTACCGGTGATTGCAGATGGCGGCCTTGCAGCGCTCTGCATCACAGAACCGGATGCAGGATCTGATGCGACAGGCATGCGCACGCGCTTCACACCCGATGGCGATGATATTCTGATCGAAGGCGGCAAGCGCTTTATCTCCAACGGCGATGTTGCAGATATCTTTCTGGTCTTCGGCAAATGGTCTGAGATCGATGATCCAAAAGGTGCCATTTCAGCCCTTGTGATTGAGAAAGATGCGCCCGGCCTGAACGTCGTCCGACTCGAGGACAAACTCGGCCACCGCGCGGCATCGACCGCGGAACTGGCATTCGACGGCATTCGCGTCCCCCGCACGAACCTGCTGAAAGACCCAGGCGACGGCCTGGGCATACTCTTCGCTGCACTGAATAAATCCCGGCCAAGTGTGGCTGCCCATGCTTTAGGCATCGCGCGGGCGGCGTTTCAGGCGGGCGTTGATTACATCAATGACCGCAAGCAATCAGGCAGGCGCATCGTTGAATTCCAAGGCATTCAGTTCATGCTGGCGGATATCGCAACGGATTTGGCGATGTGCGAACGCTGGCTCTCCCACGTCGCCCAGATGATTGACGATGGCGAAGATGATGTTGGCATTGAAGCCAGCATGCTGAAAATGCGAGCGTCTGATCTGGCGATGAAAGCTGCGGACATGGCCGTGCAGCTGCATGGCGGGTATGGCTATGTCGCGGATTATCCGGTCGAACGCCTGTTCCGTGACGCCAAGATCACCCAGATTTGGGAAGGCACAAACCAAGTGCACCGGCAATTGATTGGCCGCAGTTTTGCTCGACGCTGAGCCACCTTCCCCAGCCCGACCATCGCCGCCGCCTGCGCTGGTCGTTGGCCATCGCACTGCTGTGTGGATGAGCGGCGACGGCGAAATTGCGCGGCTGTCCTTGAAGGACGCCGCCGCCCGCGCCCGCGCCGAGGCACCCGTAGTGGTGCATATGCAGAACGCGGCACGGCGGCTGGGCGGTATGCCGTTCAAGGCGTTTGACCTGCTATCCCTCTACGCGTTCGTCCGCCCGGCGCGCTTCTGCCTGCCAACGCCAAAGGGTGTCGAAGCCGCACTTGGGCTGGCAGAGCCCAAATCCATGGAGGATTCCGCTGGAGCACTCCTTGAAGCCGCACGGCTGTTGCTGGCTGAACTTGCCGCTGCCAAGCCGGACGCAGATGTCGCTGACCTTGCCTGGATCATGGCGGATGCCGGATGGGCCTGGGGCCCCGTCGTTGCCCGGGCGACGGCGGCTTCTGGTGCCACGGGTGCCAGCGCCTCAGGCCGAGGCTTCGAGGTTTGGCGGCGCTTGCCGGTATGGCGGGAGGACGCCCCTGATGGCGAGCCAAGCCAGCAGCCCGTACCCATCGAAGAAGCGCGCCGCCGCCTGACCGAAATGCTGGGCGATGATGCAGAACCACGCCCGCAGCAAGCAGACTATGCCAGCGCCTGCTCCGCCGCCTTCCAGCCGCGCGAGACTGACGAAGCCCCAGATCTGGTTCTGGCAGAGGCTGGCACCGGCGTTGGCAAAACACTTGGATACCTAGCCCCCGCAAGCCTGTGGGCGGAGAAGAACGGCGCACCTGTATGGATTGCCACCTATACGCGCAACCTTCAGCGCCAGATTGATGATGAACTGGACAGGCTCTATCCCCTGGCCGCCGATAAGCAGGCCCATGTGGTCGTCCGCAAGGGCCGTGAAAACTATCTGTGCCTGTTGAATTTTGAAGAAGCAGCGCGCGGCGGCAGGGGGCGGCCAGAAGATGCCATAGCGCTTGGCCTGATGGCGCGCTGGGCCATGGCGACACGGGACGGCGATCTTGTTGGCGGCGATATGCCGGGCTGGCTGGTGGACCTCATCGGCCCGCGCTATGCGCTGGGCTTGGCAGACCGGCGGGGTGAATGCGTCTATGCCGCTTGCGCGCACTATCAGAAATGCTTCATCGAACGCAGCGTGCGCCGCGCCCGGCGCGCCCGCATTGTTGTCGCCAATCACGCTCTGGTTATGGCGCAAGCGGCCATGGGCGGCCTGGATGATGCCCATACGCCAACGCGCTACGTGTTCGACGAAGGCCATCACGTTTTCGATGCCGCCGATTCCGCATTCTCCGCAGCCCTGACAGGCTTGGAAACCCGCGAATTCCGGCGCTGGCTGGTGGGTGCTGAAGCCCGTGCTGGCCGGGCTCGTGGCCTAAAAGCCCGTGCTGGAGAACTGCTGCCCACCGATCCGCCCAAGGCCGTGGAAAAGGGACAAGCCGCCCTCGACGCAGCGCTTAAGGGCGCATCTGCCTTACCAGGCGACGGATGGCTGCAACGCATATTGGAGGGCGGCCCGGCAGGTGCAGTCGAGCACTTCCTGGCGGCTGTATTCGCCCAGGTGCAGGCACGCGTTTCAGATAAATCATCGCCCTACACGCTTGAATGCGAGGCCCGCCCGGCCCTGGATGACGTTGTGGCCGCCGCGCGCAAGCTTGAGACTGCCATCGAAGGCATGGTCGAGCCGATGAAGACTCTGCGCACAGTCATTCTCGCGCGCTTGGAAGACGAAGTAGACAGCCTGGAAACCCAAACCCGCCAGCGCATCGAAGGCATTGCCCGCACACTGCTGCGCCGCAGCGCACAGCTCACCGCATGGCGCGATATGCTGACAAGCCTGCAGGAAGCCGCCCTGGAAGACTTCGTTGATTGGCTGCAGTTGGATAAGATGGACGGCCAAGTCCGCGACATTGGCATGCACCGCCACTGGGTCGATCCATCAAAACCGTTCGCCCATGCCGTGCTGGAATCCGCCCACGGCGCCGTTGTGACCTCTGCCACTTTGACGGACCGGACGGAGGATGTGGAGCAGAACTGGCTGGCAGCTGAAGCCCGCACCGGCGCATCGCACCTGCTCCAAAAAGCGCTGCGCGCGCGTGTCGCCAGTCCCTATGACTACGGTCGCCAAACCAAAGTGTTTGTGGTCACGGACGTCAACCGCAATCGCCCAGAGGACGTTGCGGCGGCCTATAAGTCGCTATTCATGGCCTCCAACGGCGGGGCGCTTGGGCTATTCACAGCCATCAACCGCATGCGCGACGCCCATGGTCGCATTGCCGAAGCGCTGGAGGAAGCGCGGATTCCGCTCTACGCCCAGCACATCGACCGCATGGCACTGGCAGACCTCGTTGAGATTTTCCGGGCGGAGGAAAACGCCTGCCTACTCGGCACGGACGCTGCACGTGACGGCGTTGATGTGCCCGGCAAATCACTCCGCCTGATCGTATTCGACCGCGCGCCCTGGCCACGCCCAGATATCCTGCACAAAGCCCGGCGGGCGCATTTCGGCGGACGGGAATATGATGACCGCATTGTCCGCCTGCGCCTCGCCCAAGCCTTCGGACGGCTGATTCGGCGCCAGGATGATCGTGGCGTATTCGTGATTCTGGATAGCCGCACGCCAAGCCGCTTGTTCACAGCCTTCCCCGACGGCGCAGAACCCGAACGGGTTGGCCTGAGCGAAGCCATTGCTGGTGTCACAGACTTCTTCAACACAAAAGGATAACGCAATGCGCCGCTACCGCTTTCTAACCGGCACCGATGACCGCAGTTTTTGTGATCGCATTACAGAAGCGCTGAATGATGGCTGGGATTTGCATGGCGCCCCCTCCCTCACCTTTGACCCGACCAAAGGCCGCGTGATCTGCGGCCAAGCGATCATTCGGGAAGAGCCGGACGCTGCTGATTCCGATACAAACTAACTTTGCTCCCAGCCCCACCAATCGCGAATTGATTGGCCCATGATCAGCGCCAGGTCTGCCTTTGCGAGAAACGGTAATTCCGCCGTAAACATCTCCACGCACTGCTGCCAGGAACACGGCATCTTGGTGATGTCCGTTCCCCAGAACATGCGGGCGGGGCCAAACGCCTGATATATCTGCTCAAGATATGTATGCATCGCAGGAAATGGATATGGCTCGCTTGAATACCCGGGCGCGCCCGTTGCTTTCACGGCAATGTTGGGATGCTTGGCCAAGGCCAGCAATTGGGGAATATGCGTCATGGACGCGGCATCTTTCAGCGTCGTGGTGCCACCACGGCCGCCAAGATGGTCGATGGTGATCTTGAGGCCCGGATGCCGCTCTGCGATTTGGCCGAATTGCGCCAGAGAATCTGTGCAGAGCGCTGCAATCGGTACGCCCGCCTGCTCTGCCTCCTCAAACAGCCAGTCGAAGCGGCCTTCGTGCAGGTGTTGCCGTTCAGGTTCATCCATGAAGGTGTAGCGCAGTCCTAACATGCCCGGTTGATCCCGCCATGCGGCGATCTTGCCCCGTGAGGCTGGGTCGTCCAAGGGCAGTGATCCCATGATCGCGAACCGGCCCGGATAGTCCTTTACCGCTTTAAAGGCCATCGCGTTTGACCCAGGGTCCCAGCCAGGGGGATGGATAACGGCACCGTGGACGCCGGCTGCATCCATCATTGCAACCGCTTCCTCCGTATCAAATGAAGAAACCTGGCGATGCGAGAGATTACTCGGCAGGCCAGAACCCCAAAGATGAATTTGTGCGTCGATGATTTGCATGAACGATCAATCCCATATGTGCATCGCCATTCCGCCCGGAAATCGGCTGGCAAGCAAGGGGGCGTTGTGTTGCGACCGATCCCGGTCTACGCCTGAAATCAAATACAGACCGTAATGAAAGCAAGTCTCATGGCTGATCTTCTAAAAATGGACCCCGCCCGCATCGCCCGTCTTCGCGACCCAGCACGGCTGAAGCAGATCGATCCAGCAACTATTCTGGACCATGTGCAGCCACTGGCAGACGGCCCGATCCTGGATGTAGGCGCAGGCGTCGGTTTTGTTAGCCTGCCGTTTGCGCGACTGCTTCCAGGCCGCGATATCATCGCCTGCGATATTCAAGCGGGCATGATTGAATTGCTAACGGATGATGGCGCAGCCGAAGGGCTAACGAACCTAAAGCCCACGCTTATGCCTGGCCCGTCAAGCTTACCGGTGCCAGATGCATGTGCTGCAATGCTGGTCATGCTGCAGGTGCATCACGAGTTAGATGACGCTATCAGCCTGCTCCGCGAATGCCACCGCGTTCTTCAGCCAGGAGCGCCGCTTGTCATCGTTGATTGGGTTGCAGGGGATATTCCGAGCATGGCCAGCGGTGGTCGCCGTGTCGCTGCAGAAAACATACGACAACAGGTCGCGGAAACCGGATTTAAGGACGTTACTGATCATCCCGTCTATACCGTCCATTCAATGACGGTGGGGATTGCCTAACAGCTAGGCCATCAGCTTCAAGCGGATTTCCATAAAGCGTGTGAAGCCTTTGGTGAGGGTCCGGTTGATTCTGCCCCGTGGTTCAAACCCAACAGCCTTCAGCACCATCGCCATCGCACGTTCAACGTGCTGCGGGCGGTATAAGCGCATCGCGCGCTGCAGGTATTCCTTGGCGCAACGCTTCCTGTCATAGGGCGCTTCGTCATCATTGGCGGCGTAGAACGCATAGGCCAACTCGTCGTCTTCACTCTCCGCAATACGGCTAACGGCGATGCGCAGGCGGCGCAGGCGGCTGGGTTGCTCGACCTCAAGATACCGTTTCAGCGCCTTATAAAACATCGCGTAATGGCGCCATTCATCGGTCGCGATGCGGCGACACACTTCGCGCAAAACCGGTTCTTCGGAGGCCTCAGCAATTGCGGTGTAGTAGGAGCTCGTGCCGACTTCGACCATGCATCGGGCAATTAGCTCGCCAGAGCGGGAGCCACGCACGCTTTGGTCGCTCTCAACTTCAATGCTGTAGCCGTCGCGAAACCGCTGGAAGCGTGCGTCATAATCAAACGCTGCATCTGCCATCTTCGCCCACCGGCCAAGTACGGCACCATGCTGCACTTCCTCAACCGCCCAGTCCCGGGCGAGCTTCTGCATCGTCAGGTCATCGTGGAAAACATTGCAAAGATAGCTGGCGTAGTCGTCCGCATTGGATTCAACCAACGCTGCCGCTTTCACGATCTTTACAAGCTCTTTGTCGACAAGGTCCGCACGGAAATTATCCCACGGAATGTCATCGACAGACCAATGGGTCGACACGATGCTTCTCCCTCGCAGATCATCCAAACCACATAACATACGCGCCAGGGCGCACTGCTATGTGACAACAATTACCTCTGTAGATAGTTGCGATCAAGTCTGATCTCAAGGACGCAATTGTGATCATTTCGCGGCAGACGCGCCCCATAAACACCGCGGCCAGCGCAGCCAAAGCCGCGCTAAGCCTTACTGTTTGAGGTGTAGAAGCAAATCGGCCTGATGGCCGATAGGCACCCGTCAGTGCATTGCGCTGCGACGCACTGCGGCGATCTGGCCAAGCGCGACATCGACGCGACGTTCAGCGTCTGCACGCGCCCCGTCATCACCAGCATCCGCCAAAGCGTCCTGGGCCGTCTGCAGATCCTTCTCTGCACGTCCGACATCAATGTCGGAGACGCGCACAGCAGATTCCGCCAACACGGTGCAGCGCTCGCTTGTGACTTCGGCGAAACCGCCAGCCACAAAAATACGATCGCTGACCTCGTGGCCCTCGTATATCTCAATCACCCCCGGACGAACCGAGGCAATCAACGGAGCGTGGCCGGGCAGAACGCCGAAATCGCCTTCACCGCCGGGCACGACAACCATGTCGACCGGCAATGAAACAACGAGGCGTTCTGGCGAAACCAGCTCAAAAGCGACTTTATTGTCCGCCATATCTCCCAATCCTAACAGGCTCTGGGCCTAACAGGCTGCGTACGCGTTCTTATGCCGCTTCAGCTGCCATTTTCTGCGCTTTCTCGATGGCTTCCTCAATTGGGCCGACCATGTAGAAAGCTGCCTCCGGGAGGTCATCGTAGTCACCATCACAGATGCCTTTAAAGCCCTTGATGGTATCTTCGATGTTAACAAATTTGCCAGGGCTGCCCGTGAACACCTCGGCGACGTGGAACGGCTGGCTCAAGAAGCGCTGAAGTTTACGCGCGCGAGCAACCGTCAGTTTGTCTTCTTCGGACAGCTCATCCATGCCCAAAATCGCGATAATATCCTGCAGCGCTTTATACTGCTGGAGCGTTTCCTGCACCGCACGGGCGGTGTTATAGTGCTCGTCGCCAATAACGCGTGGGTCCATAATACGCGACGTGGAATCGAGCGGATCAACCGCAGGATAAATGCCCAATTCAGCAATTGAACGGTTCAGAACCGTCGTGGCGTCCAAGTGGGCGAAGGTGGTAGCAGGTGCCGGATCGGTCAAATCATCCGCTGGCACGTATACGGCCTGGACTGACGTAATCGAGCCCTTGTTCGTGGACGTAATCCGCTCTTGCAGAGCACCCATATCCGTACCAAGCGTCGGCTGATAGCCAACCGCGGATGGGATACGACCCAAAAGCGCGGACACTTCGGAACCGGCCTGAGTGAAGCGGAAAATGTTATCGACGAAGAGCAGAACGTCCTGGCCTTCTTCGTCACGGAAATATTCAGCCTGGGTCAAACCAGAAAGCGCCACACGTGCACGCGCACCCGGCGGCTCATTCATCTGACCATAAACGAGAGCCGCTTTAGACTCGCCGCCTTCAAGGTCGATAACGCCAGACTCAATCATCTCGTGATAGAGATCGTTGCCTTCACGCGTCCGCTCGCCAACACCAGCGAACACGGAATAACCGCCGTGTCCCTTAGCAATGTTGTTGATGAGCTCCATGATAAGCACGGTCTTGCCAACGCCAGCGCCGCCGAACAGGCCAATCTTACCGCCCTTCGCGTAAGGTGTCAGCAGATCAACAACCTTAATGCCGGTAACAAGCTGATCCGCTTCCGTCGACTGATCGACGAATGCAGGTGCTGCACGATGGATTGGCGAGCGCTTCACCATGTCGATTGGGCCGCGTTCGTCAATCGGATCGCCGATAACATTCATGATGCGGCCAAGCGTACCTGGACCAACGGGAACCGTAATCGGCTCACCGGTGTGCTCAGCTTCCGCGCCGCGCACGAGACCTTCCGTCGCGTCCATCGCGATGGTGCGGACTGTGCTTTCGCCAAGATGCTGGGCAACTTCCAACACCAGAAGGCTGCCGTCTTCACGTTTAATATGCAGCGCGTCCAGAATCGGCGGGATGTCGCCATCAAACTGAACGTCAACAACTGCGCCCGTAATCTGCGTGATACGGCCAACGGCATTATTCGCCATGGTGTCAGCTCCTCGTCAAAGAAATAGGTTAGGCCGCTAAAGGGCCTCAGCGCCAGAGATGATTTCGATAAGCTCTTTCGTAATCATCGCCTGTCGCGTGCGGTTATAGGTTAACGTCAGGCTATTAATCATTTCACCTGCGTTGCGAGTGGCATTGTCCATGGCAGTCATACGGCTGCCATGTTCGGAGGCTGCGTTTTCAAGCAGCGCTTTGAATAACTGCACCGAGACATTGCGCGGCAGCAGTTCTTCTAGAATGGATTCTTCGGTCGGCTCGTATTCGTAGACTGCACCGCCAAGATCAACTTCTTCTTCGCCTTCAGCCAATGCCGGCGCTTCTGCCGGGATAAGCTGCTGCGCCGTCACCACATTCGCGATGGCGGATTTGAATTGGGCGTAGATTAGGGTGCAAACGTCAAATTCGCCATCCGCAAACATCGTGCGCAATACGTCGGCAACACCATCGGCTTCCTCATAAGAAACCGACCGGCGGCCAAGGCCATCAACATGGTGAACAATGCTATCGCCGAATTCACGGCGCATCTGGTCACGACCTTTACGGCCGACTGTCAGCAGCTTTACGGTCTTGCCTTCGCTTGTCAGCTCTTGGGCCAAAAGGCGCGCGCGGCGAACGATATTGCCGTTGAAGCCACCACATAGGCCACGATCAGCCGTAGCAACCACAATCAAATGCGTCTGATCGGAACCGGTGCCGGCAATCAATGCTGGCGCACCGGGCGAACCCTCAACGCTGGCACCGAGGGACGCAAGCATCCGTTCCATGCGCTGCGCATAGGGGCGCGCGGCCTCAGCCTGCTCCTGGGCGCGACGCAATTTCGCCGCGGCAACCATCTTCATTGCCGAGGTGATTTTACGCGTCGCCTGAACACTGGCGATGCTACCGCGGAGCTCCTGCAAACTGGCCATGGGCGTCGCTTCCCGTTTCTCTCGTTACTACTGCTTTGACGCCGAAGATCAGGCGAAGTTCTTCGCGAAATCAACGAGGAAGGATTTAATCGCTTCCTCTGAGGACTCGCTGAGATTGCCTGTCTTGTTGATGTCCGCCATCGCATCCGCAACCCGGTCACGGGCGGCAGAAAGCATGGCTTCTTCAAAGCGTACGATGTCCCGAACTGGGATCGTATCCAGATGACCGTTAACACCGGCGTAGATGGACATGACCTGTTCAGCAACGGAAAGCGGAGAATATTGGCCCTGCTTCAGAATTTCCGTCAGGCGCGCACCACGGGCCAGCAAGCGCTGGGTGGCGGCATCAAGATCAGACGCGAACTGGCTAAATGCTTCCATTTCGCGGAACTGCGCGAGCTCCAACTTAATCGAGCCAGCAACTTTCTTCATGGCCTTGGTCTGCGCGGCAGAACCAACACGGCTAACCGACAGACCAACGTTAATGGCCGGACGCACGCCTTTGAAGAACAGGTTCGTTTCCAAGAAGATCTGACCATCCGTGATCGAAATCACGTTGGTTGGAATGAATGCCGACACGTCATTGCCTTGGGTTTCAATGATCGGCAGCGCCGTCAAAGAACCACTGCCATTCGCTTCGCTCATCTTCGCAGCGCGCTCAAGCAAGCGGCTATGGAGATAGAAGACATCGCCTGGATACGCTTCACGACCAGGTGGGCGGCGCAGCAGCAAGGACATCTGGCGATAAGCGGTCGCCTGCTTGGAGAGATCATCATAGATGATCAGAGCATGCATGCCATTGTCACGGAACCATTCGCCCATGGCGCAGCCAGCGTAAGGTGCCAGGAACTGCATTGGCGCAGGCTCGGAAGCCGTTGCGGCGACGACGATGGTGTATTCCATCGCGCCATATTCTTCCAAGGTCTTTACGACCTGGGCAACGTTAGAGCGCTTCTGGCCGACAGCGACGTAGATGCAATAGAGCTTTTTGCTCTCATCATCGCCAGCATTAGCCTGCTTCTGATTGATGATCGCGTCGATAGCGACAGCGGTCTTACCGGTCTGGCGGTCACCAATGATCAGCTCACGCTGGCCACGGCCAACAGGGACAAGCGCGTCAAGTGCTTTAAGGCCAGTCTGCATCGGCTCGTGAACCGATTGACGTGGGATAATGCCAGGCGCTTTGACTTCAGCCAGGCTCCGCTCGTCACCTTCAATCGGGCCTTTGCCGTCAATCGGGTTGCCGAGACCATCAACAACGCGACCGAGCAGGCCTTTGCCCACGGGCACGTCAACGATTTCACCGGTCCGCTTGACCGTATCGCCTTCAGAGATGTTGCGGTCATCACCGAAAATAACGACACCGACATTATCGGTTTCGAGGTTCAGAGCCATGCCCTTCGAACCGTCGGCGAACTCGACCATTTCACCGGCCTGCACTTCATCAAGGCCGAAGACGCGCGCAACGCCGTCACCGACTGAAATGACCTGACCGACTTCAGCTACATCAGCTTCAGTTCCGAAGTTTGCAATCTCATTCTTCAGGATTGCAGAAATCTCGGCTGCCCGAATTTCCATCAACCAGCTCCCTTCATGGCGAGTTCAAGGCGCTGCAGCTTGGAGCTGAGCGAGTTGTCATACATTCTGGACCCAAGGCGAACGACTAGCCCGCCCAACAGGTCCGGATTTACTTTGGTTTCGACCCGCGCTTGCGCGCCGACAGTCTTCTTAATTGCGTCTGTAATCTTGGCCAGAGCGCCATCGTCCAACGGCCGTGCCGTAGTGACTTCCGCCGTAACCTCGCCGCGCTTTTCAGCCAGCAGGTCGAGGAAAGCGCTGATCATTTGATCCAGCACAAACAAACGACGATTGCGCGCCAATACCAGCACGAAATTCTTGGTCAGGCCATGCATGCCAGCCTTATCGGCGATAGCGGACATGGCGTTCTGCTGTTCGGAACGGGATGTGACGGGGCTGCGCACCATACGGCGCAGATCGTCGCTTTCAGCCAACGCAGCATTCAGCCCACGGAGATCATCCGCGACCTGATCAAGCGCTTTCTGCTCGTCCGCAAGCTCATATAAAGCCGAGGCATAACGCCCGGCGAGCCCGATTATGGATCCAGATTGGGAGGCCACCCTTAACCCTCATCTATGGTTGGCGAACACGCCGCCTCGACATGACGAATGCGCGCTCAAAGCGGCGGGCCGGAGCCTTCCGCGTCAACCGCGCTTCAAATACGCCCCCGCACGTCCGTCTTAGAACCCACAGTCGAGACGGCAGTTTGGCTATCACAGGGTATGGGGGCACGCAAGCGTTCTAGGCAAAACCTGGGGTGTCCATACTGACGCAGGACGCGCCGAAGCGCCTGAATTTCCGCTTGGCCAGGGTCTGGGTTTCAGACTTGCAGCAAATTGCCGCAAGTCTCAGAGGAAGCTGTAGGGATCAACATCCACATGCAGCCGCACCCCGCCTTTGATCTCCAGCGGGTCTAGCCATTCCTTGAGATACGCTTGCATCTGCGTCTCCCTCTGCCCCTGGACCAATAGGCGAAAGCGCCAACGACCACGCAGTTGTGCAAGCGGTGCGGGTGCCGGGCCGAGGACACGCACCCCTTCCCAACGGGGAGCGGCACGGGCTGTGACACGGGCTGTGCGCTCTGTCGCCGCAAAGTCCTTACCGGTGATGATAATAGCGGCGAGTCGGCCATGGGGCGGCATCCCAGCCATTTGTCGGGCCGCGGATTCGGCAGCGACAAATGCGTCCCGATCTGACGCTGCTATCGCCTGCATCACGGGATGCTCAGGCTGGTGGGTTTGGATCAATGCCCGCCCCGGCGATTCGGCCCGGCCTGCCCGGCCCGCAGCTTGGGTGAGCAGTTGATACGTGCGTTCAGCAGCGCGCAAATCCCCGCCGCCAAGGCCCAAGTCCCCGTCCACAATGCCAACGACCGTCAATTCCGGGAAATGGTGGCCCTTGGCCAGAACTTGGGTGCCGATAGCAATATCGATCTCCCCCGCCGCCATGCGCTGCGTGAAGTCCCGGATTGCCTGAGGGATGGCCAGCGTGTCGGAGGATGCGACTTCCACCCGGGCATCAGGCCATCTGGCCATTGCTTCTTCCGCCACCCGCTCAACCCCGGGGCCAGAAGGCGCGAACCGGTCTTCCGCGTCACAGGTGGGACAATTGGTTGGCGGACGGGCGGAATAACCGCAATGATGACAGATCAGGCGGCCATGCAGGCGATGCTCCACCAGCCATGCTGTGCAGTGGGGGCATTCCAACCGCTCGCCGCAGGCGCGGCAGAGGGTCAGCGGCGCATATCCCCGGCGGTTCAGGAAGAGC
>Ga0181606_10001915_pt1 | contig 18012 bp, 17 predicted proteins | sample 041ome_10_FD_132994 | JGI IMG/M metagenome (GOLD analysis project Ga0181606, IMG submission 132994) | Coastal salt marsh microbial communities from the Groves Creek Marsh, Skidaway Island, Georgia - 041412US metaG (megahit assembly) | ecosystem: Environmental > Aquatic > Marine > Intertidal... | reverse complement strand
TTTCCAGACAAAATATCTACAGCTGATAGTACCCTCGGACATGAAAATCAAAATTTATTCCAAACCCGACTGTGAATACTGTACCCTGGCGGAAGACCTGGCGCGAAGCGAAGGTCTGTGTTATGAAAAAGTAAATATCGAGAAAGATGAACTTAAAGAACTTTGCAATGGTCGCCTGGACGCGTATCCGCAAATATTCAATGACGGGGTCAGGATTGGTAATTATTTCGATTTTCAGGAGTGGGTCGAGGAAAACGTGGAACCCATGTTAGTGCCAAACATGGACCGGTTTACGACGTTTCCCATAGCGCATCAAAATCTATGGGATCTGTACAAGCGCGCACAACATTCGAATTGGTCGGCGGAAGAGATCGATCTGTCCGCGGACAAGGACGACTGGGACAAACTCACCGAAAACGAGCGACATTTCATCAAGTGGGTGCTCGCGTTCTTCGCCGGGTCCGATGGCATCGTGTTCGAAAACTTGAACACGAATTTCGCGGATGAAGTGCAATACACCGAGGCTCGAGCGTTCTACGCCTTTCAGGGCTTTAACGAACACGTGCACGGTGAGACGTATTCTCGATTGATCGATCGCTTGATCACAGACCCCGTGGAGAAGAACCAATTGTTCACCGCGGTGAATTCCATTCCGAGCATCAAACAAAAAGCCGAATGGGCGATGCGATGGTTCTCGCGGGATCGACCGTTCGCCGAACGCCTGTTCGCGTTCGCGTGCGTGGAGGGTATATTCTTTAGTGGGTCGTTCTGTAGCATCTTCTGGTTGAAGAAGCGCGGACTCATGCCCGGACTGTCGTTCAGTAACGAATTGATTTCCCGCGACGAGGGGTTGCACCTTGAGTTCGCGGTTGAGTTGTTTAGGATGTTGCGCAAGAAACCATCGGTGGAGACCGTGCACAGCATCCTACAAGAAGCCGTGGAGATTGAGAAGAGTTTCATCCTCGACGCACTGCCGTGTTCGCTCATCGGGATGTCCGCGGACAAGATGAGTCAGTACATCGAATACGTGTCCGACAGACTCCTGAAACAGATCGGGTATGCGACCATGTGGAACACAAAGAATCCATTCGATTGGATGGAGGCGATCTCGCTCGAGGGCAAGACCAATTTTTTCGAGAAGCGTGTGGGCGAATATGCAAAGGTGTCCGAGACCGTGGACACGACCTTAGGATTTGATGAAGAATTTTAATATCAGATATATGTATATTATCACATGGCGAGTAAAGGTGCATTACTGATGGTCGTCATGCTGTGTTTTTTCCTATGCTTGACATCATCCGTTGGTGCGTACGCCATGAGTGGATCGGGCTCGGGACCCGCACCCGCGCCGTCTCCGAGCTCGGGGTCGGGCTCTTACAAACTTCGTGACGCAAAAACCGAAGCGAATGAAATGGGTGGAGGAAACGACGCAATCTTTTTGGACCGTCACTTAGTGGATTGTGATGATGATGGGTTGAACCAATTTAAACTTGGTAGACCAAGCGAGACTCAAATTAGTTACAGCTATAAATGTCTCGATGGCATAGATAGTCCAGCCAATATTGAGAAGAATTCGGGCGCTAACGATTGGGGTGGAGGAAACACCATATTTTTAGACAGACATAATGTAGATTGTGGAGACAATCCAATTGCAAAATTTAAATTGGTGAGACCTACTGAGCATACGATTCGATATGATTACACGTGTAACTCAAAAAAAGTGACTGGTAGTTGTACGGACCTAAATACTGGGTGGAATGAAGAAAGTGATAAAAATATTTTTCTTGATCGTCACGATGTAAAATGTGATGACAATCAGGTTATCACACAGTTTAAACTAAATCGAGATGGGAATGGTAAATTTAGATACGATTATAAGTGCTGCGAAATGTAAGCCCGAAGCTGAAGAATTTTAATATCAGATATATGTATATTATCACATGGCGAGTAAAGGTGCATTGTTGGCTATTGCCATGCTTTGTTTTTTCCTATGCTTGACATCATCCATTGGTGCGTACGCCATGAGTGGATCGGGATCGGGACCGGGACCCGCACCCGCACCCGCGCCCGCACCCGCACCCGCATCATCAGAAGAAGACACACACGTGAGTGGTCAATACGTTCGCATTCACCGAGTCGGAGGTGATGTCATTAATGTCTCGGAGATGGGGGTGTTTGACGAGAACGGTGCGTTGATATCGAAGGGTGCGACGGTTACGGGTGGTACCGACGCACACCCAGCGGGTCCGTACGCGAACCTGACGAATGGCGCACTCGATGATTTCGCACACAATCTTGACACCACGGGTGAAGATCACATCACCATCGATCTCGGTTCGACGAAGAAGATCGGCGAGGTCATTTTGGTGAACCGAAGAGACTGTTGCCAAGATCGGATCGTTGGTAAAAAACTGCAAATCTTGGATGCATCGAAGAATGTGGTGAAAGAGATCAATATCACGGATACGCGCATGGTGTACAGCTGGACGCCGACGAATACGACGTTCAACAGTCGATCGTTGCCTTCGGGTGTGACTACGGCGAAGGGTTGGGTCAATAAAGGCGTGCGCCCAGAAGGTCCTGTCGGTGGTGCTCCGATCGAGGAAGGCGATTGCTTCAACGCGACTCGTGCTGCGGGTCATAAGATTTATGGGTACCGCACGGCGTCCCATGGATCGCCGAACACGTGCTTTTACTACAAGGATGACCCAGGTTGGACCGATTTGTCGAGCGAGGTATTAAATGACGTAGAAGCACATCGTATTGGATGTACAAAAGTCTCTAGTAAAATTGAGTCTGCATGCTCAAACTAGCGTGGGCGAATACGCAAAGGTATCCAGAATTTTTAAATATGAATATTTCAAAAAAATATGAACATATGTCATGGTCACCTCTACCACCACGGCTGAAGAGTGGGACAAAAAAAGCGAGGCGCTGCTCAAAGAATGGAAAGAGAAAGCTTCGGGGTATCGATGGTTACACAACCACGCAAGAATGCATAACAAATACATATCCGATTGGCTGTCGTACCCGAGCATAGTCATCGCATCCGTGACGGGTGTCGGTGGGTTCGCGTTCATGAATCCTACGGGCGATGGAGAAGTTCCCGACAATGTTCGATGGTTTCAAATCGCGTTTGCAACGCTCAACGTCATCGGAGGCATACTCACGAGTGTCGGTAAATTCTCACAAAGTGCCTCGCTCGTTGAAAAGCATTCGATCGCATCTATTGCATATTCTAAACTCTACCGCGCCATAGACATGGAATTGACATTGGACCCAGAACATCGACAACAGAAAAGTGTCGCTGATTTGGTGCGTACATTCAGAGAACATTACGACCGACTGTTAGATGAGTCTCCAGACCTTCCGTGCACGAGCATCATCGCGTTTCAAAAGAAATTCAACGGAGACCCTCGAGCGAAACCTGAGGTGACGAATGGTTTATCTCCCGTCATCAAAGACGTCGACTTATCACCCGAACAGTCCGTGAGTGCGATCTTGCATCGATGGAAAGAGAAGGTCACGCGACCTAAGACTCCTTCAGTTCAATTGACTACCAGAGTCAGTGTATGATGAATCGCTCTAACGGCGGAATCATCGCGTCGATCCACCACTTTTTCTTTTTTGAATCCCACTTGGCGCCGTGCTCTTTCGCATATTCCTTTTCGGAGTACGGCACGTCCAGGTGCACGCGTGGTTTTTTGTTACCAGCCCCGATCGCCTCGTTCGCCAGTCTGTCCGCGTGGTCATTCCCGACGCTGTGTGCATCCTTCCCCCCGGTGTGTGCGCGAACTTTGTGCACCTCGACGTTTGGCGTCGCCTTGTACATCGCGTGCGCGCGTCGCACCATGTCTTTGTTGGGTATGTCTTTCACCCAACCGCTCGCGGCGCATTTGTCCCCATACTCTCCAACACACCGGAGCGCGTACGTGGAATCCGTGCACACGGTGACGAGTTCTCCGCGCGCTATCTCATCTGACAGTATCTCATGCGCTTCGATGAGTGCACCGAGTTCTCCCGTGTTGTTCGATTGCTTACCGATCACGCGTCTCGACACGTTTCTAGGATCGTCATCGCCGAAATAAATACCTATTCCCGCGATGGCGGTGGGTTTGCCATTGTGCATACACGACCCGTCGGTGTATACGTAAATCATACTTATACGTGCATGTACGCGTTTGTTTAATTTAGGCGTCGTCCACAAAGTAACGCCACTGTGTCTTATATTTATCGTACACCAACTCGTACACGTTTCCAGTCGGTGCAGTCTCGTACGGACCCGCGTGGGTTCGGTCGAGCATTAACGGTCGACTGTTGGCATCGCGCGCCGCTTTGTTCGGCCACACCCCGAAATTCGCCACGATGTAATACGTCGGCGGCTTGAGTGCATCCTTTCCAGCGCCGTAATGTTTCATGACCTTGACTTCTCCACATATAGAAGCGTAAAAATTAGTCAACTCGAGGTTGAACTCTTTGATCATTTTCGTATGGTTCACCGTAAGTCCCATCTTTGAATGAACTCGAGAAAAAAATATTTGCAAAAAGTAACCAACCAGTTGTGATGGATCCGAAAGTCATCGGTCTGATAGTCATCATTCTTCTCGTGGTAGGCTTCATGGCGTACCGCAGTTTGTCCGGTGGGGAAGATCCAGAACTTTCCCAGGCAGGACCGTCCGATGCAGCCGCCATGACTGGCGACGCTGACACCGATATCGCCGAAACCGCCCAAGTTGACATGGAAGATGTCGTGCCCGAAGGCGCAGAAACCGTCGAGGAGCCGGTGCCTGAAAACGAACCGAGCGTGGAACCGAAACAAATTCAAGGTCTCGTCGGATGGTTCACGGGTGATAGCTGGGACGAAGACAAGCAAATCTGGGTTGATCTTTCCGACGCCAAGAACGACGCCACCGAGGTGAAGGGGTCGATCGTGGTCGACTCTTCGAACTTTTCCAACAACAACAAGTTCCTCATCGGCGGCGTTGACGCCGGCATTCGTTTCCCCCAAGAATGCTTAACGACTGGTCGTAAATACACCATGTTCACCGTGGCTCGCTATAACGGTGCGTCGCGTCAGCGAATCTTCACCGGGGTCAACGGCAATTTCTTCAGTGGATTCCACGCTGGGTCCACAGGTGGTGCTCACCGCGACGGTTCGTCTTGGATCGCGTGGAACGGACATCCAAGTGATAGCAATCGGGACGATCAAAAGTTCATCGTTCACACCGACATGAAGGCTTTGCTTCGACGAAACGGCATTCGCCGGTCAGGTCTGACGAACTATCGAGGACAAATCCCGAGACAGATGACCATCAACTACGGCTCGGACAGTGAACGGTCAGACTGGGCGGTCGCTGAGGTGATTTTCTTCAAAGGTGAACTGCCCGCGTCGGAATACAAAAAAATCGAAACCTATTTGTTTAAGAAGTACATGATCGGTCGCGAGATCCGACCTGCGGTGCACACCGCGCAAACGTGGGGGCGTTATGAAAACTTTGGATCGATTGCGAACACGGGTCAAATTTGTGGCGACGAAGGGATGTTGACCAACACGTTCCTCTTACGACACCGCGGTGCGAACAACGAACCGAATGGTAATTTCGATTTCAGAGGCGATTGCATCCAAGCCATGGACGGTGGTATCGAAGACAAGAACGGTCAACTCGTGAGCACCGATCAAGGAGAGTGGTGGGAAAACTACGGCAAACTCATAAACATGGATTGTAAAGACAAGGCGATCTCGGGATATGCGTTCGAAGCGGTCGGGGACAAGAACCTTCGTAATAAGTTTTCGTGTCACAACGCCCCACTCAACAAGCAATCGTGCTATGCGAAAGAGACCGCTCTCGCACAGGTGGGATCGGGTAACATCATGGAGACCCTCGACAACGCCAGAATCGCGTGTGATTCCCATACACAGGCAATGACCAGGTTGGAGTTGGTCAACGAGGGTGGACAACTCAAGTACAAATATAGATGCTGTAACCTCGAGGATTTGTAATCAAAAATAATTTCGTCATATATATCAATTAGTATGATTGCCATCATCGGCGGAATCGTGGTCCTCATGGTGATCCTCATCGCCGTCTTCATGATGCGCGGAGGAACCGACGAGACGGGCGACGTTGGACCCGCGCCCTCGGAAGAAATGAAATACAATCCAGACACCGCGGCAGAGACCGTCCCACAACCACCGGTGGGTGATGAAGACGTCCCCGCACTCGAAGATGAAGAACAGGTTGTCGAGGTTGAAGTTCCCGCGGATGCCCCGTCCGTCGCCGACCCGACGAGCATCGATGGCTGTGTCGGATGGTTCACAGGCGAGAGCTTCGACGATGATAACCAGGTCTGGAAGGATTTGTCAGGTAAGAATAATGACTGCACCGAAATCTTGGGTGAGATTTTCAAGACCGATGATGCATCTGGAAACTTTTACATCCAGGGTACGAAGGAGGACGGTCTGAAATTCCCAAAGGAGTGCATGACGAAGAACAAAAAGCACACGTTCTTTTCGGTGGCCAGGTACACGAGTCTCGATAGCCCGGACAACAACCATCGAATTTTCGACGGTGTCGATGCGAACTATTTGGTTGGATTCCACCATTACGCGCCGTGTCACGGCGCCGTAGGCACAGGTCATCGAGACGGTAACGGCTGGGTGGGACACTGGGAGTGTGCCGTGCATCACAAGAAGGGTGATGACATGGCATGGGTCTTACACACTGATCAAAAGAGCGTGATGTACGTGAACGGGGCGCGTAAGACGTCGCTGACGACTCTCGGTGAACAACGCACGAGTCAGATGACGATCAACTGGGGTCTAGGGCGTGGATGGGGTCAAGCCTCCAACTGGTCTGTCGGTGAGTGCATCTTTTACGATCGCGAGTTGAGCGTCGAGGAGATTGAAAAGGTCGAACTCATGTTGCACAAGAAGTGGAAAATTCCGCGACGCATTCGCACGAATCAATGGATGCACCACAACGTATGGGCGAGGTACTGGGACGACGCGACTCAGGGATACACGAATCAAAGAGTGATCCAGAAACTCGGACGTTTCGGCGTTCACTGTGGTGACAATGGTATGAATTTCAGTTCGCGTTTCGTCCAGCATCACTACTTCGATAACGGTCAACAAAAGTGGCTTCCGAACGGGAACTGGGGTATCGATGGAGGGTGTTTGCCGAACGTCGCGTCCGGTGCGGGTGCAACCAAGAAGACACAGTGGGTGTCGACGGCTGAATCGACTTCGTGGCAAGATCGTCTGTCCAAGGCACTCGAGATCGACTGTGGTAAAAATGGACTCCAAAACTGGGACTTCGAGGTCAACCCAGACGGGTCGCGGTTCCGCGTGAATTACCAATGCGCTGCCGACAAACTGGACGCACAAACGTGTCGCACGGGGTTCGCGGTTAGTCAGGGGGATGGTCAGGAAAATATGTCCATGCCGGACGCATTGCACATGATACAGGGTGCGTGTCCGAATTTCACCGCCGCCACTGCACTCAAATGGAAGAAGAACTCAGAAGGCAAATGGGGGTACGAGACCACATGTTGTTCCTTGCAAGACAAATAAAATGTTGCATGTTGGTAACAGAAAATGAACCCGGCGTTGATCGGAGGACTCATTTTGTTGATTATCATTGTCGTCGCCGCAGTAATGATGATGAGCGGTAGTGGTGCCGACATGGAAGCTTCCACCACAGCACCCGCCGTGGATTTGTCCGAGGTGACAGATCCAGAAGAACTCGCCATGGGTGTTGCCGGTGGTCAGGACGAAGATGCCGAAAATGTCATGGAACCAAAGGGGGGTGAATCGGGAGAAGCTCTCGCGGTCCCGGTGAAAAAAGACGCCCCGTCTCTCGACCCGAAAGACGTCGACGGGTTGGTCGGTCATTTCACGGCTGATTCGTGGGACGAAGACAAGAACATCTGGAAGGATCTCTCGGGCAATGGTAACGACATCACGGAAGTCAAGGGAACGCCTTTGGTGTTTGATGCGGACGAAACCGCCGCTCAAAAGTACGTGTACGGTGGAAAAGAGGATGGTTTCAGAATCCCCATGGAGTGTCTCACCAAAGGTAAAAAATATACCTTCATCCACGTCGCGAGGTATGGATCCCAGAACAAGGTGGATCAGCATAGAATTTTTGACGGCATCGACGGCAACAACTTGTCCGGTTTTCACAATCACCACGTCGCCATGGCACACCGCGATGGTTCGGGTGCGATCGGTCACTGGTGGAACGAAGATTCGTGGATGAATTACTTCTACGGCTTGGGTCCGGACGAGACCGCCAAGTTTCTCGTGTCGGTCGACCAAAAGCGCAAATTCCGCGTCGATGGACTCACGCGCACGGGTATCAGCGGTGGGCGCGAAATTGTCACGTCGCAAATGACGGTGAATATGGGACAAGCCGTCGCCGGTGGCTGGGGTGGACACGGCGAACGGTCCGTGTGGAACATAGGTGAGATGCTGTTCTTCAATCGCGAACTCGACGAAGACGAAATCTTCAAAATCGAGAATTATCTCTTCAAGCGGTGGTCAGTCCCGAGAAAGGTTTACGTGGATCAATGGACACACAACAATTGGAATGCAGAAGACGGGTGGTCGTCTGACAAACCGTGGGGTGGCTTGAACAACTCTGGTGCCGCGTGTGGTAGTGATGGTGTCATGCACATGATCCGTCCCGTGAACCGACACAAATATTACGACGCAGGACAAAACAAGTGGTTACCAAATGGTCATTTCTATAACGAAGCTGTGTGCACGGACAACATCCACGGCGGAGAGGACCAAAAACTTCAGGAGCAGAAGGGTCCAATCGTCGCCATTCGTGATCCGAACATGACTGATCGACAAAAGTATCAAAAGCTCATGACCATCGATTGCAAGGGCAAGGGTATCAACAGTTACCGATTCGAGAAGGTTGGTGATGATAACATGCGTTTAGTTTACAAGTGCCATAATCAGCCTACGATCAAGGAGAGTTGCACAGACGCTGACATTTTCAGTCATGGAGCCGCGAACGGTACCAGCGCGGATGTTTTCGAATCCCTTGACCACATCGAGGCGAAATGTAACGGCAGGTCGATGACGAAACTCGAGGCGTACGACAAGGAAGACGGCACGATGTGGCTTAAAGGTCGATGCTGCGCACTCGAAGACCAGGCGTAGACTTGTACCCCCGCCGATGTCCGAGCAGTTCGGCATTCTCGCGTTCAAGGTTCTCCAGCCTTCGAAACAGCCAAGCATTCTGCCCTCTCAGGGCTTCATACTCCAGACGGAGCACATCCAACTCAGACGGTTGCGCGACAACCTTGTGAATTGGCTGATCTTCTCGTCCTTCGGTCACGACGCGCTTCGTCGAACGGGTCGCGACGCCCATGATTTCAAGCACGCGCGTCGCTGAATGAGGGGGTGCCCACCAGGGGGAGACGTTAAAATTTTAATTTTGCGCGTCCGATCCGAAAAAAAAATCTTTGCTATAAGTACAACAACTACAACCATGGCTGGTGGTCTCATGCAATTGGTGGCTTACGGCGCTCAAGACGTTTTCCTCACTTCGTCCCCGAAAGTGACTTTCTTCCAAGCGGTGTACAAGCGCCACACGAACTTCGCGATGGAAACCATCCAACAGACCGTCAACGGCAGCCCGTCCGCGTCCTCCCGCGTGTCTGTCACGGTTGCGCGCAACGCCGATTTGCTCGCCGACATGTTCGTCGAACTCAAGGCGAAGGGCTCCGGTCTCTCCACGGACACCGAAGGCAACTCTGCGTGCTGGTTGGCGGAACGTGCCATCTCGTCCTGTGAATTGTCGGTCGGTGGTCAGAAGGTGGACAAGCACTACCAAAAGTGGTGGCGTTTGTACTCCGAGCTTTACTTGGACGAGTCCAAGAAGGCGAACTGGGCGAAGATGACCACGGGTTACCACAACTCCACGGTTTACTTGCCGCTCATTTTCTTCTTCAACCGCAACCCGGGTTTGGCGTTGCCGTTGATCGCCCTTCAGTACCACGAAATCCGCCTCGACTTCGACCTCTCGTCCGAATTCGACACCTACACGGATGGCTCCACGTTCAAGGTCTGGGGTAACTACATCTTCCTCGACACCGAAGAGCGCCGTCGCTTCTCCCAAAAGGCGCACGAATACCTCATCGAACAAGTTCAACACACTGGCACGGACACCGTCGATGCCGGTGCCACCAAGCAAGTGCGCTTGTCGTTGAACCACCCGGTCAAGGAATTGATCTGGTGCTTCGGCTCCTCCTCCCCGGCGGGTCGCGGCTTGTGGAACTTTGCGTCCAACGTCGCCGCGACGGACGTCATCCTCGAGTCCAACCCGACCGCGCTCGCGGACTCCAACTGCTTCGTGCCGATCACCCAAGGTACGGGCGCCCCGCTCTACAAGGTTGGTACCGACGGTTCCGCCTGCCAGTGGGTTGAAGACGGTGCCGCCGGCTCCACCCGCTCGGTTGGTCCGTTGTCCATGTTCAAGTTGGTCCTCAACGGTCAAGACCGCGCCGCCGAACAACCGGGTCGCTACTTCAACCAAGTGCAACCGTTCGTGCACCACTCCGGTACCCCGTACCCGGGTGTGTACTCGTACTCCTTCGCTCTCGAACCGGAGTCGCACCAACCGACTGGTACGTGCAACTTCAGCCGCATCGACAACGCGCAAGTTGCCGTCACGCTCAAGGCGGACACGGGCAACTCCACGACGATGCACCTCTTCGCGACGAACTACAACATCCTCCGCATCCAATCCGGTATGGGTGGTCTCGCGTTCTCCAACTAAACACCTCAAAATTCACAGTTCACTTCATTTCATTTTCTGATTTCCAAAAATCATAAAATTGAAAATTCATTTTTTATCTTTGCACAAATTATAGATGGTGGCGCTGAACACGGACACCAGAGCACTCGCAAAGAAATACGGCGTGCGTCTGACGAAGAACGTGAATGGCAAACGCGAAAAAAGAACGTCCGCCGAGATTCGCATCGAGGTCGCGAAAAAGGTGGGCGGTGCGAACGCGCGAAAGATTACGATATCGGCGAATCGCGCGGTGTCCCAGCGCAACAATTACAAGGACGAGAACGCCCTGAACAACGCGTTCTTTAACGCGAACAACGTTCCGTTCGAACTCCGAAACAACGCGAAGAATGCGATCAATCACTCGTTCAAGACTGCGTTGATTAACGACGTGAATGCGACGCCAAAACTGAAACGATCCGCGGTGGCGTTCGCGAGTCGAGTCAAGGGGTTCATCACGTCGCGACAATTCGCCAAGGCTGTGGCCACGATGGCGAGTTTGTTTCAGGTCGTGCTGCTGTACCAGAATCCCCGCGCGGCGGACGACTTACTGAATGAGTTCAGCAAGACCCCGCTGGTGCGCGCCGTGATGCGATCTGACAGTGGCGGTCGCAGTGCGATCTTCGCCCGGTTGATGAGCGCGTTCGGTACGAGCCCGACGGAGTCTCAGTTGACGTACGAATTCTTCATGGCGACGTTACCCTCCAACGTGCACGGTCGGTCGCTTGCAGGAATCGCGCTCAATTACCTGGGCATGGTCGTGCTCAGTCTCGTGTCCATGCTTCCGTGGGAAGGCGCGTCTCGCGCGACGTCGTTCCGACTTTTGTCGTTCATCTTCGGCGTGCTCGAAAAACTGTTCCCCGAAGCGGCGCGTTTGGTGTTCAAAGTGGTCGTCGAACGCAAGAACACGTCGCAGAGTCGGGCAAGGAATTTGATGAGTGTGGTGTTGCCGTTGATTGTAAAACAATCTCTCGGGTAATATTACAAATCATGCGAGACCTCGCTTTACCAGTCGCATTCACAGTCGTCGGGGCTCTTGGCATTCTCACCATGCGTGACGCGAGCGGGACCAACATCAATTTTTTCCCAGGGCTTGAGAACAGATTTCGTGATCCCTTAATTTTGGGAATCCTGTCCCTTTTGCTGACGCGTACGTCCGCGGTGACCGAAGCGCCCAGGCGCTTGACGGCGATCATGCAAACCGTCCCAGCGAGAATCTTCTTAATCTTCACGTTGAGTTTCCTCGCCAATCCCGATATCGAAAACGCGGTCTTCCTCTCGTTCCTTTTCATGGGTCTCATTCAATTGCTTCGCACGAAGGATGAACGCGAGCGTCACCCGTACATTCTCTAGGAGACGACAATATGACTATTTCCGACGATGCCTTACTGGAATTCATGCCGTAACTCCACGAGACGTCGACGATGCGATGATCTTTATACAGTTCGCGAATGTACGGGACGTCGTTATATGTCAACACCCAATCGCGTTCGACGCGTTCGAGCGTCTCGTGCAACCCCGCGTGATCAAAGTTTTCGTGTAAGTCACCGTTTTTACCATAGAGTTTCGATTTGGACTCGAGGTAGTACGGCGGATCGACGAACACGAAACCTTTCGTACCCTTCCCGTGTGTGTTCAAAAAGGACGCGAAATCGTCCTCGTGTATCGTGACATCAGACAATTTCAACGCTCGCACGCGATCGATCGATGACTTTGTGAATCGTTTCTTGGATGACTCCTCGGAGAACCCACCGGAGAGTGTGGATCCACTGAACGAACACCGATTGATGATGAAATATTTCTTCGCGCGTTCGAGCGAATCCGGTTCGTCCATGATCGCGTCGCGCATGCGTTTGAAATCATCCTTGGTGACACCTCTCGCGTGCGCGTCTTCGAGTGCCGCACACAACCGATCCTTGTCGTGCTTGCACGTGGTCCAGAAAGTCGCTAACGGCGTAAACTTATCGTTCAATATGAGTCGAGTGCCTCGGGTTTCGTGTAGGTAAAACTCGAACGACGCCCCACCGGTGAACGGCGAGACGACCTCGGACGTGTCGAGTCCCTCTCGATCGACGATGTCCAGTAGGGTTTTGCACGCCCGTGTCTTCCCACCTGGATATCGCAGTGGCGATTTCATTTCATGTCATGTCCACACGTCATTCCTTTAAACCATTTGGTGTTTTTTCGGGGTCGTCGAGTGTGTATGGACTTTGCGTCAACTCTCGAATGTTCACGGGTTGGAACGCACACGTGACCGAGAAACTGGTCTTCGTGTGCGTCTTCACTCGAACGCGCATGCGCTGCTTCACCTTGAATTCGGGCACACCCCAGTTGGCGGGATCTCGACCGAGGTGGTACAACCCATACCCTTCGATCTGAATGTACGCGTTGCCTTTGTTTTTATAATACTTCTGAATCGAGTCGTCGTCCACGTCGATGTATTGATCTCTGTACAGCGGGTTCGTCTCCTTGAGTTTCATGAGTTTGTGTCGGGTGAGATCGGGTGGGAGTTTCGGGATTCTAATTTTGTCGATGTGTGGAAATGTGCCGGTCCATCGCCCGTTTTGAAACGTGAGCTTCTCCTGACCCCAGTCAGGCGTCATGGCTTTCTTGATTTCGATGTCCCCGTACCGACACCGAATGTCGTTCCCCTTTCGACTGTGTCCCTCCAGAGAGCACGTGTTTTGGTTCACGTTGTCGAAACATTTGCGCTCGTAATTCCTCCCCGACCTGGATGACTCCGATCCATTCCTCGGGAAGAACGAGTGGCGAAGCGTGCTGTGTATGGAGGCGATTTCCTGTCTCAGGCTTCGTATCATGTGTTCCATACCCAAGCGCGTTACTTTAGCACGTCTTCTTTTCTACGTACTTTGTAAATGTCTAAGCAAGATCAGCGCGAAATCGAAGAAGGTGAAATTGTGGAGGATGATGACCAATCCATCGAAGACGACGAGGAAGACTTTTCGGACGACGACGACGACGACGACGTCGATGAAGAGGAGGAGATGGTGTACGACGACGACGACATGCCCGACGTCACCGACCTCCTCGGAAGCGTTTTGATGACGCCAGACGGCGACACGGTGTGCTCGGCGCTCTGTGCGATCGCTCAGGAGATGAACACTCAAAACAAAATACTGATCAAAATTTTGTCAAAGCTCTCTTAGAGGAATAAATTTATTGTGAGGTAAGTAGTCATGACGACGGCGGAGGAAGGAAAGATGCATTTCGTCGACAAGGACGCCGACCGTGAAGAGTCTGAAATGGAAACGTATTACACGAGGATTCAGACCCTTGACGCTGAAACACTTCTCAGGTATGTGTCGTGGCTCGAGCACAAGTGGTGGCTCACGCGCGACCGCGCCGACATTCACTTCGCGTGTCGACTCGGGTATGAGCAATTCTTCGACGGCGCCGAGCTTTCGCCCGCGGGGTTTCCCAGGCACGCGGTCATCACGACCGTGGACGAGAAACGGTCGCGAGAGATTCGCATACTCAAGAGCGTCGGAGCGCGGATCAAGGCTTTGGACATGGCGGAGTACAGACTCCCGGACGACGACTTGGAGGTGGGCGAGCGACACTCGCGCTTGATGAAACAGGTGAACGATGCGTTCAAGAACGTTCGACTTCACGTGATGCACGCGCAACGCATCACACAACCTCGCGAGAGTCCACTCAAGTTTGACATCGACCCAGAATATTTCGACGGCACCCCCATGCCCATGTTGGAGTCGTCCCTGAAGGAGATGTCGCCGTACCAGCGAGCCATCGTGGGGTGTTTGTCCAAACTGTACGAGAAGGGTATGCGTCGATACAAAGACAACGTGTGCGTGCAGCGAATGTCCGAGGGAAAGCCGACGCGGGCGTGGATGCCGGTGTACACGATCCAGGAATTCGTCTATCACTGCGCGTCGAAGGAGGACAATTACGAGATGTGGAAAGACTTGACGAGCAAGGGGTCGGGGTTCAAAGACGTCATCAATCACCTGTCCAACTGCGTCGATCACCAATTTCCGGAGATTCAGAAAAATCGACACGTGTTCGCGTTTAAGAACGGGCTCTTCAACGCCAAGGAGTGGCTTCCGAATAAAGGCGTGTACGGGTGTCGATTCTACCCTTACGAGTCGCGGGAATACATGGCGTTGGATCCCACGATTGTCGCGGCAAAGTTCTTCGATCAATATTTCGAGGAATACAACGTGCTCGATTGGTACACGGACGTCCCGACCCCGCACATGCAAAACATCATGGACTATCAAGGGTTCGACGAGGACGCGTGCAAGTGGCTGTACTGCATGGGTGGTCGCTTGGTATTCGACGTGAACGATTTGGATTCGTGGCAAATCATACCGTATTTGAAAGGCGTGGCTCGATCCGGAAAATCAACCTTGATCACTAAGATTTTCCGCAAGTTTTACGACTCCGAGGACGTTCGGACTCTGAGTAACAACATCGAGCGCAAGTTCGGTCTGTCGAGCATCGCCAACGGCTTCATGTTCATTAGTCCAGAAATCTCCGGCGAGCTACAACTCGAGCAAACGGAGTTCCAATCATTGGTTTCCGGTGAGGACGTGTCGTGCGCGGTGAAGAATAAGGCGCCGATGAACATGACGTGGAAGACGCCGGGTATTTTAGCGGGTAACGAGGTACCGGGGTACAGGGACAATAGTGGATCCATTCTTCGACGCTTGCTGACGTGGAGTTTTGGGAAGACGGTGAAGGACGACGTGGTGGATCCACACTTGGATCAAAAGTTGCACGACGAGTTGCCCGCGATTCTGTACAAATGCGTGTTGGCGTACATCGATTTCAGTCAGAAGTACAGTGGTAAGGACATTTGGAACGTCACCCCACCGTATTTCAAGCGCGTGCAGAAGCAAGTAGCGATGAACGTGTCGAGTTTGACAAACTATTTGGAACAACCCGAGGTCGTGTACGGCAAGGACTTGTGCGTACCACAGAAAGTGTTCGTCATGCAGTACAAGAATCACTGCACGCTAAATAATCTGGGGAACCCGAAGTTTAACCCAGATGCATACGCCGGTGCGTTTAATGCCAGAGATTTGACGGTCCAAAATATGACCATGGTATGGCAAGGCAATCATTATAAGAACGAACCCTTCATATACGGATTGACAATAGATCTACAAAATTAAAAACTTATGTAAATATAACTTATGAAAAGTAATTTGCAAAACTTCATAAAGGCGTCGGGTGTCACCGTCGTCAAAGACACCACAGCACGACCACCCCCGATACGCACGGCGACGACCACGGTGGCGAGCATGACCAACACGCGTCGTCTGAGTTTCTCCCCTCCTCGCACGCGAGTCGCGCGCGCGATGAGTGTATCACCCTCGCGCGTCGCAGTGCGCGCGTGCACGCCTTCTCCATTCAAGACTCCTCAGAAGATGGCTTCTTCCAGTGCGAGGGCTTCCGAACCGGTGTCGCCACCGCGCCCAAAGCCCGTCACCGGAAAATTATCGATCACGCCGTTCGAATACAAGTTGGTGAACATGAGTTCGAGGCACGAGGGTGCAAATCTCAAGCTGCGCGTGGCGTTAGTCAAGAAGCCCAAACTCTCGTTTGAACCGATCGTGCATGGGAAGAGGCGCTACCGCGTGCGATTACAGACGACGTACGCGATGCGTGGCGTTCAAGCGCTCGCGAAACACGACGCCGGAATCGCGAAGATCGCCGGGGACGCGAGCGAAGAAGAGATCTCGAACATTCGATTCCGCGTCGAACTCGTGGACGAAAAGTCGAGAACGTACGCCGTGGACGTGTACGCCTACAAGACGGGTTCGGTGAGGGTGACCGCCGCGGTGCCGAAAGACGACGTCCACGTGCTCTCGAAGGTCAGAGATTGGGTGGTGTACAATTACCTCCCGAGACGAAAGGTGCTCCTGTCTCGTTTGGAACTCAGGAGCGTGAATGCGCAGTGGAGACACAACGGCACCTTCGCACCGTCCGTCGCGCTTAGATATCTTCACAACACCCAAAAGAATGCGTTGAGTTACGAACCGGAGATGAAACAATATTTCCTCCAGTTTAAAATCAGAGAACACACCGTGCAGTTGTACCCGGGGGGAAGCGTGACGTTGACAGGTGCGCGCTCACTCGAGGCGGTGAAGCGTGGATACGCCGCGACGAACGTCCTTCTTTACCAGATGTTCAGGGACGGTATCATTCAAACCTCGAACAAACCGTTTGCATCACCCAAGCGTCCGACGAAGCGGGCGACAGTCGTCAACGCCCTTCCCGTGTCATGGGTCGGTTCCAGTCTTCACGTCGGATCGAAAAAGTGTACGTCGAAGCTCGTGAAGAAGGCAGAGCTCGTGGCGGTGGCGAAGAGCTTGGGAATCATGCACGAGAAGATGAAGAAGGGTGAGTTGTGCGCGGCGATCGAACGCGCGTTCCCGAAGAACGGTTCTCGATCACCGTCGAGGAACAGTCGGGTACCGGCGCGACCAGATCTCACCAAGGAGGGTATACGAAACGATTTGATCTCCATGTTCGGCAAGACCTGGATGAATTCCTTCGGTAAACGTGCGCGCAAGGATTTGCCGACGGATGTGAAAAATGTCATGAAGGCGTTGTCTATGATGAAGGGTGATCACCTCAACGTGTTCGGACAACCGAAAAAGACGATCGCGGACGCGCTCAAGAAATATTTAGTCAACATCTTGAAAGATGCCAGACGTGAGAGGTACACACAGGAGACTCTGTACGAGTCGATTGTGGGCGTGCCTTGATTCACTTCATGAGTGCGAAGGCGGCGAGTAAGAGCATGCAACAGCAGATGAAAACTCCACCGAAAATCAAATACATATCTCCTTTTTCTTGTTTAGGTGCCACCGCATCATCGTTCTTTTTTTGCCTATCTTCCTTTACCTGACTATCGCCACCGTCTTCCCCAACATTTTGTTTGTTATTACAATTCACCTCAATACCCGAATCGACTAGGTGACCTGCAACCTTCACATCCTGAACACACACCTGCAAATTGAGGGTACAATTATCCATGGCACCACCCGGAACGTATCGATCCGGGTCGTCACAAATTTTCGCTCGGCAATGTTTGCGTTCTCCGAGTTGACGACGGACACCGCCAGACAAAGATTCGCTTGGGATGTCTCCAATCAAATCTTCGTGCGCGGCATTGACGAGATCGCACCCGGCGTATTCGCTGGCATCGCTC
>Ga0181606_10001913_pt1 | contig 18025 bp, 18 predicted proteins | sample 041ome_10_FD_132994 | JGI IMG/M metagenome (GOLD analysis project Ga0181606, IMG submission 132994) | Coastal salt marsh microbial communities from the Groves Creek Marsh, Skidaway Island, Georgia - 041412US metaG (megahit assembly) | ecosystem: Environmental > Aquatic > Marine > Intertidal... | reverse complement strand
GTCTTTTGACGGTGTCATTGCGTTGTCTGTTGATAAAAAAACTAAAAGTATCACCATTTCTGACAATGGCATTGGCCTTGATGACGATGATTTAAAAACCACCCTTGGCACTATTGCCAGCTCCGGCACCAAAGCGTTTTTGGATCATATGGAACAAGCCGGTGATGCCGCCAAGACGCAAAACCAATTAATTGGCCAGTTTGGGGTTGGCTTTTATGCAGCGTTTATGGTGGCAGACCGGGTTGAGGTGGTCTCAAAAAAGCTGAATAGTGAGGCCGCTTTTTGCTGGGCGAGTGATGGTAAAACCGGCTTTACAATCGCACCAGCGTCAAAGGCCGATACTGGCACGGACATCACCCTCTTTTTGAAATCAGACGCGAAAGAATTTTTGGAAGAACAGCGTATTCGCCACCTTGTTAAAAAATATTCAGACCATATTTCCTTTCCGATCAACTGGCATGACAAAGATGCAGCGCCGCAACGGCTAAACGCCTCAACCGCCTTATGGACGCAGCCAGCAAAAGACATATCGCAAGATGACTACAAGGCGTTTTATAACAGTGTCAGCGCCAGCTATGATGCGCCTTTTGCAATATTTCATAACAAAACTGAAGGCGTGGTTGAATTTACCAACCTGCTATTCATCCCGTCTGTGGCGCCCTTTGACCTTTATGACCCAGATCGCAAATCAAAATTACAACTTTATGTAAACCGTGTGTTTATCACTGATCAATGCGATGATTTGGTGCCAAAATGGCTCCGGTTTTTGCGCGGTGTGATCGATACGCCCGATGTGAATTTGAATGTTAGCCGCGAAATGTTGCAACACAGTCCGGTAATCACCAAAATTCGTAAATCGATTGTCAAGCGGGCGCTGGGCGAGTTGAAAAAAGCCATTGAGAAACGCCGCGATGATTATACAGGTTTTTGGGACGCATTTGGCCGGGTGGTCAAGGAAGGCGTGTATGAAGACGCCGATAACCGCGCCAAAATTCTTGAAATTAGTTTTTTCAAATCATCGCAATCACAAGGCTTTATTACGCTTGACGAATATATCGACAATTTCGCCGAGGGGCAGGAAGACATCTACTATCTTTCAGTCGAAGATCCAGCGCTGGCCAGTGGCAGTCCGCACCTTGAGGGGTTTGAAGCAAAATCGGTCAATGTGTTGATCTTGTCCGACCCGGTTGATGATTTCTGGCTGGCGAATACCGACGACTATAAAGGCAAGAAATTCCGGTCGATTTCGCGTGGTGACGTTGATCTTAGCGCGATTAAATCTGCTGATGGTGCTGATGCTGCCGAAACCAAGGATGATGCGGTAAAAGATAGTGCTGCCGATACCGCGGTTGCCAAAATCAAGGATGTGCTGAGCGCCCGCGTTGCCGATGTAAGACCATCAAAAAATCTGGCAAAAAGTGTCGCCCGGCTAATTGCTGATGAAGATGGTATGGACGCGCAGATGGAGCGGTTTATGCGGATGCATAATGCCGATTTCAAAGGCGGCCCAAAAATTTTGGAAGTGAATGCCAAACACCCATTGATAGCCGCGCTGAATGACCGGCTCGCCCAAGGTGATTTTGCCGAGGCTGATGATTTTGCTGAATTGATTTATCAATCGGCGTTGATATCTGATGGCAAGCAGGTTGATGATCCGCACGCTTTTGCAGAAAAGCTCGCGGCGATTATGCAAAAAGCCCTTTAGCCAGCGCGGTGCGGGCCGGCGATTTATTATTCATCGCCAGCAACGCCATAGCTTGGTGCCGCGGATGGGGTTATAGCGCGTAGGGTATAGGCCTCCATTTGCGGCGCATAGGCTGTCCATAGATCGCGCAAAGCAATGCCCGGACAGGTTTCGGTCCAATCGACACGTAAATCAACCAATGGCCAGCTGTGCTTATGCGCAACCAGAACGGCGCTCGAATGCGTTGGGCCTTCTTCGCCGCCAGCCTCGATGCCTGCTTGCAACGCGCTGACAAGCCGATCAGCCAGATGCTGGCCAACGGTTGCGTCAAACTGGCGGGTCATCGCTGCGGGCACCTGGTCATTAGCGAGTAAATTGCCCGCCGCAATACAATGGCTGCCCATCGCAATGGCGTTTGTTCCCAAGATATGGGCACCAGTGAAATGCGCGCTGCGGCCGTTCATATCAATAACGGTAACCTGACGATAGTCGGCATAAGGGCGGCCCGCCATAACCGTTTGCAGTGCGTCATCAGCGGCCATGCCGGTTGCTAGCAGCGCTAAAATATCCGGTCCAATCGATGGGTCGGTAATATTTTGCGTGGATACAGCACCGGCGCCCGCCCGCACATGCGGACAGCGGCTGCCAACTGAAATGCTGCTGGTGGTGATCGCAACACCAGCCATGCCGGTGTCAGGGCAATAGCCCACAATTGAAAATGTCATAAGTAATCCTCATCGTTACGCCCGGTAAACCGTGGTCGCTAAAACTGTAATATGCGGGCTAGATAGCGGGTGAATTCATGGTTTTCGCGCTCCAGCCAGCTTAACGGCCCGGGGCTGGATAACGGTGCTTGGGCGCCTTTAAAAATACCCTCGACAACAAATTGATCCTCGGCTTGTACGGCATCTAGAAAGGCTTTGGTTTTGGCTATATATGCGGCCGGATCAGACTGATCTGCCAACACTTCAGGGGCTAGCGCTGCGCCATAGCGAATGCGGGTTTTGCCAACACCTTCTGGTTGCAATGACAAATACCACAGATGGTCGGGTGCTAACACATACATATGCGACGGAAACACCGTTGGCATGACTGATGTGCTGCGCCAATCGCCAACCAAATTTGTGTTGTTAGGATGCGCGGTGCCAACCGGTGCTGCGCTGGTCTTTTTGAACCATTGCAGGGTAAAATGGTCGGACGGCCCGCGGTCATCAAACCGGGTGTCGCCAACTGGAAAAAACCCGCCGACCGTGGCCCGGTGCGCAACCGGCAAATGATAGCCTTCCATGAAATTTTCTGTCAGACATTTCCAGTTTGTGTCCCACAGGTGATCCTCGGTAAAAATTGTCTTGTAATGCTGCATCTGATATGGCGCGATATATTCGTCCAGACCGGCCAAACGTTCAGCCACAGACGTTGCCGCAAGGTCCATCGTAACATAGATCCAGCCGGCATAGGTTTCACAGCGAATTTCAGGCAACCGCAAGTTGGCCTTGTCAAAACACTGCGTTTGCTCCATATGCGCCGCCGCCACCAAATGCCCGTCAAGGTCATAGGTCCAGGCATGATAAGGGCAGGTGAATTTTTTGGTATTGCCGCGGCCGTCAACAAGTTTCATCATCCGGTGGCGGCACACATTGGCACGAGCTGTTATACGACCATCGCGCATTTTAATGATAATAATTGGCTGCTCGCCAAGATCAAAGCTCATATAGTCGCCGGTGTTTGGCAATTCATCGGCGCGGCCAGCACATATCCATTCACGGGCAAAAATGTTTTTGGCTTCTCGTGCTGCAATTTCGGTTGAGGTGTAAAGCCCGCCCGGTGGCGCAGTTGCCTGTGCCAGGGGTGTTGCGGCCAGTTTTTGCAAACTGTCGAGAAGCGGCGTGATGCCTATCGGGATTGGTGTTTGTGGTGTTGTTTTCGCCATATCATTAGTCCTTATATGGTCATACGCCAAAATGGTCAGTCTGGAATCACTGCCGTGATTTCAATTTCAACAACCCATTCTGGCCGCGCAAGGGCTGGCACAACAAGCCCGGTAGAACAAGGGTAAACACCTTTCAACCACTTGCCCATTTCCCGATATACCGCTTCACGATATCGAATATCGGTTAAATACACCACGATCCGACACACCGATTCCATCGTTGTTCCAGCTTCTTCCAAAAGCATCTGGACATTTTGCATGGTTTTTTCGGTTTGTTTAGCGGCATCACCCGGGTGTAGCGATTCACGGCTGTCCAAATCTTGGCTGACTTGACCGCGCAAAAATACCATGCTGCCACGTGCGACCACGGCCTGACACAAATCATTGTCGAGCTTTTGTTCCGGGTAGGTGTCTTTGGTGTTAAACGGCCGAATGCGTTTATGAATTGTCATGCACTGTGTCCCCCTTATGTGCAAATTCGTCCAAACACTGTATTTTTATATATTATATAATCATGCCACAAAACTTTAATGTTTTGTTTTTGGTGGGGTGCCCCCCCACACATTATCTGACAGGCCAGCGGCCTTATGTGCAAATTCTAAAGGTCCGTCCCAGTCAAAATTTCGGTACACCGCGGCAAGCTGTGCAAAAGGTGGTGACTGCGCAAATAGCTGAAACGTCAAACGATGTCCGGCATAGTCTGAATTTAGCAAGTCACGCGCCAAGCCTAAAAGTTTTCGGCGGTCATCAGCCAGCCATGAGTCATTGATAGTGTAAAACTTATCAAGCCACGGCTTGGTTTCTGGTGCCGCAAAGCTGGCGGCATCTGGCGTCACGCAAATCTGACCACCGCATAATTCGCGCGCCAAATGCATCATTTGTGGCAATTGGCTGAGCGCATGCACACGGCCCGACATCAACATCGACTGGTTTGGCATCAATAAACCGTTCGGGCTTGGCTCGGCAGTGGCAATGGCCGCCGTCAAAAAAGCGTCGATACCTTCGCGCCAAACTGCAAGTTGGGTCAGTTTTTCCTGCACGGCTTGCTGTTTATCAAGGCCGGTTTGGCGCACATTCCATAACGCCGCTCCGATGATAAGATCGGCATAGGACAGGGTGCGCTGTACAAACGGAAACGCCGAATACCGATGCAATGTTGCCCGGATAAAGCTGGCCGCCTTGGTATGCTGATAAAACAGCACATCTTCCCACGGCACTAACACATCATCCAAAACCATCAGCGTGTCGATCTCATCACAGCGATTTGACAATGGATAGTCGGCCTCGGGGGCGCGCGTGGCAAAGCCGGAACGGCAAATATGCTTTACCCCTGGCGCATTCATTTTGACAATACAGCCAAGTGCATAATCCGATAACTCTGAATTGCCCCAATTGGCAATGGTTGGCTTTAAAAAGGCTTGGTTGGCATAGGCTGCCGCTGTTTCATATTTGGCGCCGCGGATGATAATTCCAGCATCAGTTTCGCGCACAACATGGACCAGCATGTCAGGATCTTGGTCTTGTGGCGCTTTCGACCGGTCACCTTTTGGGTCGGTATTGGCAGACACATGAAAGGGATCATGCTTGATGGCTTGGTGGATGTGCCGTTCGATATTATCGGCAAAGCGCGGGTCAATTTCGTTCAAAATATCTTTGCCATCCCACAACGACCACATTTCACCAATGGTTTCATCACCGACCCGCGTAACAACACCGCCAATTTTCCGCATAGACAGATCGACCGCGTCACGTTTGTCCCGCCAATCCTGTTGTTCATAGGGCAGCCTTAGGCCAATCGCAAAACGTTCACCATTTTCTTGAAACGTTGTGGCCTCTTGGGTTTCTGGGTCGTGCTGCATATCATAAAGTTGCGCACGAATATCGATAATCGGTTTGAATTGTGGATGGCGGGTCGCGTCTTTTACGCGTTCGCCATTGATCCATATGTCGCGACCATCACGGATCGAATCCCGAAATTCTTCTCCTGTGCGAATCATCTAAACATCCCCCCATTCTGCGTTAGAGCCTAAAAGCACGCTAGCGAGGCCATATTATTAGATAAAATTCATTGTTTATTTTTATTGGATAGTTTTTTACTATTCAGCATGACCCGTTACACCTTGCGACAGCTTGAGTATTTCTTGGCCTGTATTGATCATCGCTCGATCGCCAAGGCTGCAGAGGCTTTGCACGTCTCGCAGCCAACAATATCTGTGGCGATTAGCAAGCTGGAACAGCAATTTGGTGTGCAGCTATTGTTGCGGCATCATTCGCAGGGGGTATCGCCGACCAAGGCGGCTGAAAATATTTTGCCGTCGGCGCGCAGTTTGCTTGCCCATGCCAGCGACTTGCAGCGCGAAGCCATCTTGACCGGTACCGATGTTGCTGGCGAATTACGTTTGGGCAGCTTTGTGACGCTTGCCCCAATGCTGGTGCCAACCTTGTTAGAGGCGTTGCAGCAGGCCTATCCGGGGGTTTCCGTGATGATTGAGGAGGGCACACAAATTCAGCTGCTAGACGCGCTGTTTAACGGAAAACTTGATATGGCGCTGTTATATGACATTGACCTTCCGGCGGAATTGCGCTGTGTAAAATTGCGCGAGCTGGCCCCCTATGTGGCGTTGCCAGCAGCGCACCCGCGGGCCGTCCAAGCCGATGTGGGGCTGCATGAGTTAGTTGATGACCCGCTTATTTTGCTAGATGTGCCGCCAAGCCGTGATTATTTTTTGGGGCTGTTTCGCCGGGCCGGTCTTGAGCCACGCAAGGCTTTTAGCTCGCCGTCACTGGAATTGGTCCGCACCATGGTCGGTCGCGGGCTTGGCTATTCAATTTTGGTCACACGGCCGGATGCTGATACCACTTATGATGGGCGCCAGCTGGCCATTCGGCCATTGCGAGATCAGGTCAATACCAGTTCGATTGTTCTGGCCAGCCTTGCAAATTTGCGGGCCACACAATTGATTACCAGCTTTGAAGAGATAGCGTGCAAGGCGCTGCAACAATCACCCTAGCCAGCGCGGCGCTATTTTTGCCATTATCGTGGTGACGGTGGCACATGGTGACGCTGGTAGCGCTTGTCCAAATTTTTTTAAGAGAGGATAGATTTCATGTCAGGGCCGACTCGTAAACAAAAACCAACCCCAAAAACTCGTGCTGCGTTTCGCTATTTCGCCCCATTTGAAACGCGCTGGCGGGACAATGACCAATATGGCCACATCAATAATGCAATTTATTACGAACTGTTTGATTCGGCTATTAACCAGCTGTTGCTATCCAATAAAATTTTGGATTTTGATAACGGCGATACGGTATTTTTGGTGGTGGCATCAGGGTGTGATTATTTTAGCGAACTTGCCTATCCTGATTCGGTCGAGGTCGGCCTAGCTATTGCGCATTTAGGCTCCAGCGCCGTCACCTATGATTTGGGGTTGTTTAAAACAAGCGCTGAAAAAACCGCCGCAACTGGTTTTTTTGTGCATGTGCATGTGGCACGTGATGGGTATCGCCCGCTGCCCATTTCCGCTGCCACCCGGCAGGTGTTTGAACCGCTAATGGTCACCGGCTAGGGCGTGGGGCGCATCGGCCCTTTTTAGCTAGCGCCCTCGACAATTCGGATTTCGCGCACAGCCCCATCCCCAAGCGCGGCCAGCGCCGCACCATAGGCATCGCTGTCATGCGCCGCTATGGCTGCTTCAACGCTGGGGAACACCGAAAGAACGGTGCGGGCATGCAGTCCAGCCTCATAGGTTTTTTCAGGTAGGCCGCGGGCAAGGTAGACCCCACCATGTGCGGCAATCGCCGGGCCAGCTAGTTTCGCATAGGCATCAACTTTGCCCTGATCGGAAATCGTTTTGTAGGTGGTGATCCAATAGCCTTGTGCCATAAAAGTCTCGTTTCATCTTGGGGTGTGGGCTGCAGGCGCAAATACTATTGTGCGCCTACAGCCTAGTTCGATGCAGGTGTAATGCGTGATGTTAATAAAGGCTGGGTTTAGGCACCTTCAACAATGCGGATTTCGCGCACGGCGCCGCCATCAAGCGCCGCCAATGCCGCGGCATACGCCGGACTGTCATGCGCGGCGATAGCCGCCGCAACCGATTCAAATTCAATGACAACTGTGCGTTGGTTCAGGCCAGCTTCATAAGTTTTTGTAGGCATGCCACGGACAATGAAGGTGCCACCACCAGCGGTAATGGCCGGGCCAGCTAGCGCGGCATAGGCGGCTAATTTATCGGTGTCCAAAACTTCTTGATAGATGCTAATCCAATAGGCTTTGCTCATTTTTTTGTCCATATTTTGTCCGCGTGGTGAGTGATTGGCGCAATTTTTATGCGGCGGCGGTGCGGAAAACGCCACTAAACTGACCTGTTAAAAACCTTTGTGTTACTGCGCATTTTTGCCAAAAATATGGGCCGTAACAGCCAAAATAGTGACAGTGCCAGAGCCCAATTTCAATAGTAATATTACCCGGCTGTCAGATCATTGCTATTCGGGCGCGTCTGGCTTATAGCAGGAAGCAGACATGCTGGGCGCGTCCTGGTTGCGATGAAGCGTAATTTAATGGGGTAGAATAAATGGAAATTGCATGGTCTGAATTTACGCCACTGACATCTTTTGTCGGTGGGTTAATGATTGGCGGGGCGGCTTTATGTTTGATGCTGCTGAACGGGCGCGTCATGGGGATGAGTGGGATTCTTAGCGGGCTTGTGTCTGGCGGGTCTGACCGGGCATGGCGGCTGGCCTTTGTTATTGGTGTAGTTGCCGGGCCATTGATTTTGGTGGCATTCACCCAAACCTCTATTGTACGTCAGGCAGTTACCAGTGGCCCGCTGTTCTATGTTGCGGCCTTTCTTGTTGGGCTGGGCACGGCGGTTGGGTCTGGCTGTACATCGGGCCATGGCATTTGCGGTTTGTCTCGATTGTCGGTGCGCTCGCTTGTGGCAGTTCTGGCGTTTATGGCCAGCGCGGTTGTCACGGTCGCTTTGCTTCGATTTCTAGGTTAGGAGGACACTATGCTAGCGATTGTTGCGGCACTTGGTGCTGGGGTATTGTTTGGTGCAGGTCTGGGCGTTGCGGGTATGTTAAACCCGGCAAAAGTTGTCGGATTTTTGGATATATTTGGCGCTTGGGATCCGTCACTAGGCTTTGTCATGGCAGGCGGCATTTTGATTAATGCGATCGGCCATTATTTTGTGATGAAGCGGGGGCGGCCGTTGTTTGAAACAAGTTTTTCACTGCCATCGCTTACCAGTATTGACCGCCCTCTAGTTTTGGGAAGCATCATATTTGGGATTGGCTGGGGGCTTGCTGGGCTGTGCCCGGGGCCAGTTGTCGCCAGCTTGTTGTTGAGCCCGTTAGATATGCTGCCGTTTTTGGCGGCTTTACTTGCCGGTTCATTTTTAGGGCGATGGTTGCGCGCCGGCGCATAGGCGCTGGCTTGTCTCGAAAAAGGGGTTATCACCATGCGTGACGATCAACCGCTGGCCTATATAGAGCGGATCAAGGATTATTATCAGACCCTAGGGTATGGTGCGCCTTATGAATGGGCGCATTATGACGATGTGCCATTTGCCAAACTGCAAAAGCCTGTGGCCGAGGCGCGTATTGCTATTGTCACCACGGCGGCCCCCTTTCAGCCGGATAAGGGCGATCAGGGGCCAGGGGCGCCCTATAATGGGGAGTCTAAATTTTTTCAGGTCTACGCACAGCCTATAGACCCTGTTCCGGACCTGCGCATTGCCCATATTGCGATCGACCGTGCCCACACAACGGCCAGTGATAGCGGCAGCTATTTTCCGCTGGCGGCATTGGTGGCGCTGGCACATGAGGGCTATATCGGGGCGGTATCACCACGCGTTTATGGGCTGCCGACGAACCGGTCGCAGCGCACCACAATACAGATTGACAGCCAAGAGGTGTTGGCACGTTGCCGTGAGGATGCGGTTGATGCAGTTGTTTTGGTGCCAAACTGCCCGGTGTGTCATCAATCTGTTGCTTTGGCGGCACGCTGTCTTGAGGCTGCTGGAATCGCCACGGTTATTATGGGCTGCGCCAAAGATATTGTAGAACATGTCGGGGTGCCGCGTTTGTTGTTTAACGATTTGCCACTGGGCAACGCGGCTGGACTGCCGCATGATCAAGGGTCACAATATTTGGTCGCAAAAATGGCAGTCGAGCTGCTGCAGACTGCGGTCGCACCCCGCACCACCATTCAGTCGCCTGTGCAATGGTCAGGGGCGCCCGATTGGAAAAAAGACTATTCGAATGCAGCCTTGTTGTCAGCTGCACAGATCGCTGAACGCCGTGCAGAATTTGACCGTGTCAAGGCTGCAGCGGCGGCGATAAAAGCTGCCACAAAGCCCGAATAGCCGGACAGCCAGAATAGCCGGACAGCCAGAATAGCCGGGCCAAAAAATATCGGGCCAAAAAATATGAAGATTAGTCGAGCTTGCCAATTTCGGCGGCAAGCGCATTTGCCATCTCGCTGTCTTTTGGCATGGTGTTGAGCAGGCGGGTCCACGCCGCCCGTGCGGCGGCGTTATCGCCTGACAGCTGCGCCAAATGCCCCTTAAAAAACAGATATTGCGGGCCATCAGCGGCGCGTTTTTGGATACGGTCAAGCGCCGCATTTGCCAACGCAAATTGCGCATCGCTAAGGCTAGTGCCGATGGTGCGTTCCAAAAGCCGGTAATGTAGCGGCAGATCCTCCGGCGCGGATGCGGCAGCGGCGGCAAGGGCGGTAAACGCCGCGTCTTGGTTGCCAAGCACGTCATAGGCGCGTGCCAGACGCAACCAGCCATCTGTATCGTTGGGTTCGCTGTCTAGCCGATTCTGAAGATTTTCAACCATTGATATGATCATTGCCTCACGTGCTTCTGGCGTCATATCAGCGGCCGCGGCGATGCTATCTGCATCTGGCCCGGCTTCTGGCTCGGTAGTGTTTCCAGTTTGTGGGGCAAGCTGAATGTTGCCAGCGTCAGCCGCTTGTTGAATGTTGGTGCGCACAAGCGGCAGCCATGGTGCATCTGGCGTTGAAATTGACAGCAGGCGTTGCCATCTGGTGATGGCGGTTTGGTAATCCGCATCCTGAAATGCCGCCAGCCCAAACAAAAACAGGGCGCGTGGTTCTGACGGGTCCGCCGCCAGCACCGTATCAATTAGGCTGCGGGCGGGCACCGTAACCTGGCCGTCGGCGGCGCGGCTTAGGGCTTCGGCCAAAAGTGACAGGATGCTTGGGTCATCATTGGTAAGCTGGCGCGCTGTGCGAAGCGCCCGAATTTCGGTGGGGCTGTCATTCACGGCGGCGGCGGCTTCGGCCAACCGCAACCAAGCTTCGACATTTTGTGGGGCGGCGGCGCTGGCGGCTTGCGCGGCGGCAAGGTTTTGCGCCAGATCTTGCTGTGTGCTGGCGATGGCTTGGTTGCGATTGGCAATCTCGGCGCGGCGGCCAGCCAGCGGGTTATCGGTAAGATCGGGGCGCCCCAATGCCCCGTAAATGACGGCAGCGCTGACGGTCAATATAAACGCCATGCTAACCGCTAAACCAACAATCGTTTTGCCGGTGTCATGGTCACGCGTCTGCTCTAATTTCTGGCTGAGGCTTAGCAGGCGGCGGTCAATATCAAGACTGGCGGCGGCATGATCATCGGCGCTGATGCGTCCAGCATCTTGGTCTGCATCGAGCGCCGTGCGGGCGGCCATCAAACTGTCCAGTTGATTATGAAGATCGGCATCAGCCAGATCAGGCGCCGATGTGTCGCCAAAGTGGGTTGCGTGCTGGCGGCTTGCGCGTGTTATGAACCCCAGCATAACTGCCACAAGGCCAAGACAAAGCGCTACACCCACAACATACATTGCCCCGCCAGTTGCCAAGAATTCAGTCATTATGATCACGCTTTTTCAGATTTTTGTGATGTTGAGTTAAGGCGTCAATGCGCGCCTTATCCGCGGCACTCAACATAGGGGCTTCGGCTGACGGGGACCGTCTGCGGCGCATGCTGATGGTGATGGTAATGCCCAAAATGATAAAGCCGATAGGGGCCAGCCATAAGGCCATTGTTTGGGAGGCCAACGGTGGTGCTAGCAATACATAATCGCCGTATTTGGCGCGCAAAAATGATAAGATATCATCGTCAGATTTGCCGGCCAGAAGCTGGTCACGCACTTCACGGCGCAAATCTTTGGCAAGATCAGCATCGCTATCATCAATCGATTGATTCTGACAGACCAGACAGCGTAGCTTTTTTGATAGCTCGCGTGCACGGTTTTCCAGGGCCGGGTCATCAAGCATTTCTTCAACGCTAAGCGCAACCGCTACCGGCGGTGATGCCAGCATCGCAACGCCCCAAATGCTGGCCAGTAGCCAGCCTATGGCAATAATATGAAAAAACCGCGGCATTTACGTCATCTCGGCCAGTTGCGGCATTAAGATGGTGGTAATAACATCTCGTGTCAGCGGCCCAGCATGCCGCCATTTTACCGTGCCGGTTTTGTCAATAAGATAGGTTTCCGGCACCCCATAAACACCCCAGCTAATGCCGGTGCGCCCATCATCATCGGTGCCAATTGCGCTAAAGGGATTGCCATATTGCTGCAAGAATTGGGCGGTGTCTTCGCTGCGGTCTTTATACGCAATGCCGATGATTGTCACATGCGCGGATAATTGCTCTAAGGCGGGCGCCTCGGCACGGCATGGCGCGCACCATGAGGCGAAGAAATTGACCAACACCGGCTCGCCGCGATAGGCGGCCAATGACAATGCCGCAGCGGTATTGTTTAGCAAGGGCAGTGGCGTGTCAGGTGCCGTCTTGCCGATCAGAACCGACGGTAGTTGTGATGGGTTGCGGCTGCCAGACAAGGTGTCTTTCAACGCCAGCCCGCCAATAAGGGCCAGCCCCAAAAACGCAATCAGCGGGATAAAGAATGAGGGACGAATGCGGCTCATGGCTGGCCTCGTGCCAGCCCAAGACCGGCCGTGTGCGGCGTTTTGGCTTTTTGGCGCCGTCCCACCATGGCCAGCAGCCCGCCCGCCGCCATGATTGCCGCGCCCCCCCAAATCCAGCTAATAAGCGGCTTGTAATAGAGCCGCAAACTATAGCCAATGCGGTCATCGCCATCACCCAGAACAGCATAATCATCGCCGCCAATGCGCGGCCGAATGGCGGCTTCGGTGGTGGTTTGTCTTTCGGCTGTGTAAATCCGCTTTTCGGGCATTAAGGTGGCAATGTGGCGGCCTGATTTGTCACGATAACTAAGTTCTGCCGTTATCGCCTGATAATTTGGGCCAGCGCGTTCAAACACCCGTTCCAGCGTAACATCGCGGTCGGCGATGCTGATCACATCGCCCGGCTTTGCACGCACCACCTGTTCGCTCTGAAACAGGCTGTCACCGGCGGCACCAAGCAAAAAAATGACAATGCCAAAATGTGCCAGCCACATGCCCATCACATCCGTTGGGATGCGGGTAAGTCGGCTTGCAGGCCCCATAGTGCCGGTCGGTTTTAGATGGCCCCATATGTCAGCGCCAATCCCGCCCGCCAGCCAGCCAATCAGCATCACAGACGCCATCGCACCAATAGCGATATCTTTGACGACGGCCAGCCCGGCAGCGCCAACAAGCAACGCCGCCACCGCCGCGGTTATCAATGCAGTCTTGGCACGCGGCGTGGCGCCGTGCCGCCAGGCCAGCACCGGGCCAATCACCATGACCATGACCAAGCCGCCCATTACCGGGTTGAATGTGGCGTTAAAATAGGGTGGGCCAACGGTAATCCGGGCGCCGGTGATCATTTCCAACCCCAGCGGGTAAAAGGTGCCAAGCAACACAATTGCGGTGGCGATAACCAAAAGCATATTATTGGCAATTAGCGCCCCTTCACGGCTGTTCAGGCTGAAATCTGCGGTGCTGACCAATTGCGGGCCACGCCACGCATACAGTAGCAAGGGTATGCCAACAGCGACCAGCAAAATGCCCAGAATAAACACCCCGCGGGCTGGATCAGACGCAAAGCTATGGACCGAAGTCAACAGCCCGGAGCGCACAATAAATGTGCCGACCAACGACAAAGAAAAAGCCATAATGGCAAGCAGCACCGTCCAGCTTTTTAAGTGGCCGCGTTTTTCGACAACAATCGCCGAATGCAACAAGGCTGTTGCTGCCAGCCATGGCATCAATGAGGCGTTTTCGACCGGGTCCCAAAACCACCAGCCACCCCACCCTAATTCGTAATAGGCCCACCAGCTACCAAGCGCGATGCCAAGCGTCAATGCGCACCAAGCAGCAATGATCCAGGGCCGCATCCATTTTGCCCACAAGCGGTCAACATCGCCGCTGATGAGCCCTGCCACCGCAAAGGCAAAGGCGATCGACAGGCCAACATAGCCAAGATAGAGCATCGGCGGGTGGATGGCGAGGCCGGGATCCTGCAGCACCGGGTTTAATCCCTTGCCGTCAATGGGGGCTTGGCCAAGGCGCAGAAAAGGGTTTGAGGTAAACAGGCTAAAGGCAAGAAAACTAGTGCTAACCATGCCCTGAACGGCAAGAATGCGGGCTTTTAGGGCGGTGGGCATGCCGCGACCGCTGAGCGCCAAAACCGCCCCATAAATCATCAGAATTAATATCCACAGAAGCAAAGAGCCCTCATGATTGCCCCAAGTGCCGGAAATTTTGTAAATCAGCGGCTTGGCTGAATGCGAATGGTTGGCCACCAATGCTACCGAAAAATCAGATCGCACAAACGCCATCACCAAGGCACCAAACGCGATGATGGTGGCAAGGGCAGCGCTCAGCGCCGCGGCTGGGCCAACCAGCATCAAGGGCATGTTTTGACGGGCTGCGCCATAGAACGGAACGACCGCTTGTACCAGTGACAACACAAAGGCCGAGATCAGGGCAAAATGTCCAAATTCGGTTAGTCCCATTTTTCATCTCCAGACCGGCAATCGCAAAACTCCGGTGTCACACATTATCCGGCTGTCTTGACTATCCGGCTGTCTTGGGCGCGCCCGCTGTTACATGCATACCACGTCGACGAGCCTAGCATAGTCTGCCACGCTGCAAAATGCTCCTGCGTGCTGCGCCCCGCCAAAAAGACGATTTGTCGCAGAAAATTACTGCTCAAGATGCCGAAAAGGTTTGTTGTGCATGGGTTTGCAGCGTGCCAAAATGCGGCCTTTGGTGTTTGCTGGAGTGTAGCGGGTATTGGCGTCCGTGACAGCGTGTAAAGACCGGTGAAGACCGGTGAGGAAAGGTAAAAAAAGAATGGCATTGCAGCACATAGTTACCCAGATAGATGGTGACAGCCCCGGCCAGCGGTTTGAATTGGTGCGCTATAAATGCGGTCCAGACTCCGCGCCGACCAAAATTTTCCTTCAAGCTGGTTTGCATGCTGATGAACAGCCGGGCATGATGGTATTACATCATTTTTTGGATTTGCTGGAGACGGCGGATGCGGCCGGGCAGCTGGCCGCGCAGTTTGTGGTGATGCCCATGGTAAACCCTATAGGCATGGGGCAAATTCAGTTTCACACGCATCGTGGCCGCTACAATCCGGTGAATGGGATCAATTACAACCGGCGCTGGCCGAATGTGATGGCATTGCTTGGCGATGCGGAAATTGCCGATTTGGCTGTCCGATTGAGCCCAGATGATGGCGCTGCTAACCGCCAGCTGGTGCGGCGTGTGGTGGCTGCGTGTCTGGCCCGGCAGACACCGGTAACCGCCGTTGATAAACTGCGCCTTGAGGTTATGCGGGAAACCTATGACAGTGACATGGTGTTTGATCTTCATTGCGACGATGAAGCCCTCAATCACATTTTCATTGTGCCACAGTTGATGCCGGCATTTCAGGATTTGGCAGACTGGATGGGGGCGGCGGCTGTATTGACCGCAGAAGATAGTGGCGGCGGATCATTCGATGAGGTCTGGCCTGGCTTTTGGCTCCAGCTGGTGCGCCGGTACCCGGACAAGGCGATCGCTGATGTTCCGTTTGCGGCCACCTTGGAATATCGCGGGCTGGCAGATGTCAATGACAGCGTCAATCGGCAGGACGCACATAATTTAGTCGGTTTTTTCCGTGCTCGTGGCTTTATCACTGGCGACAAGAATGCGCCGCCGCCTCAGCCCAAAACAACCGCTCCAGCCGCAAAACCGCTTGCCGCCACCGAAATTTTACGGGTCACGTCATCAGGGGTGCTGGCCTATCAGGTGCGGCTTGGTGATATGGTGCAATCTGGTGATGTTATTGCCTATTTGGTTGCGCTTGACGGGCCGCAAGCCTACCGTGCGCGAACGCCCATCACCGCAGGCACCAGTGGGCAGGTGATTTCGCTGCGCTCGATAAAATATGTTTGGCCAGGCTGTTCCATTGCCAAAATTGCTGGCGATCACCTGTTGCCCAACCGGCAGGGCTATCTCTTGGAAGACTGACGTGGCAAAATTTGGCTGGTGCGTGAAAATTCTGGTAAAGACGAAAAACCGCTTTCGCGGTTGCTTGCCGGGAAAAGATCGCTGATACTGTAGCAAAATAGCTAACAGCAAAGCCAGGCAGCGCATAGCAAAGGCACAGTATGACACAAAAATTACCGGTCATAGAAATCCGTGATCTGCATAAAAGCTATGGCGATCTTGAGGTCTTAAAAGGGGTTGATTTAACCGCCAATGAGGGCGGTGTTGTCAGCTTGATCGGGGCATCAGGATCTGGCAAATCCACTTTGTTGCGTTGTGCTAATTTGCTCGAAAACAGTCAGGCTGGTGATATCGTGTTTCACGGTGACGCCGTGCGCTGGCAGGGGGCTGGGGCGGCGCGTCATCCCGCCGACAAAGGCCAGATACGCCTGATTCGCAGCCAACTATCAATGGTATTTCAGCAGTTCAACCTGTGGTCGCATTTGACTGTTTTGCAAAATGTCACCGAAGCCCCAAAAACTGTTTTGCAAGAAGACCCGGCTGTTGTTGAGGCGCGCGCCCGCACGCTGTTGGATAAAGTCGGCATTTTGGACAAGGCAAATATGTATCCTGCGCAATTGTCAGGCGGCCAGCAACAACGCGCAGGGATTGCGCGGGCCTTGGCAATGAACCCCAAAGCGATTTTGCTGGATGAACCAACGTCGGCGCTTGACCCTGAAATGGAACAAGAAGTCGTGCAGGTCATCAAGGCGCTGGCAGAAGAAGGCCGCACGATGATTTTAGTGACACATGACATGAAATTAGCGTATGACGTTTCAGACCATGTGGTGTTTTTGCACCACGGCAAAATATTGGAAGAAGGACCGCCGCAAGCGCTATTGAAAACTCCAAAATCTGAAAGGCTGCAGCAGTTTTTGAAATCCACAACTATTACTTAACTTCACTAAAGGGAGACGACGATGAAAAAAATCATTTTAGGCGCTGTTGTGGCTATGTTTGCAGCAACTGGAGCGATCGCAGACACCATTCGCCTTGGCACCGAAGGCGCTTATGAGCCATGGAATTTTGTTAATGATGCGGGCAAGCTTGACGGCTTTGAAATTGAGCTTGGCAATGAATTGTGCAAACGCGCCAGCTTGACCTGTGAATGGGTCAAAAATGACTGGGATTCAATTATCCCAAATTTGAAGTCTGGCAACTATGATGCCATCATTGCCGGCATGTCAATTACTGAAGAGCGTCAGAAAGTTATTGATTTTACATCAGAATATTACCCAGCTGACCCATCTGCGTTCGTTGGTTTGGCCGGCGCGAGTGCGGCGGCAACAAACGGCGTTGTGGCCGCTCAGACAGCTACTATTCAGGCTGGTTATGTTGCCAGTTCATCAGCCACTTTGGTTGAATTTGCAACACCTGATGAGACCATTGCCGCGGTTCGCAATGGCGAGGCTGATGCGGTGTTAGCCGACCGTGGCTATTTGCAACCAATCGTTGAAGAGTCAAATGGCCAACTGGTCTTTGTTGGTGACTCGGTGCAAATCGGTGGCGGCGTCGGCATGGGCATGCGCAAATCAGACGGCGCCTTGCGGGCCAAGCTGGATGCGGCGATTGCCTCGGTGAAATCAGATGGCACGCTGAACAAGATGATCGCAAAATGGTTCGGCGCTGATGCACCAAAATTCTAAATCGTGACATGTCATTTGGCCAGCCGATGATAAATTTGTGCTGGCCAAATGCACTTTTAACATATGTTTTCTTTTTGCGCTGACCCGGCCACTATTGATGGATTTGTCTGGTTTACCTGTTATGTGACGACAGGCAAGCATATGGCATTTTATCTGTCCTTTGGTGTGGTGCTGGTGTTGCTGGCACTGGCAGCGCCTGCTGCGTTGCTGTTTGGATTTGCCGGTGCCTTGGCATGTCGGTCGCGCCTCGTTGTGGTGCGGGTGCTGGGGCAGGGCTACATCACGATGGTGCGCGGTATCCCTGATATTGCATTTTTCCT
>Ga0181606_10001909_pt1 | contig 18048 bp, 15 predicted proteins | sample 041ome_10_FD_132994 | JGI IMG/M metagenome (GOLD analysis project Ga0181606, IMG submission 132994) | Coastal salt marsh microbial communities from the Groves Creek Marsh, Skidaway Island, Georgia - 041412US metaG (megahit assembly) | ecosystem: Environmental > Aquatic > Marine > Intertidal... | reverse complement strand
CATAGGGTAGATCATGAGCCAGATAAGCAGGCCAACCACCAGGTTTACATGAGCGAACTCGAGCCTCGCCAGCTGCTCAAAGGCTTCGGGCACTAGCAGGCCGCGGCCCACGCCCAATAGGATGGCAAGAAAAACCCAGACAGAGAGAAATCGCTCGAAGGGACACATTGCGTTAACGAAAGCAGCCAGACAAGAACTAGCTGCAGGCGGTCTTCTTTTTGAGCTTCTTCGACTTCTTACCTAATGTGCCTGGGCTGCATGGCAGTCCACCACAGCAGTTTTCAAGAAGAAAATCGGAGAGCGCCTCGATGCGATCGGCGCTGGGGGAATAAATAAGATTGCGGCTCTGGCGCTCGACCTTCAGGAGCCCAGCAGCGACAAGCTCTTTAAGGTGAAAGCTGAGCGTTGGACTAGGAACCCCAAGGGCCTCAACCATCTGACCCGGCGTCAGGCCCTGTTGGCCCTTTTGCACAACAAGCCTAAAAAGGTTCAGCCGGGTCTCCTGACCCAGAGCGAGCAAAACCTGAACTGCATCTGTATTTTTCATGATTCTAAGTTTATAGAACTATTGTGTGTAAAAGCCATACAAGCGAAAACTAGCGAGCGCAGTAATTAAAGGAATCCTCAGGACCGGCATAAGCATGTCTTCGAACCATTAAATGTCATGAAATTGTCATTTTTATTTGATATTTCTAAAACTATCAAACTAATGTAATCTCTGCGACGGGAAAGTAATTTTTAATTGCGCAGTGAATCCTGCCTTTAAGGGCAATGTCGATAAGGGAAGAACGATGTCAAGAACATTCAACATTCTATTTCTATGCACGGGCAACTCGGCAAGGTCAATCATGGCTGAGGCGATTTGTCGCCAGGTAAGTAAGGGACGATTCATTGCCTACTCGGCAGGCAGTCAGCCCTTGGGTTTTGTGCATCCAATGGCACTTGAGAAGGTAGCAAGTTTAGGTATGGACACCACGGGCTTTCGCTCGAAGAACTGGGACGAGTTTGCTGGGGTCGATGCACCGAAACTAGATTTTGTGATCACCGTCTGCGACAAGGCGGCAGGCGAAGTGTGCCCAGTATGGCCTGGTCAGCCCATTCGCGCCCACTGGGGCTTTCCTGACCCGGTGGCAGTGACAGACCTTGACCTTCAAAAGCGCGTCTTTAATGATATTTTTGCTGGGCTTCGCCGGCGTATTGAGCTTATGGTCAACCTCCCCCTCGAGACGCTCGACAGGGAGTCCTTGCAGCGCGACGTACAAGCCCTGCATCAAAACGCAGGCACTTAAAAGATCAAGTTATTAATTACGAGGTAAGCACGCGTAACTCGCCTCCCCTTTCTAAATCATTTAGCCGGTTTTAGATCCATGCCTTTTTCGTGGTAAAAAGTCGGCAAACATTAGGTCAATGACCGTCCGAAGGGGAGTTGTTTATGAAGGCTTTAGGCGTTCTTGCGGTAAGTGCATTGTTAATGACGGGCGGCCTCCCCGCCTATGCTGACAACAAGGCCGTTGCCATTGACGAGATGGCAGGCTACCTTGAGTTTATTGACTACGGTGGCGGTGTTATTTTTGCCGAACAAATTCCGCGAGACGAGTACAAAAATATTATGGTGATTGATGCCCGAGACGCGGGTCAGTTTTCAAAGGGGCATATTCCAGGCGCAGTGAACATCGAATGGCGCAAGGTGCTTGAACAGCGCGAGAAAATTCCCAAAGACAGGATGGTCCTTATTTACTGCAACACCGGTAGCCTGTCGGCTCAGGCTGGCTTTGCCCTTCGCGTAGCGGGCTACGAGAACGTAAAAATTCTGCAGGGTGGTTTTGAGGAATGGAAGGCCAAAGGTGGCTTAGATGCCAACCGCAAGGCCCAGGGGTCTGCAGCGAAGCATTAGCCCTTACTAAGTTACCCGCTGAAAATGGTGTTTAATGCCGCATGGGTATTGAACAAGAAGCCAGTCGCCGCCGCACCTTTGCCATTATTTCCCACCCCGATGCGGGAAAAACCACGCTGACCGAGAAGTTGCTGCTTTATGCCGGTGCCATTCATATTGCTGGCACTGTGAAGGCGCGCAAATCAAGCAGGCATGCCACGTCGGACTGGATGGCTATTGAAAAGCAACGGGGCATCTCGGTGGCCAGTTCGGTTATGCAGATGGAGTACCGGGACTGCGTGATTAACCTGCTCGATACCCCGGGCCACCAAGACTTTTCAGAAGACACCTACCGCGTGCTCACCGCAGTGGACGCTGCATTGATGGTGATTGACGGTGGCAACGGGGTGGAGTCGCAAACCCTGCGACTGCTGGAAGTTTGCCGAGCCAGGCAGACCCCAGTGATTACCTTCATTAACAAGCTCGACCGCGAGGTACGGGAACCACTTGACTTGATTGAGGAAATTGAAAACGTGCTGGGCATGGAAACCACACCGTTTTCTTGGCCCATTGGCATGGGCAAACAATTTGGTGGCGTCTTTGACCTTCGAGCCAACACCATGCGTGTCTTTCGCCCAGGGGAAGACACGCGGGCCGAAGATCTTGAGGTCTTAGAAGGGCTGGATCACCCCGAGATTGAGAAACGGTTTGCGGCTGTTCTACCCAAAGCCCGCCAAGAAATTGAACTCGTGCAAACCGCAATGCCAGGGTTTGACCGCGACGCTTTTTTAGCCGGCGAGCAGACACCCGTGTTTTTCGGGTCTGCCATTAACAACTTTGGCGTACGTGAAGTCCTAGACGCCTTGGTTGAACTTGCACCAAGCCCGGGGCCACGAGCCACCTTGCAGCGCCCTGTTGCCCCCACGGAGGCCAAGTTCTCGGGCGTGGTCTTTAAAGTACAAGCCAATATGGACCCGGCGCATCGTGACCGGATTGCCTTTGTTCGCATTTGTGCGGGCCGGTTTGAGCGTGGTATGCGACTTCGTATTGTGCGCACAGGTAAAGACATACGCACGGGGAACGCTGTCTCGTTTCTCTCGCAGCGGCGTGACCTGGTTGAGGATGCCTACCCGGGCGACATCGTTGGCATTCCCAACCACGGCGTTCTGCGACTGGGCGATAGCCTTACCGAAGGAGAGTCGCTGCAATTCACGGGCCTGCCTTTTTTCGCGCCTGAGATGTTTCGCATGGTTGAAGTAATGGACCCCATGAAAGCTAAGCAGCTTCGCCAAGGTTTAATGCAGCTTGGGGAGGAAGGCGCTATTCAGGTCTTTCGGCCCTTAAGTAGTGGTGCCATGCTTTTGGGTGCCGTAGGGCAGTTGCAGTTTGAGGTGGTGATGCACCGGCTTCTTGAAGAGTACGGTGTGCAGGCTCGACTTACTCATTCGAAGTTCACCCTTGCCCGTTGGGTGACCGCAAATGACGCCAATGAACTCAAGCGATTTATGAATCACAATGACTACCGAATGGCCATGGATGTTGTGAATGCGCCCGCTATTTTGGCAAGCCACAGCACCGAGCTCAACCTAATTCAAGAGAAGTGGCCCGACATTCAGTTTCATGCCATGCGGGAGCATGGTGGGCAGGTATTTACCGAAGCTTTAGCGGACTAACCCCTTGTGGTCTGAATCAAGTTATCCGTAACGGCCAGTTACGTAGTCTTCGGTGCGCTGCTCTTTGGGGTTAATAAAGATCTGGTCGGTTGGCCCGACTTCAATAAGATGCCCAAGGTGAAAAAACGCTGTGCGGTCGGCCACACGTGCGGCCTGCTGCATGTTGTGGGTCACAATAACAATAGTGTAGTTTGCCTTAAGCTCGTGAATAAGCTCTTCAATACGCGCGGTGGCAATGGGGTCAAGCGCCGAGCAAGGCTCGTCCATCAGAATGATGTCAGGACTCACCGCAATGGCACGTGCAATACAAAGGCGTTGCTGCTGACCGCCCGAAAGGCCTGTGCCTGGCGCGTCGAGTCGATCTTTCACCTCGTCCCAAATACCCGCCTTACGAAGGCTGGACTCTACAATTTCGTCGAGCTCCCCCGATGAGCTCACGAGCCCATGAAGACGGGGGCCGTAAGCAATGTTCTCATAGATGGACTTTGGGAAGGGGTTAGGCTTCTGAAAGACCATGCCCACCTGTGCACGCAACAAAACGACGTCAAGGCTTGGGTCGTAAATATCTTGTTTGTCAACGGCAATAAGGCCGGTCACGCGTGCACCAGCGACGGTGTCGTTCATACGATTCATGCAACGCAGGAAGGTGGACTTTCCGCAGCCAGAAGGTCCAATAAAGGCCATAACTTCGTTGGTATGGATGTCAAGAGAGACCTCGTGAAGCGCCTTGTTTTCGCTGTAATAGACACAGACATCTTTGGCGTGAATTTTCACAGCGCCCTGGGTCTTGTCTTCGCCCGACTTGGACGCAAAGCTATTGGGGTCCATGCTCGAGGGAAGCGTCGAGGGCTTTTCGGCAACATTCGGCGTAAGGGTCTCAGTGCTCATGCATTACCACCTTGTCTCAAGTTTTTTGCGAAGAACAACAGCAATGGAATTCAGTGTAAGAAGAAGGCCAAGCAGCACCATAATGGCTGCCGAGGTGCGGCCCTCGAAGAAGTTACGCAGCTCGTTACCCTGCCAAAGATAAATTTGAACAGGAAGCGCAGTGGCTTGGTCGAATGGCGTGGACGGGATGCTAGCCACAAAGGCGCTCATACCAATAAGTAACAGAGGTGCGGTCTCACCCAAGGCCTGGGCAACACCAATAATGGTTGCTGTAAGAATGCCTGGAAGTGCAAGGGGTAAGACGTGATCGGTAATGGCCTGCACCTTGGATGCGCCAACCGCCATGGCGCCTTCGCGAATGGATGGAGGGATGGCCTTAAGAGTTGAACGTGTTGCGATGATGACAGTAGGTAAGGTCATAAGCGTCAGAACCAGGCCACCAACCACAGGAGCCGATAAGGGGAGCTTGAACCAAAGAATAAATACGGCGGCACCTAAAAGACCAAAGACAATGGATGGAACCGCCGCCAGGTTATTAATGTTCACCTCAATCAGGTCGGTCCACTTGTTCTTAGGGGCGAATTCTTCCAAGTAAATTGCCGAGGCAACACCAATGGGTACTGCAAGAAGGATCACAATAATCATCATGAAGAGCGAGCCCATAAAGGCCCCTGCCAGACCTGCAGCCGCAAGTGAGCTTCGAGAATCGGGGTTCATGAAGAGAGCCGTGCTGAACTTGTTTTTAATAACGCCCTTCTCGTAGAGTTGGTCGGCCCACTGACGGGTGGTCGCGCTTAACTGTTGCTGCTCATCGGGCAGGCTGCGGTCGATGTTGCCCTTGAGCCAGACGTCCACATTGGCGTCGGTAAGAAGGCTAAGACGAACCGTTTTTCCAATAATGGAGGGGTCTTCAGCAACATAATCACGTAACGCAAAACGCTCGCCTGAGGTAATAAGAGCGATGGCGCTGCGCGGACTGTCAGCGGCCTCAGGAATGTGCTTTGCAACAGCATCCACCATGAGGGCGTTGAAGTTTACAAAACCAAGACTATTCACCCATTTTTGACGTGAATTAACGTACTCGGCGGGGCTTTCGAAATTGGACTCGACCGGCGGTAGCTCTACCTGCACGACTTCTGGCGAGAAGTAGATGTCGAGCTCAATTTGGGTCTGCCAAAACGCTGGGAACCCCTTGGAGATAACGGATGCAAAGAGAATAAAAACAAGAGAGACGGCAACAGTAACCGCGCCAATACCAAAGATTACGAACCTTGATTCAGCACGCTTGCGACCATTGAGCGAGCCCTTAACCTTTTGTTCAATGGCGCGATAGCCCTTGAACGTCGACGACGAAGTCGCTGCAGCGCTTGGATTATTCATACTGCTCCCTATACCGGCGGACAACTACCAGTGCAACAACGTTTAGAACAAGGGTCATGACAAACAGAGTGAGGCCCAGAGCAAAGGCAACCAGCGACTGGGCACTGGAGAAGTCTTGATCACCCGTAAGCTGGTTCACAATGGACACCGTGACTGTTGAGACAGCCTCGAAAGGGTTGGCTGTAAGCACCGGAGAGTTTCCAGCAGCAAGCACGACAATCATAGTCTCGCCAATGGCGCGACTCACGGCAAGCAGAATGGCCCCAACAATTCCTGGAAGGGCAGCGGGTAGAACCACTTTGACTGTGGTCTCGGATTTCGTTGCGCCCAGAGCGAGCGAACCATCACGCATGGCACGCGGAACCTGGGTAATGATGTCGTCGGAAAGCGATGAGATAAAGGGAATGATCATGATGCCCATGACCAGGCCTGCCGTAAGGGCCGAAGTGGCGCGAATATCAATGCCTAAGACATTGCCCAGATCAACAAGAAAGGGGCCGACCGTGACAAGGGCAAAAAACCCGTAAACAATAGTTGGAATGCCAGCAAGAATTTCAATAACGGGCTTTGCCCAGGCGCGTGTTGCAGCCGAGGCATATTCCGCCATAAAGATGGCCGACATCAGGCCAATGGGAATAGCTACAGCCATGGCAATGGCAGAGATAAGAAGGGTACCGGCCAACAACGGCAGCATTCCGAAGCCGTCTGTTGAACCCGCACCCGAGGTGGCAAAGGCGGGATTCCAGACCGTACCAAAGAAGAAGTCAGCGGGATTAACCACCTTAAAGAACTCAATGGCCTCCCCCAGCATTGAAAGAACGATGCCGACCGTAGTAAAAATGGCCACGGCCGAGCAAATAATTAGGCCGATCTGGATGGCTCGCTCAACTTCATTTCGTGCCCGGGTCTGATACCCGGTGTTCTTCCAAGACCAGAACAAGCCAAGAGCAGCCGACGCGGCCATGACTGCAAACGCAACCGCATTGCCCTGAGCAGAGACCTTCGCCATGTAAGCCGCTGCTTCTTGCTCAAAAGGCAAGGCGTCACCCACAATGCCGAAGCCAGTAGCAAGGTTATTGAGCTTTTGCAGAAGAACCTTTTGCTGCAAGGGGTCTGAAGGGAGTTGGTCCGCAGGAATTTGCGCAAGAACCAGGCTTCCAATAATTTGGTCGCCAAAAATGGACCAGGCAATGTAAACAAAAAGTGCAGGTACAGCGGCACGGAGAACTGCTAGCCAGCCATGGTAAGAGGGCCGCGAGTGGAGTCGGTCGGCGGCGCCACTAACAAGGCTTTTAACACTTGCTCGCTCAAGCTTACGACTGCGAGCAAGACCCAGTTGATAGGCCACCACCGTCAGGGCGAGCAAGACAATGACAACGAGGACACTATTCATGAGGGCTTTTTCTTAGAGGTTAAAAAAGGGCGCATCCGAGAGTTTACGGCTGCGCCCTTTCGAGGCAAGGCGACTTCAATAGACGCCAACCTTAATTAGAGGCCTTTACGACCCTCAATGGCAGCGAGAACTTCTTTGCGCTCTTTGTCATTCAAAGGAACGAGACCAGCCTTCTCAAGAGGGCTACCCATGCCCGAGACACCTGCTGACAGGAAGAACTTAGCGTATTCCTGAAGGCCAGGAATGACACCAATGTGCGCATCTTTGATGTAGAAATACAAGGGACGCGACACAGGGTACTTGCCCGACTCAACGGTCTCAAGCGTGGGGGTCACACCCGATACAGTGGCAACCTGAAGCTTGTCACGGTTAGCCTCGTAGAAGCTCAGACCAAAAACGCCAACGGCGTCTTTATCAGCATTAAGCTTTGCAAGGGTTTCGGTGTAGTCGCCTGCAATTTCAATAACGCGACCGTCCTTACGAACAGCCTTACAAGCTTTCTCGGTTCCCTTTTTGTCCGACTTCATAAGACCGGCAATGTAGTCAAACTTTTTGCAGCCGTCGATCAGCGTCTTCTCTTCAAAAACCTCACGTGTGCCGTGGTTGCTAGCGGGAATGGCTAGCGTGATCATTTGGTTAGGAAGCGACTTATCGATCTGGCTCCAGTTGGTGTAGGGGTTGGCCACCATAAAGCCGCCCTGAGGAACCTGGGCAGCCGTTGCCAGGTAGATGTGCTCGGGCTTAAGGGCAAACTTACCGCTGTCGCGACGCGATGAGAAGACGATGCCGTCGTAACCAACTTTGACTTCGATTACTTTCTTAACGCCCTTTTCAGCGCAAGCCTTCAATTCGTCAGACTTAATTTTACGCGAGGCATTGGCGATGTCGATGGTGTTCGCACCCACGCCCTGGCAGAACTGGCGAATGCCGCCCGAGGAACCGCCCGAACCCACAACAGGGGTCTTAAACTGGGAGAAGGACTTGCCAAACTCTTCGGCCACAATGGATGCGAAAGGCAAAACGGTGGACGAGCCGGCGATTTGAACATTGTCACGAGCGACTGCGGGGGCTGAGACCAGCACAGCAGCCGAGAGGCCCAAGGCAACAGAAATCTTTGAAAGGTTCATTTAAATGGACTCCGAGTGAGAGGACTAGTAGAACCGCTAGTATGGAAACCTTTTGTTACGGTTCTATGACGTTTGGCTGAGGCTGCCTCGGAAACCCCAAAGAAAGCAGAAAACCAACGGCCAGAAGCAAGGCGGAGCCCCATAAACAGGCGGCGATACCCCCTACCCCGTAAAGCCAGCCCGAAAGCAGCGTGCCCAGAAACCGTCCTGCGGCATTAGCGGCGTAATAAAAGCCCACGTCCTCGGCCGCCTTCTCGGACCCGGCATAGGCCAAGACTAAATAAGAGTGCACCGAGGAGTTCACCGCAAAGGCAAGACCAAAGAGGCTCAGACCCAGTACGAGCCAGAGGTCAGCCTGAGCCAGGCTTGGGTCGATGGCAAAGACCATGGCCACGGGAACAAGTGCAAGGCCAAAGGCCCAGGCCCGGCTCGCCGGAACCTCACGCGAAAGACCATCGTTGCTGCGGGGCACCACCTGCGGCGCTAGGCCCTGCATCAGTCCATAACCGATGGTCCAGGCCGCCATAAAGCCGCCCACCATGGGAAAGGTCCAGCCCTGAGAGTAAAGGAACACCGGTACCCCCACAACAAACCAGACATCACGAGCACCAAACAAGGCGAGCCGACTTGCCGCGAGAAGGTTTAAGGCCCGTGACTTGGAAAAAAGCTCTTTCGCGGACTTCGAGGGCTTTGCCCGCCCCAGGTTGCTTGGCAGGCTGAACACGACGCCAAGAAGCACTAGCCCCAAAAGGCCAGCCATAAGCCATAGCGCCCCCTGAAACCCAAGGCCTTCAAGCAGAAGTCCTCCCAAGAAAAAGCCAAAGCCTTTCATGGCGTTCTTGCTGCCTGTGAACCAGGCCACCCACTTAAAGAGGCGTCCGGAGGCACCACCTGCGGTGAGCTTAATGGCCGACTTGCTTGCGGTTTTGGTGAGGTCTTTGGCAACTCCACAGACCCCCTGAGCCATGACCACCCAGGCGACTGACAAGGCCGCCGACCAGTCGAGCGAGACTGCTGAGAGCAAAAGAAACCCAGAAATTTGAGTGACCAGCCCCACCATGAGCATGCGGGCAATGCCAAACCGGGTGGCCAGCCAGCCACCAATTAAATTGGCGGCAATGCCTGCAGCCTCGTACAGAAGAAAGAGCAGCGCAAGGGTGAATGGGCTGTAGCCAAGCTTGAAGAAATGCAATAGCACCAACATGCGCAAGGCGCCGTCGGTGAGCGTGAAGCCCCAGTAAGAGGCCGTAACGATAAGGTATTGCTTAAGGCCAGGCGGTGAAGGCTCGGACGTAGACTCGGGCTGCAAAGACTACAGCCCTTGCTTGTGCATGTAACAGGCGAGGTCCACCATGCGGCAGGAATAGCCAAGCTCGTTGTCGTACCAGGCATAAATCTTTAGAAGCGTACCGTCGGTCACCATGGTGGACGGCGCATCGACAATGCTGCTACGGGTGTCACGCGCGTAATCGGCACTTACTAAAGGCAGGGTCTCGTAACCCAGTACACCGGCCATGGGACCTGCTGCTGCCGTCTGAAAAAAGCCATTCACCTCATCTACCGTGGTTTCGCGTTGAAGCTCAAAGACACAGTCGGTGAGTGAGGCATTTAAGTTGGGGGCGCGTACGGCATGGCCATTGAGCTTACCTTTGAGCTCCGGGTAGATCAGCGCAATGGCGGTGGCACTGCCCGTGGTAGTGGGCGCAAGGCTAACCATGGCACTGCGCGCCCTGCGCAGGTCTTTGTGCGGTGCATCGACCACCAGGTTGGTGTTCGTAGGGTTGTGAATGGTGGTGATCTGGCCATGGCGAATGCCCAGGTTCTCGTGAACCACCTTCACAACGGGTGCAAGGCAGTTGGTTGTGCACGAGGCGGCCGTAACAATTTGATCTTTGGCTGGGTCATAAAGATGCTCGTTCACACCCACAACCACATTCAGCACATTGCCTTGCTTCACAGGGGCAGAGACAACGACGCGCTTTGCACCACGGTCGAAATGGCCCTGCAAGGTCTCGGGCGTTAAAAACTTGCCTGTGCACTCAAGCACAAGGTCGACGCCAAGATCCCCCCAGGGGATATCGCTGGGGGCGGCATGTGAACTAAAACCAAGGCTTGACTCGTTAATACGAATCGCATCGCCCGCCTCGTTGGCGGAAATGTTGGCGCGCCATCGCCCCTGAACGCTGTCAAAGGCAAGAAGATGAGCGGTGGCCGCAGCCCCACCCTTTAACTCATTGAGATGAACAACCTCAAGGCGGTTGGCCTGGCGGGGGTCGTCGTGGGGTCGATCGACAGCACCCATGGCGGCTCGTAATGCAAGGCGGCCAATGCGGCCCATTCCATTAATTCCAACACGCATCGTGGCTTCCTTAAAATCGAAGTGTCTAGGCTCAATGCTTCTAGAACAGTCAAATAGTGAGTCTGACCCTGTTCTATGACGTTTTTGTTACAGAGCTAGCTGCCTAAGGCCTGTGCGAGCTGCTGCGCCCAAGTGGTGGCCTGGGCCTTATCGGGAGACTCCACCATAATTCGCAGAACAGGCTCGGTGCCCGAGGGGCGAATAAGAAGACGGCCCTCACCCTGCAGTGCCTTTGCAGCCTGGGCATAGACCTTTTGAAACTCCGGGTGCTCCCGCCAATTGACATCGGGCGAGATAGGCTTGTTGATCATGACCTGAGGATAGAGCTGAAGGTCACTTAGGTAGTCGTCGAGGCTTTGCTCGGACCAGACCAGGGCCGACAGAACCTGTAAGGCGCTTACGATGCCATCGCCCGTAGTGTGCTTATCGAGGCAAAGAATATGGCCAGACGACTCCCCACCAAGCTCCCAGCCTGTTTCCTTAAGCATCTCGAGAACATACCTGTCGCCCACTTTAGCGCGACGAAACTCAAGGCCCAGGCTCTCCACCTTTTTTTCAAGGGCAAGGTTTGACATCAGCGTGCCCACCACGCCCTGCACATGAGCACGGCCTTTGTGACGAACCCTTGACTTCACCAGTGCATAGAGAAGCTCGTCTCCGTTATAAACCCTGCCTTTGGAGTCGGCGATGGCCACCCGGTCGCCATCGCCGTCAAGGGCAATGCCATAGTCAGCTCGAGCTTCGACAACTTTGCGTGCCATGGCCTCGGGGCTTGCCGCACCAAGGTTCTGGTTAATGTTGAAGCCATCGGGCTCGTGGCCCATGCGAATGACTTCTGCGCCGAGCTCGTGAAAGACATCGGCCGCCACATGGTAGGCCGCGCCATGCGCTGCATCGACCACCAGCCGAAGCCCGCGCAAAGAAAGCTTGGACGAGAAACTGCCTTTGCAGAACTCAATGTAACGGCCCGCAGCGTCGGGCAGACGACGGGCCTTGCCAAGCATCTGTGCATCGGCACAGACCAACGGCCGGTCAAGAGCCTGCTCAATTTCAAGTTCCATGGCGTCAGGCAGTTTTTCGCCCTGACCATCAAAGAACTTAATACCGTTGTCTTCAAACAGGTTATGGGAGGCACTAATAACGACCCCGGCAGAAAGCCGAAGGGTGCGGGTGAGGTAGGCAATGGCAGGCGTGGGCATGGGCCCGGCAAGCACTACATCCACCCCCGCGCTTGCAAAGCCTGCTTCAAGAGCGGCCTCGAGCATGTAGCCGGAAATGCGAGTGTCCTTACCAATGAGAACCGCGGGTTCCTCGTGGTGCTGGCCCAGAATGCGGCCTGCTGCCATGCCAAGCCTTAGGACGAAATCGGGGGTGATGGGTGGCTCACCTACCCGACCGCGAATGCCGTCGGTTCCAAAATAATGTCGTGTCATGGTTGGCCCTATTGTAGCCGGCCGAGGGTTAGGCCCTGCTCCTGACTAAGACTCTGCCGACGGCCTCATGCCGAGCGCAGCCCAGACCTTAAAGGCCTGAACCGTGGCTTGAACATCGTGTACCCGGACCACTGTCGCGCCCTGATGGAAGGCCGCATAGAGAGCAGCAGCGAGGCTTCCACCAAGACGCTCAGTCGGCGGACCCTTGTGACCCGTAAGCTCGCCAATCATTCGCTTGCGCGATAGGCCGGCAAGCAGGTGGCCATGCCCTTTAAGTTCGGCCAGGGCCTGAAGCAGTGCCAGGTTGTGGTGCAGTGTCTTGCCAAAGCCAAAACCCGGGTCGAGCAAGATACGCTCGGACCCAATACCCTGGGCTTTGAGCTGAGCCGCCTGCTGATTAAGAAAACCAAAGACCTCGGCCACGACATCGTCGTAATGGGGGTTGGCCTGCATGGTCTGGGGCTCGCCCTTCATGTGCATGATGCAGACCCCACAATGCTTCGCCTGAGGCAGTTGCAACAAGGCCTGCATGGCGGGGTCCCGAAATCCGGTGACATCGTTAATAAGGTCAATGCCCAGATCAAGCGCCTGACGGACCACCTGGGCCCGACGACTGTCAAGTGAAATGGGAAGGCCAAGTATCTGCAGCCTCTCAAGTACTGGTAGGAGCCTTCTTAGTTCCTCACTTTCCGACACTGGGCTGGCCCCGGGCCGGGTGCTTTCGGCGCCAACATCCAGAATATCAACGCCCTGCTCTTTCATGAGCTGGGCCGCATCCAGGGCTGCCGAAGGGCTTATGTGTTGCCCCCCATCTGAAAAAGAGTCCGGTGTGATGTTTAAAACGCCCATCACCAAGGGCCGATCAAGCGCAAGCCGGTAGCGACCACAAAGAAAAAAAGCCAGGTCGGGGACCTGGCTTTTTTCAGCAAACATCGAAGCTGCCTGCAAGCCCAAACCTTAGGCGGGAGCAGCAGCCCCGTCGGTGGCCACAGCAGGGCCTCCCGAGCCAGACGGTGCATTACCACCGCCACCGCCAGTGCCAGACTGCTTGGGTGGACGTGGGTCACGGCCTTGCATGATGTCGTCGATTTGATCGGCATCGATGGTTTCCCATTCAAGCAAGGCCTTGGCCATGGCATGCATCTTGTCTTTATTGTCTTCAATGAGCTTGCGGGCCACGGCGTACTGCTCGTCGATGATGCGACGAATCTCGCCGTCCACCTTTTGCATGGTGGACTCGGACACATGCGTGGTCTTGGTAATAGACCTGCCCAAGAAGACTTCACCCTCGTTTTCAGCGTAGACCATGGGTCCAAGCGCCTCGCTCATGCCGTAGCGTGTGACCATGTCACGGGCCATGGCCGTTGCACGCTCGAAGTCGTTCGAAGCACCCGTTGTCATCTGGTCCATGAAGACCTCTTCGGCAATTCGGCCGCCAAACAAGACGGCGATGGTGCTAAGCATGCGCTCTTTGTCCATGCTGTAGCGGTCGCCCTCGGGCAGTTGCATGGTGACGCCCAGTGCTCGGCCGCGAGGAATGATGGTGACCTTGTGCACAGGGTCGGTCTTGGGCATGAGGCGCGCTACAAGTGCATGGCCCGACTCATGGTAAGCCGTGTTTTTGCGCTCTTCTTCAGGCATGACCACCGAGCGGCGCTCAGCACCCATGAGGATTTTATCTTTGGCCTTCTCGAAATCGTCCATTTCAACAAGCCGGCCGTTACGACGTGCAGCAAAAAGTGCCGCCTCGTTCACGAGGTTGGCGAGATCGGCACCGGACATGCCTGGGGTGCCGCGGGCAAGGATATCGGCCTTGACATCGGGCGCCATGGGAACCTTACGCATGTGGACACTAAGAATTTGCTCACGGCCACGAATGTCCGGCAGAGGCACAACCACCTGACGGTCGAAACGGCCCGGGCGCAGAAGCGCAGGGTCCAGCACGTCGGGGCGGTTGGTTGCCGCAATAACGATGATGCCCTGATTGGTTTCAAAGCCGTCCATTTCAACGAGCATCTGATTAAGGGTTTGCTCCCGCTCGTCATTACCGCCCCCAAGGCCTGCGCCGCGCTGCCGACCGACGGCATCGATTTCGTCGATGAAGATGATGCAGGGCGCATGCTTCTTGGCATTTTCAAACATGTCGCGCACACGGGCCGCACCCACACCCACGAACATTTCGACAAAGTCGGAGCCGGAGATGGAGAAGAAGGGTACCTTAGCCTCACCGGCAATGGCCTTAGCCAGAAGCGTTTTACCCGTTCCTGGGGAGCCCACCATAAGGACACCGCGCGGAATACGGCCGCCAAGCTTTTGAAACTTGGAGGGGTCGCGCAAGAACTCCACAAGCTCATGCACTTCTTCTTTAGCCTCGTCGCAGCCGGCTACATCGGCAAAGGTGATGGTGTTGTTGTTTTCATCGAGCATGCGGGCCTTGCTTTTGCCGAAGGAAAAAGCACCGCCACGACCACCGCCCTGCATTTGACGCATAAAAAAGACCCAGACCGCGATTAGAAGCAGCATGGGGAACCAGGAGACAAAAATGCTCATGAGCAGTGAAGGCTGCTCGGCCGCCTTCGCCGACACAGCAACGCCGTATTTCATGAGGTCGGAGACCATCCAGAGGTCTTGCGGTGTGTTCACCACAATAGGACGCTCGTCGGTGGTCACCGCACGAACCGTTTGATTGTCGATCACAGCCGAGCGAATGCGCCCTTGACGTGCCTCTTCCATAAACTGGGAGTAGGAGATTTCAAGGCCTCGCTGCTGGCCGCCATCAAACTGGCGGAAAACCGAAAAGAGGACCAGGGCAATGACCATCCATATGGCCACTTTGGAAAACACATTATTCACTGCGATGCTCCTTGGGAAAGACCCAAAAACATAGGATACCCGGCTTAGTCTTTGGTTTCATCCGTTTTCGATTGATTTTTTAAATCCCGTCCTAAGAGAAAAACTTCCGATGATTCTGCCCGAGAGGCGCCAGGCTTGCGCTGATGGACCCGCAGAAAGACCTTTTTGAAGGCCTCCACCAGCTGACTAAACCCACTGCCCTGAAAGGTCTTGACCAGCAAAGCCCCGTTGGGCTTGAGCTGCTGGGCTGCGAACTCGAGGGCAAGCTCGCCTAAATGCATCACTCGAGCGGCATCGGCCACTCCTACACCGCTTAAGTTGGGGGCCATATCCGATAAAACAAGGTCAACCCTGCGGCCATCGAGCCATTGGTCGATCTGGGCCAGAACATCGGGCTCGCGAAAGTCGCCTTGCAAGAAATCAACGCCTGCGACGGGGTCCATGGGCAGAAGGTCGATGGCCAGAATTCGGGAGGCCTGACCACCAACACGCTCACGAAGCACCTGCGACCAGCTTCCGGGTGCCGACCCCAGATCGATAATGTATTGACCGGATTTCAGAAGCCGGTCTTTTTGGTCGATTTCTAAAAGCTTAAAGGCTGCCCGCGACCGGTAGCCCTTTTGCTGAGCCTGGCGAACATAAGGATCGGTGACGTGTCGCTGAACCCAGGCCCGATTGGTCTTGTTCTTACCCGTAGCGAACCTCGAGGATTTCGACCTCGCGGGCGCCGCCCGGGGTCTGAACACTGACCACATCGCCTGCCGACTTGCCAATAAGCGCCCGCGCGATAGGGCTTGAAATAGAGATCTTTCCCAACTTAAGGTCGGCCTCGTCTTCGCCAACAACTTGATAGACGCTTTCTTGGTCGGACTCGAGATCGAGCAACTGAACCGAGGTGCCAAAAACCACACGGCCGTCCTGCTCGAGATCTTTGGGGTCGATGATTTGGGCCGTGGCAAGCTTGGACTCGAGCTCGGCAATACGGCCCTCGATAAAACCCTGGCGCTCTTTAGCGGCGTCGTACTCGGCGTTTTCAGAGAGATCGCCCTGGGCGCGAGCCTCGGCAATGGCATTGACAACCGAGGGGCGTTCCTCGTGCTTGAGGCGGTGGAGCTCGGCGCGTAAAAGCCCGGCGCCATGCACGGTGAGTGGGGTAATCGTCATTGCATATCTTTCTGTAGAGGAGCCCGGCCTAGGCCAGCTCGGCGTGCAAAGACTGAAGGTCGTAGACCTGGAGTCTTGCCTGCGTCATAGCAAGCATACCGTCAACCGCTGCACGCGCGCCGGCAAGCGTGGTGTAAGTGGTAATACGCTGCGAAAGACCCGTGGTGCGAATGGAGCGCGAGTCGGCCATGGCCGAGCGCTTTTCTTCCACCGTGTTAATGATGAAGGCAACCTCGCCATTTTTAATGAGGTCGACCACATGGGGTCGGCCCTCGGCGACCTTGTTCACCACCGAAACCGCGATGCCAAGCTCGGCAATGGCAGCGGCAGTACCGCGGGTTGCGATAAGCCGAAAGCCAAGGGTGTTGAGCTTACGCGCCAGATCGCCAATACCGGATTTATCGGCGTTTTTGATGCTGATGAAGGCAGCAGGCGCAAGGCCTGAGGCAGAAGCAACTGCCTCAGGCAGACGAATACCCGCACCAAGCTGCGACTTTACAAAGGCCTCGGCAAAACTTCGGCCAACCCCCATGACCTCGCCCGTGGATTTCATTTCGGGCCCGAGGATGGTGTCAACACCTGGGAACTTCACAAAGGGAAAGACAGCTTCCTTAACGCTGTAGTAGCCAGGGGTCACCTCAGCACCAAGGCCTTGGTCGTCGAGGCTTCGGCCAAGCATGGCGCGCGCGGCAATTTTTGCCAAAGGCAAGCCTGTGGCCTTGGAGACAAAAGGCACCGTCCGCGAGGCACGAGGATTGACTTCAAGCACAAAGACCGTTGAACCCTGAATGGCGAACTGCACATTCATTAGGCCAATGACATTGAGCGCGCGACTCATCACCTCGGTCTGACGTTTGAGCTCAGAAACCATCTCGGCCGAGAGCGAATAGGGAGGGAGGCTGCAAGCGGAATCGCCCGAGTGCACGCCCGCCTGCTCAATATGCTCCATGACCCCGCCAATAAAGACGCGTTTGCCATCGGAGAGGCAGTCAACATCCACCTCGATGGCATCGTTCAGAAAACGGTCGAGCAGAACGGGGGAGTCGTTTGATACCTTCACGGCCTCGCGCATGTAACGCTCAAGGTCGCGCTGCTCATGAACGATTTCCATGGCCCGGCCTCCAAGAACATAGCTTGGACGCACCACAAGGGGGTAGCCAATTTCTTGGGCAAGCCGCATGGCCTCCTCTTCCGTGCGTGCCGTGCGGTTTGGCGGCTGATGCAGCTCGAGCTTTTGCAAAAGCTTTTGAAAACGTTCGCGGTCTTCGGCAATGTCGATGGACTCGGGCGAGGTGCCCACGATGGGAACACCCGCGGCCTCAAGCGCCTTGGCAAGCTTTAGGGGGGTCTGGCCGCCGTACTGAACAATGACGCCCACTGGCTTTTCTTTTTCAACAATCTCAAGCACGTCTTCTAGCGTAAGGGGCTCAAAATAAAGCCGGTCGGAGGTGTCGAAGTCGGTGCTGACCGTTTCGGGGTTGCAGTTCACCATGATGGTTTCAAAGCCATCTTCGCGCAGGGCCATGGCGGCATGTACACAGCAGTAATCGAACTCAATGCCCTGGCCAATACGGTTGGGTCCACCACCCAAAACCATCACCTTCTTACGGTTCGTGGGCTCGGCCTCGCACTCTTTTTCGTAAGTGGAATAAAAGTAGGATGTGGTGGTGTTGAACTCGGCTGCGCAGGTATCCACCCGTTTGTAGACCGGCCGGACATTCAAGGCATGTCGAAGCTTTCGAATTTCAGTCTCGGTGGTGTCAAGAAGGTAGGCAAGCCTGCGGTCGGAGAAGCCCTTGCGCTTCAGCCCGAAGAGCAGTTCTTCGTCAAGGTCGGCAAGGGTCTTTTTCTCAAGCGCGAGTTCAATGCGAACGATTTCCTCAATTTGATAAAGGAACCAGGGGT
>Ga0181606_10001900_pt1 | contig 18074 bp, 5 predicted proteins | sample 041ome_10_FD_132994 | JGI IMG/M metagenome (GOLD analysis project Ga0181606, IMG submission 132994) | Coastal salt marsh microbial communities from the Groves Creek Marsh, Skidaway Island, Georgia - 041412US metaG (megahit assembly) | ecosystem: Environmental > Aquatic > Marine > Intertidal zone... | reverse complement strand
GCTGTCTCATATCACGGACAAAACAAGGACGACGTACAAGCAGAACATATGGCTAACAGACAACTATTAAAAGAAAAAGGAATTGCATGAGCGGAGTTATTAAAGGCGAAAATGCTAAAATACCAAATCGTGGACAACAAGGCGGCGGCGCTGGTATTAACACTATAAATGGTGTTTTTATAGGATCAGTCACTAGTACTACAGATAGCATTTACACAGGCAGAATTAAAGTACAGATTCCAGAATTCGGAAGCGACAGTAGTCCTCGTTGGGTTCTGTTAATTACTCCTTTCGGAGGAGTTACAGAAAACAAAGAAACATCTAAAGTAGGACAAGTCTATGGAACTAACGAATCAGGATTGAATGGTACACCTAAAAGTTATGGCATGTGGCCACAACCTCCTGCTGTGGGTACAGAAGTTTTAGTAGCCTTTACTAGTAGCAGAGAAGAAGGATATCTAGTTGGTTCGGTAATTACCAAAGACAGAAACCACATGATGGGAGGCAGAGCAAGTGCTGAAGGCTACACCGGCGGAATCAAACCCGTTGGTGAAAAAAATCCCTTTGATACACTGGATCCAGATACAAAACCAACAGATCCTGTATTTCAAAAGATACTCGAAACCCAAGGGCTTGAAGAAGATTATTCTCGTGGACACAGTCAGAGTAGTGCAAGACGTGAAAGTCCTAGTCGTGTGTTTGGTATTACTACACTTGGCGGCCATGTGTTTAGTATGGATGATGGTACTAATTTTAATGAACCGTCGAATGCCGCTGATCCACCATTTAGTAGAAATATACGTTTACGAAGTAGGGGCGGTGCCGAAATATTAATTGACGATACTAACAGTTTTATATTTGTTACTAACCATAAAGGTAATGCTTGGATTGAAATAGATGAAGACGGCAGGGTAGATGTGTATGCAAAGAATTCAATTAGTATGCATACAGAAAATGATTTTAATGTTCACGCCAAAGGAGACATTAATATGCAAGCAGACAAAGGTATCAACTTAAAAAGTACAGGATCTGAAGGTATTAAAATTGATGCAACCCTAGGCCATCTTGATGTATATACAGAAAAAGATTTTAAAATAGAAGCAAAATTAAATGGAAATGTAAAGGCAGGAGGCAACTATAAAGAAACTGCTAGTCGTATTGATATGAATGGTCCGGTGGCAACAGCAGCATCTCGCATTATTGACCAAGAACAGATTGGTAATAAAAATATTCTTAGGAGCGCGGCAAGTCGTGTCCCTGAACATCATCCGTGGGCAGGAGCAAGTAAGATTCAAGAAACATTTAAATCAGCAAAAGGTAATACGGCATAATGGCAACCTATACACTATCAAATGTTTTAACAGAAAAAGATCTTATAGAATTTGATTTGTTCACTGTTAAAGATGATACTAAAGCAAACACTTTAATAAAAGTATCAAATTTAGAAGCAAGTTCTGATGTCATCAATTTCATATTAAGAACATCTCTATGGAAAGGGTATAGTACTACTGTTGATAATATATCTTATATAGGTTATGGTACAACAAAAAACACATCTAGTAATGGATTAACAGAGCAAGAAAGTTACAATGACTTTATTGAAGTTTTAAAAGAAAAAGAACGTAATTTAAAAAGATTACTACCGTTGCCTACGGTATCACAATCACAATATGATGGATTACTTAGTTTGTTTTATTTTACAGGATCTTTTAAAGAAGTTGGTACTGAATTTAGAAAATTTAAAATTTTTGATTACATTGAAAAAAGAGAATGGAATTGGGTTGCTAGTGCTTTAGTACATAGTGGTAACAAAAGACCCATTAGACAAGGCGAAGCGAAAATAATCATGCTTGCTGATTATGGCAGACAAACAGATAGAACACTGATTAAAGAACAAGGATTACAAGACATTAGAACAATGTATCCTGATAGATTAGAGACTGATCTAGCAAGAAGACAAGCAGAGTTTGTTTACTTTAGAGAAACAAATAGATTCTTACCTAAAACATCTGAATCAAGAAAAAGACAAATCGTTAAACTACTCACATAACATAAAAAAATAGTTCATAAATATTAACATGAGTGTATTACTTCTTAACGCAGACGCCCAACCCGTGTGTCTATTACCGCTTAGTATTATTAGTTGGCAAAGTGCCGTCAAAGCATATTTTGCAGATAAAGTTAGAATAGTTAAAAACTATGATAACCGTGTACTACATAGTGCAAGAATGGAAATGCCTATGCCTAGTGTGGTCATGCTAAAACGATATCATAAACAACCTACCAGAGCAAAGTTTACCCGGCGAAACTTATTTGTACGGGACCATTTCATGTGTCAATATTGCGGAGACCACCCTAGGGTAGGTGATTTAACAATAGACCATGTATTACCCAGAAGTCACGGCGGTAGAACAAACTGGACTAATTGCACTACTGCTTGCAAACCATGCAATACAAAAAAGTCCAACAATCCTCATATTAAACCAGACATTTTACCCTTTCAACCCACCTGGCATGACATAAATTATAATGCTAAAATCTTCAAAATACATATTCCTGATGCAAGTTGGCAAGATTTTTTACAGTGGCCAGAAGAATTATTAATAATTAACGAAAATCCTTCAAAAACACAGTACTCCTAAAAAACTGAATTTTTTATGGCTAAATATTAGTATGGAAAAAATAATTGGATATACTACACGCGGCCAAGAAACTACTAGTCAAACACTGACGGGTTTGCAACTTGCCATCAGAGATTTGGAAAACCATTTTAGAATTCGTAAGGGTGAAAAATGGACTAATCCAGAATTTGGAAGTATGCTACCTTACTATGTGTTTCAACCGTTAGATGACGCAACTATTAGCCTTATTGAAGACGATGTAATGGCTGTTGTAACTTATGATCCGCGTTTTGAGTTAAGATCCTCTACGGTAAGGGTAGATGAAGATGAGTTATCTGTTACAGTCAGAATAGAATTATTATATCTTCCCACCACAACAGAAACGGATTTAGAGATTAAATTTGATAAAGAATTTCAAGAAGCGGAGCAGTTTTAAGGTATGGCACAGCAAGTAAGACAAACACGCATGTTTGCGGCGGAAGATTATACAACAGTATATGAATCATATGTCAATGCTAATTTTCAAGCATATGATTTTGATACTATTAGAACCTCGATGGTTGATTATATTAGAAACAACTATCCTGAAAGTTATAACAACTGGGTTGAAAGTGCTGAATTTGTAGCACTGTTAGATGTAATTGCATTGTTTGGTCACAACTTAGCCTACCGTGTTGACTTGAACAGTCGCAACAACTTTTTAAGCACCGCTGAAAGACAAGACTCCATACTTAAACTTGCTGAATTTTTAGGTTATCAACCACGTAGAAATCTTACAGCCTTTGGTGAATTAAAAGTAACTGCTATTAAAACAAACGAAACAGTAATTGGTAGTTCAGGTACTTCACTTGCAGGCCAAGAAGTGCGCTATGAGAACACAAGTACTGTAGATAACTTAGATAACTTTATTACATTAATGAACGCAATTTTTGCTTCAAGTAATAAATTTGGTAGTCCGAGACAACAAGCAGTTATTAATGGTGTATTAACACAATTTTATAATTTAAAAAATACTGAAGATCAAATAACATTCTCAATTAGTGGTATCGCTGAAGGCAATAATGTTGAATTTGATGCAATTGGTGTTGATTATAATAGCACACAAAAAACTATTATTGAAAATACACCTGATCCGCAAGGCGCATTTAGTATAATTTATAAAGACGATGGTAAAGGAGTACAAAGCAGTGGAACTGGATTCTTTGTAGGTTTTAAACAGGGTGCAATTAGTTATCAAGACTTTGTTATTGAAAATGCAGTCAGTAGTCAAACTTTGGATATTTCCGCAGAAAATGTAAACAATACAGATGTTTGGGTTCAAACTATTGATACACTAGGTAATATAGAAAAAAATTGGACTAAAGTCGAAAGTGTCAATGGACAAAATGCCATTTATAATACTATTGAGAATGGTGTTAAGGATATATATGCTGTAAAGACAAGAGAAAATAATCAAGTCAGTATACAATTTGCAGACTCTCGTTTTGGTAATTTACCACGTGGTATTATTAGAGCATGGTATAGACAGAGTGAAAATTCAACATATACCCTAAGACCAGATGATATTGGAACTAAAAAGATCAACATGGATTATGTTGGCATTGATGGCAACACATACCAAGCAAATATCACTGTACAACTAAAACAAAATGTTACCAATGCCAGCGCAAGTGAAAGCATGGATGACATCAAGGCTAATGCTCCTAGAATTTATGCTACTCAGGATCGTATGATTACTGCACAAGATTATAATAGTTACCTATTAAAACAAAGTGATGACATTGCTAAGATTAAAAGTATTAACCGTACACATAGTGGTCACAGTCGTTATATTGATTTTAACGATCCTACAGGCATGTATACTAAAGTTAGAATGTACGCGACTGATGGTCTTTTAGCAAAACAAAACAGAAACAAACAAGCATTTACTAGTGGAATTACCGAAGAGAACGTTTATAAGAGATATATTAAATCGTTATTAGCAGATGATGAATTAGTAAATTTATATTATGACGGATTTAAACTAACATTTGAAAATCTAGCAGTCGCAGGAAGCACTGGTACAGTAACAACCCCAAGCGCAGATGCATTAACTGGTTATACATTTACATGGCAAAATCCTGCTTCAGATACAACAGCAGATACAAGTACAGGTTGGTTTGTAGAAGCAACAGATACTTCAATTCCTGTTCGTGTTGGTAGTTCAACAACTACTTACTTAAAGTATCTTACACCGGGTTCTTTGATAAAATTTAACATTGCAGACAGTGTCGGTACATTAACTGGTACCTATAAATGGGCAAAAGTAAGTACAGTGTTTGCGTCTGGTTTAGGTGTTGATAACAGTCAGGGTTCTCCAAGCGGTAGAACAAGTAATAACGATGGTGCTATTTCTTTAGATACATTTATCACTACAAACAGTCAGATTGAGATTATATATCCTGCATTTGCTAGACAATTTTCATCCGGTGAAAAGACTAATATTATTAACTTCCTGAAGAGTAAACAAACATTTGCTTTGAAGTACGATTACATGAATATTGCATGGGACGTTATTGAAAGACGACCACAACCAACGGCGAGTAACGCTGATTATCCTTATCCGTTTACATATAACGAATATGATAACGGCTTGGATAATAACTGGTTAATACATATAGATTATAGTTCTGATGCCGGTTCAGATAAATGGACAGTTACAACTAGAACATTAAGATATAGTTTGACAAGTAATCAAATTGAATTTAGTAATTTAACTAACGAATTTCAACTTGATGAGGATTCAAAGAAAAAGAGAAGAGATACTATTGATTTACAAAAACTATTACCTCAATATACAACAGGTACATTTTATGTTTATGGATATGAATTTGTAGAAGGTAATGTTGCTTATGGATTATATAATCCTAATAAAGTTATACTTTCACTAGTAGATAATAATGCAGACGCCCGACCTGATGATCCTGAAGGATTTATTAATATTGTTGAGACGGGTTCTATAACTAATATTACATCATCAGGCACAACATTAAATATTACTGCAACTAATTCTCTTAATGTAGGGGACAAAGTAAGTATTTCTGGTGTTATCCCTACTACGCTTAACATATCATCAGCAACTGTAACTGCTGCGAGTAGCACTGAATTTTCTATTGCAAGCACTATAACCGATTCTTATGTAAGTGGCGGCGAGTTTGTTCCGCATAGTGAAAATGATTTAAGATTTGAATGGACACATATTCCAGCAACAAATGAAATTGTAGATCCTAGTTTTACAAATATTATAGACGTATTTGTTTTAACAAGAAACTACGATACTTTGTACAGAAGTTGGTTAGGAGATCAGAGAGATGATTTGTCAGAACCTTATCCTCCTACTCTAGCAGAACTTAATCAAAGTTTTAATCAGAATATTAGTAAGAAAGCAATGAGCGATAGTATCATTTATCGCCCTATTAAATACAAAGTGATTTTTGGTAGTAAATCTTTAGATCAATTTAGATCAAGATTTAGAATTATCAAAGTTCCAGGTGTTAAATTAACAGACAATGAAATTAAGAACAGAGTAGTAACAGCAATTAACGAATTTTTCGATATTGCAAACTGGGACTTCGGTGAAACATTTTATTTTACAGAACTTGCAGCATACATTCATAAGGAACTTTTGGGTATAATAAGTAGTTTTGTTATTGTACCAGAAGGAGCAAGCAGCGTGTTTGGTGATCTATTCCAGATTACTCCAATGAGTGACGAGCTGTTTATTCCAGACATCAGTGTAAGTGATATAGATATCATTGAAAACATTACACAAGAAAATATTAGAGCATCTTAAGGTAGATTAATAGATGGCCAAATTTAGACCGCAAAATCCTAAAAGAACCATAAACAAAGTACGTCCAGGTTCTATACAAACAAATAAAATCAAAAGTGTTGAATACATGCCTTCGGTATTTCAAACAGATATTAATAAACAATGGATGGATTCAACATTTGATCAAATGATTAGCAAGGCTGATCTTGAAGATATTGATGCATTTGTTGGCAGTAAAGAAGGTAGGTTTAAAAAAGTAAATGATGCTTATTTGTATGAATCAGCACATGTACTTGGTAGAGAGAAAAAACAATTAGAACCAGGACTTGTAACAAAAGATAAAAGTGGTAATGTAGTTAGTAAAATCAGTGTAGATGATATTGCTAATGCTGTGAATATAAATTTTGATGAGTATAATTACAATGCTGCTTATAGTACAGAAGCATTTACATTTTCTCCTCCTATTAATATAGATATGTTTACAAACTATCATTCATATTATTGGATTAATAATCTACCAGTATATGAGTCAACAAATAATGGTAAAAGAGTAATTGCAGGCGATGGTCAAACTATAAGATTTTATTTCAATGATTATAGAACTATCACAGCAGTATACTTAGAAGGTGTGCCACAAATTTCCGGTGTTGATTTTCAATTTTTAGATAGTAATACTATTGTAGAATTTTATTCATCACCTGCAACTGGTGACAGAGTTGATATCAGAGGTGCACCAGCGTCGTATACAGTAGGGCCATTGACAGATATTAACAGACAACCTTTGTACACAATAACAGATGATAATGGTGTTTTTGATTTACAAGAAGGTATGTTAATTAGATGGAAAAGTGGATACACAGATACCTATGATGGGTTTCATTCAGATAAAGTTTATATAGTTACTGGCGTCGGTGATAGAATATATCTTAGGGAATATTTAGACGAAAACGGTAAATTAAAATGGGCTGATTTAACACAGTATACAGATTTAATGGGTGCATTTTGGGATAATAATAAAATACTTACATTATCCAAAACAGGACCATTAGCAGAAATTGAAAGCATCATAGCAGGTGAAAAATATGAAATAAGCATTATAGGTGATACCGATTGGGCTTTATTGGGAGCCTCCACTCCTGTTGCTGTTGGAGATCAATTTGTTGCGGCAACTACTCCAGGATTAGCAGGACAAACAGGTACAACTGGTTTTGTAAGACTTATTGATGCAAGAGGAGCGTCCCCTAGAGCTATACAGAATACTTACAATTCTACACCTGTTTCTAGTAGGGGATCTGGTTTATCATTTAATATTAGTGAGTTATCTAAAACAGCATACATTGAAGATGGTATGATTGTAATGTTCGGTGATGATTGGCAATATGATAGATCTGCCAAGACAATTAAAAAAGACGTACAATATAAAATTATAAATTTAGGTACAATGTTACCAAGTGATTGGTCAGCCGTAGGTGCTACAGGAACATTAGGAGAAATATTTACAGCAACAGCAGATGGTCTCTCAACCTACGACGGCGCGGTGAATATTGATACTGAAAAGTACAAAATATTTTATGTATCTATAGATAAAATAACTGGTAACATTTATTTTAATAGAATAGTAAATGCACAATGGGATAGTTCTGGTAATATAGAACAATTTATTCCGGTTGGATTAACTTTGGATCAACAAGTAGCATTAGCCAGTATTAAAGGAACTTTTGATGTTGGTTCTTGGGATTCTTTGTATACTCCTAATAGTGTTAAAGATTATATTGTACAAAACCGAAGCGATAGACATGGTACTGCTTGGGCAAGATGCAATTTGTGGATTCATAGAGATTTAGTTTCCACTCTTAAAGAATTGATGCCATCATTAAATTTCGATAATTATATTAACACAAAAAATCAAGCAAAAAGACCAATTATAGAATTTGAACCGAATCTAGAATTAATGAATCATGGAAACAGTTATACCTGGCATGGATTAATTGATTTTGTAGTGGCTGATTTTAATGAAACAGATATTTTACATGAAGGCACAACATTTGTTTTGGAAACAAGTGCAAGTATATTCAGAAAGTTCAATGCTACTAGTATTCAAGTAGGTAAAAAATACAGAATTAGATCTGTAGGAACTACTGATTATACTACTATAGGATCTGCAGACAATAATATAGGCACAGTGTTTACTGCAATAGGAACTCCAACAGGTAATGGTGTGGTTTTTGAAATTGTAACTAAGATGGTAGAAGGTGATACACTAGTGCCTATGGGCAGTCCTGCATTAACTGAAACGGTACCGTTTGAAAGCACACCTATTGAAAAATATAAATTTAGAGATTGCGTTTTTAATGGTACATCTATACAGATTGCACAGATAAAAGGAAGACAAAATCATCCTCCATTATTTAAATTACAAGATGATTCTTGGAATAAACTAGATGATGAAAGTGTATATCCTGAAAGTAATTTTAAGGGAAATAAGATTATCAGTTATAAAACAACTGATTTGCAGGAAACTATTGACTATGAACTAGGTGTTTATGGTTATGTTACTCTAATTAATAGAGATAAACTTAATACAGACTATCATTTGTATGATGATACATCTAGTGTAGATTCTGAATTAGGATTTCCGTTAGTATTCAAAGATGTAGGTAAAGGTGCAGACTATGTTTTTGAAAATAACCTGTTTACTAGAAAATATAATTATACAGTATTAACACATGATGCAAAAACTATTGGTAAGAAAAGAACTATCCCTGGGTACTTTAATATACTACAAAATAATAGAACAAAAAGCAACTATCTTTCTACGGTTATACCAGCAGGTGCATATGAAACATTAACAAAAGAAATTAGCTCAATAAGCGAGGATTTAACAATTAATGTGGGATATGATGACTGGCGACCTCGTCCATCTAGTAGTACTTATAGAAACGAATTTTTAGTTTATCTAAACGGTCAAAACAGTTTATATATTGCTAGTATTACTAGTAAGGGTGTGTATAATATTAGAACAGAATCAGAATCATGGTTTGTACTAGAAAAATCAGCAGTATACAAATTCCATGATTTGGTTGGAGATGCATCAAATCCCTTTAAGTTCTATCTCTCTGATAGAACTACAGAATATACAACAGGTGTAACTAGAACTGATGAAGATGGTGATGGTTATTTTGAAACTGTTATCTTGACCGCACCTGCAGACAAAAACATTGCGCTATATTATGGTTATGATTCACTACCTGATGTAACTAGTAGATTAGGCAGATTAATAACTGTAGATAGTAAAGATTATCTATGGCACACATTAAGAATCAATGGTACATTTGTAAAATCAAGTGATTATACAATAAATGCTGATAGTATTGTGGTATCAAAAGATCTGTTAAAAGTAGGAGATATTGTAGATTTAAAATATTACCCTAATGAGTCATTAGTAAGTACAAATACTAATGTACCCACGGTACATACACACAATCCATTAAACAAACCAGTAGAAACATTTACTATTAGTGAAACAATATCACATTGGCAGAGTATTATTGAACACACCCCTGGATTTGATGGACAAAGTTTTGGTCTCAATAATACACATAAATGTATTCATAACAAAATGGCAGGTGGCGAAATATTCATGTACAATGACATTAGTGTTATGCATGATTTAAACTATGCCGATCATTCAATAAACATTGCATCATCGCTACATGATCAAGCAAGAGATTGGAACGTATTTAAAAATAGATTTGTTAGTCAAGTAATAAGACTATATCAAACCAACACCTACCCAACTGTTAGACAATTAGTTGATGACGTATTAGATCAAATTGTAGATACAAAACGTGGAACTGATCTTCATAGATACAGTAACATGTTATACGCTCCTAATAATCAATATGATATTATTGAATATACAAAAATAACCGCTGATATATTAAACATAGGTTCAAAATATAGAATTATTAAAGTGAATGCAACAGACTTTACTGCATTGGGAGCTGCTGACAATAATATAGGAACCATATTTACAGCAACAGCATCTGATAGTACAACGGCTGCCATAGATTTAGGTATTGTTATTGAAGAACAAAACTTTAGTAGTAAATTTACTATCAACTCTGATTTATATCAACGAGACCATATGTATGTTTATTTGACACAAAATGATAATGGTACCATGGTTGAAAAGATGCTGAGTAAGGATGTAGAATATACACTAAATGGAAGTATAATCGAAATGCCTGGAATTCCACAACCTGGCCCTGCGGGTGAAGTACCATACATTTCAGTATATTATCATGATATGGATAGCGAAAGTTATATTCCTGCAAGTATGACAAAGTTAGGATTAAATTATCGATCTACTCCTACAATCTACACTAACGTAATTCTTGGACATGATGGAACAACATATGATATAGACTCTACAAAAGATTTCTATAATACTTCTGCAAGTAATTTTGATGTAGTAAATGCTTGTATTTTTGAACTTGAAAAAAGATGTTATAACGGCTTAGTAGAAAATATAGATAATTGTAGTTGGGAAAAATTTATCCCTAGCCAGCATAGGGAAACATGGTATACATATGCAGATATCAATAATTATATTGAAAAATATTTTGCTGAATGGTGGAGAGACCAGGGCAAGCCTAGTTTAACACCTGAGAACTACTACGATCCTTCAGACAGTAGAACATGGAATTATAACAGCATAGATTTTAGTGGTAAAACACATGCAGGATTAGAACACTTAGAAGGCAACGTATTACCAGGCTATTGGAGAGGTGCCTATATTACTTTATTTGGTACTAGCACCCCTCACTTAACTCCATGGAATATGTTAGGTATTGATCGAAAACCCACATGGTGGGATACTAATTATCTTAGTCCTGATGTTTCTGGCAGTTGGGCAGACATCACAAAAAGAACCGCACTAGATAATGCAGTAAAAAAAGGTATTATTAATGATCCAGCAGAAAATCCAAAACAAGATATTCGTTTTGCAAGGTACTACTGGGACTGGCTAACATCACACCCTGTCACACTAACTGGATCACTTGAAGATAGAGCAGTAGTATTAGGTACTCCGTTACCTAGCGATGCTGCAACTCCTTTTGTTTTTGGTGATTGGGGTCCTGTTGAATACGATTGGAGGATTAGTTCACTGGGTGTTGCATCGATGGTCGATGCCATGTTAAAGTTTAATCCAACTAAAGCAATGAGCGAATTCTTCCAACCAGGTTATTTGGTACAAACAGACGATCATCATCAAATTTGGAATGTTACTAAAAATACGAAAAAATTGTTAACACCAAAAGATTTATATTATCATGGTAAGACATATGGTAAAATTTTAAAGAAAATCGAAATTAGAGATGGTTCAGATGGATGGGGCAAGGATACAACTGTTAATATCCTGAACGGTGATAGTGTTATAATTGCAACGGCAACAGTTGATGTAGATTCTACAGGAACAATTAAACATGTTAGCCTGACAGGACGTGGACTTGAATATGTAGATTCTCCTGTATTAGATTTTGATAATAAAGGATCTGGTGCAAATATAGATGCGTATATAAATGCAAATCCTGTGCTTACACAAAAACCATTCTATAGTAATGGTCTATGTCAAGTCCAGTTTAATGCTATCATAAGAAATAAAAAATCTACAGATCTAGAGCAACAGTATTATTCTCTTGATACACAATTAATACAAAAGATGGGCGGATTTACTGACAAAAATTTATTATCATTCTATACTGAAAGTGGACCAAATGGCGCCTTTAGAATTAGTGAAATTGATTACGAAAACTATATGTATGAAGGTAATCCTACAGAATTAAACGTAGCGAGTGTAGTAAAAATTATAAAAAATACTACTAGTTATAGTATTGACGGTGTTAGTACAGGTAAACAACAATTTAGATTTTTTGAGCCAGATAAGTCAAGCGGTGCATTTACTAATGTCAATGTACTTGACCGTGCAACAATTAAGAAATATAATCGCTTTGTTAAGTCGTCAGCAAGTGTAATAGAGTTTAATGCGGAACTTTCTAAAGTACAAGATGTTTATGATTTCATTAGAGGCTACTATGAATACTTAGGTTCATTAGGTTATAGTTTCCCAGAAAATCACACTGGTGATAACCAAGCATTAGAATTTGCTGAATGGGCAGTAGAAGCAGATACAGATGAAACATATATTGTATTTTTACCTGACACAATATATTACGCCGCAAACCATGGACACATTAGTGAATTTGGTACCCTGCCAGGAAATGTTAATGTTATACTAGCATCAGATGGCACAGCAATACCAAATGAATATCTAAAGATTAATCGTGGCGAGAACAGCATATCCGTTGGCCTAAACGATAACCCATTAAATATTGATGTTTTGGGTTGCGTAGCAATCGCAGAAATCGATTATGAACATGCTATTATTTTTAGCAACATAACACAGTTTAATGAAACAATACATAATAGTTTGTTTAATCAAAGACAATGGAGATTGAAATTAACAGGTAAACGTACAAAAGATTGGGATGGACGTAAAACAGCACCTGGATATTTAATTGAAGATAATAAAATCATTGAAAACTTTGATACAAGTGTACGAAAAATCGACGACTATTATAGTTATAATATTGAAAACTTAAACCCAGGAATTACTAAGGCAGAAAATTTAACTATTGGCAATGTTGATAGAGAGTGGATTAGTGATTTAAGATTGAACGACAACACTATTGGTAAATTCTATCAGGGCGTTATCACAGATAAAGGCACTAACAGTGTTATTGATAGAATTGGTAGAAGTAATCTTGTAAATTATGGATTAAGTAATGTAAAAGCAAATGAAGAATGGATGTTCCGTCATAGTTATTTTGGTGATACAACCAAAACAAAGAGTACAGAAATTTTGGTAACACCTAGTAGAAACTATGAATTTTCTCCTGCAATTATTGACTTAGATGAGTTATCGACCGAAGATTTTGTAAATGACCAAAGAACATCAACGTCACAAGCATTTGATGTAGTATCATTTGAAGAATATAATAAAACTTATAGATTTTATGGTGCGAGCCCTCTTTTAACAAATGAGTCACACTATAAATTATTAACTGCTGACGAATTGTCTACATTATATTCCGAAACAGCAAACTATGCTATTATTCCAACTTGGAATGGCCAAACAAGTTATAAGAAAGATGACAAAGTTAGATATAACGGTAAACTATATAAATGTTCGGCAGATTTTATTGGATATTCTAATGTTCCTACAGATTTAGAATTTACAGGCTTTGAGCACCAAGAGGGTGCCTCACCATATGATTTTGCATCATTATCAAATGGTGACTCACCTAGTGCGACTATTGATGGTGTAGATATTTACTTTGATAAACAAGAAAAAGTTTATGATTCAATTTCTGCACTTAGTATATCTGGTGCAACAGTAGCAAGCCCTAGTGACATTACTATTGATGGATTTACAATCTCACTTGTGTATAGGCCATTAACAACTATTATTGATACAAGTGCGATTTACAATGGTAATCCATATGTTACTACTCGAAGTTTGGGAACACCTGCTATAGCAAACAACACAGGTATGCAACTAATTATTAATGGTTCTGTTATTGATTTATATGATCCCACAACAAACCCTCCGGGTTCTAGTATTACTATTTCGGATATTGTTAATTACATTAATAATAGCGATCCTAGTGGTTTGTTAACAGCAAGTCCTGATACAACTGACCCTACTAGAATTACTATTGTATATAACGTGCAAGGAAATCCAACAACTAACTTAGTTATAGGTTCAGGATCTGCAAATACAGATTTAGGACTTAGTGCAGCCTCTTATCCGCCGGCAACCACAACTAGTAATGTAGATGGCAATATGACACCAACTATCATTGCTCAACTAATTAGAGACACAGGCATATTGGGTGCATCTTATCGTGTAGACGTAACAGCATCAGACGAACTAAGAATTACAAGATTCCCAACAGCCACACCTACTGCCACGATGATTATTACAGGATCGGCAGTGTCTGCCCTGGGGATACCTACTAGCACATCACAAACAAGTTCTATTGTAGATGCTAATAGTTCTGTAGAGGACGTTAGAAACTTTATTAATGCAGCGGGTATAACAGGAGTAACTGCTAGTGTAGTATCCAATAGTTTGAGAATTACATCTACCAATTCTAGTATTGATTTAGGATTAATAACAAATGAAATGAACACAGAGTCTGGTATTCCAGGTGGTGTACACACATCAACTATCACTGTTGTTGATAACGATGATCCGGTGACTGAGTCTGCAAACTGGACTGATATTAGTACAGAAGATCCAGCATTGTTTAGTATAGAATTAGCGAATGACAGTGGCACAGATGATGATAACAGTCAAACTGATAGCGGACTAATAGATGGTGATGGCAATCCAATTAAAATTCAAAGTAAGTTTTTTGATTGGAATGTGTTACAGGTACAACGTGGGTATTTGCAACCAAAACCAGTTAAGGCCGCCGGTATTACATACACATCAATTGATCTTCCTGATTACGGATGGTACACAGAGGATCCTGATACAGGCACGACAACAGATTGTGGTATTTGTGCTGGCAACGCTACCGCTGATGGTAACGATGCGTGTATTAACCTTCCAACAGGTTTTTCTCATAATTTAGAAGTTGGTGACTATGTATTAATACTTAATAGTACAACAACACCTAGCGTAGATGGTATCCATAAGGTTACATCATTGGGTGCTCAAGGCGAAGACTACAAATTCTATATTGATATGTATATTGAAGAATGTGGTAACTCGCCAGCAATTTTCCCACTACGAAATGCTAGGTTTGCTAGTAAAACAGATATGGATAATTCCATTGCTAGTGATCGTTATTTGTGGAATAACTTAGATAGAGTGTATTTAACAACACTGAATAATGATCCGGGTACATATGTTTACAGTTATAATAAAGATTTAAATAATTGGGTATATGAAAGAAGTACTACAGTAAGACCAACTAACACAACTATCGAAAATGTAATAATTTATGATGGGCAAACACAAGAAACCATTGTTGAATTAGAACTTTATGATCCTATTAGAGGTATCATTCCTGGTGTGGCAGATAGAGAAATTGATGAAAGAAGTAGTACTGACTTGGCTGTTTATACAGATAGTACTGAAACAACATTTGTGGGGAATGATCGACTCGCTTGGGGAGAAAATGAAGTTGGAAGAACTTGGTGGGATTTAAGTACTGTACTTTATTACGATTACGATCAAGGCAATACTAACTACCATGCAAGTAATTGGGGTAATTTATATCCTGGAGCAGACATTGATATTTACGAGTGGACTAAAAGTAGTGTTCCACCTGAAGAATGGAATGCGGCTGTAGAGTCTGAACAAGATATGTATGGACAAATAGCGACAGGTGAAGCGTATAGTGTTTATGATCCAGTAACTGAAGAAAATAATTATTACTATAGTGAATTAACTATTTGGAATAGTACATTAGTAAAAGATGAAATTGTATATTACTTTTGGGTCAAGAATAAAAATACAGTACCTAATATTAATAGAAATTTAACAGTAAAACAGATTGCTTCTATTATTAAAGATCCTACTAATAATGGAATTAGTTGGTGTGCAGCAATGGGTGCTAATGAATTGCTTATTAAGAATATTTCATATTACTTGTCACAATCTACAGTTTTACAAATTAATAAGAAACCAAAATCCGCTTCACATAACAGTTGGCAGATTATTAGAGAAAATGATGATGCAATAGGTGACTATTGGTACCACGGGCTAAAAGACAATATTGTTGGTATACAAGAGAGAACAGGTATCTATTTCCCTAATTCACAACTACATCCTTATAATAGATATGGAGACGATAGAGCTCGCGGCCAGGGATGGTACGAAGATACATTTGATGCAAGACGCGAAGCGATTAGTATTGCTAACTCCATGTTAATTAATATGAACCTACTAGAAAATCTAGACGGTATATGGGATAGAACTATTGGTTATGATAACCATGTTATTGATGTAGGCGTAAATGTAACAGATACTGTATATGACTGGAGTAAATCTACATCATATGTCTTAGGTGATGAAGTAAAATGGAATAGATATGTTTGGAAATGTGTACAAGCACACACAAGTTCAACTGACGCAAAAACAGACTTTGGATCTAGCACAGGATACTGGGTAATTACTGCTAAAATTTACGATTTAACAAAAATGTGGGACTGGGCAGATTATGTGGCAGTGGATAGACTAATTTATCAAAAGCCAAGTTTAAGTGTAAACAATGCATCAGATCTTGAAACAGTTGATACCGATAACCATCAATTAGTAATGGTCAAAATTTATGACGATGTCTATAAATTAGATAGATCAGAAATACTTAAATGGAATGGTACAGAATGGATTCTAGTAGAAAAGAAAAATGGTACTATACAATTTAATGATTTAATTTGGAATAAAGACCAAATCAATTTATGGGACGAAGATGGTGACGCATGGGATAGTACAGCATGGGATTCAGATACTGTTGTTTGGGCAGACTATTTTGTATATGCCTTAAGACATGATTTATTCATACAACAGTTTGAAAATAATTTTAATAAATTCTTCTTTGGAATGGTTAAGTACGCACATAGTCTACATAATCAATTAGATTGGGCATATAAAACAACATACATTCAAGTTAATATTGAAACACCTATGAGCAGTGTTCCTAGAAAATATGTTAAAAACAATGTTAATACATTATTAGGTTACATTAATACAGTTAAACCTTTCCATACAAAAGTAAGGAATGTATTTGATTCATATACTGCTAAAGAAGATGTTAAAATAGACATAGACGAAACTATTAATAAACACATTACTGTACAGTTTGCGCCTTATGACATGGAAGAATTAAGCGAATTTCCACTTGTTTATGGCGGAGATACACTTGTTGGAAGTGAAAGTGGTAATGTTGAATATACCGGTGCAGACTTTACCGATGCATCAACTTATGATAATTTAGAGGGCGGTGATTTCCTACAACCAAATAACTATAACTGGATTAATAAGACAACATGGGCAGGCTATCCTGCATGGAGTGTTAGACCTTATGATGCAAATACAAATAGAGCATTACTAGTAGGAATCACACCACAGGAGCATTTGAGTATTATGTGTACTACTAATCCTAGTGGTAGTGTAGTAACGCCTGATAGTAGAACCTTTACTTATATGCAGGATAATTGGTTAAATGTTAAAGCATATGCATTAACACAGAATAGTGCTACGGAAACACAATCAGGTATTGACTGGGTAACAGGATTAAGTTATAATGTCGGGGATATCGTAAGTTATCAAGACGCATTATACAAATGTAATACAGCCCATACCAGTAGTATATTCAGTGATGATATAGTAAACTGGGATTCTACAGATGAGTTTCCGATTGTTGATGAAACAGTGTTTAACACAACAGGTGGGTATGCTTGGTACAATGGTGAAATTATTAAGTATGCAGGTATTGATACCGGAAAACTAATCGGTGTTCAACGTAGACAATTTAATACTTTTGGTAAGGGTTATATAGCAG
>Ga0181606_10001885_pt1 | contig 18164 bp, 19 predicted proteins | sample 041ome_10_FD_132994 | JGI IMG/M metagenome (GOLD analysis project Ga0181606, IMG submission 132994) | Coastal salt marsh microbial communities from the Groves Creek Marsh, Skidaway Island, Georgia - 041412US metaG (megahit assembly) | ecosystem: Environmental > Aquatic > Marine > Intertidal... | reverse complement strand
TCTTCTTTTTAATTTATTTAATAAACTATTAAATAATTTTTTTTCGAGATCAAATTGCTGATAGTCGGATAATCTAAATACAGGCCTTTTATCCTGAAGGTATCTATTTTTCACAATTGTATTTCTTGCATCATCAACGATAAGATAATCTTTAGAAAGCCGATACTTTGCTATAAGATTTTTTGCTAAATCACCATAATTATCTTTCCCAATTATTGTATAAAAATCAACATTATCAACAAAGGATTTTGCATGAGCAGCGACAATCCCAGCTCCACCTAAATATGTATTATCTGAAACTGGTTTATACACCAATGAAGAATCTTCTTGAGACATGCCTACAGCCTGACAATGGATATACCTATCAATTATTAAATCTCCGAAAACGGCAACTTTTAAATTTTTTGCTTTTCTTAATTCATGTAAAATATTAGGAAGACTAATATTATTTCTCTGAATGAATTCTGAGGGTTTTTTTATTGAAGATAGATTTTTTTCATTTTCAAAATAATCAGATGAACTAATTAAAGATTCTCCAGATGAAAATATTAATTTTCCACCAATTTTTGTTAATTCTTCAAGCTCTTCATTAATTTGATTTTTCCATTCTAATCCCTTCACAACCGCCTGAGGTTTGAGATCTCGAATGACTTGTTTGATGTTATTTTTTGTTATAAAAGCATGATCAACAAAAGAAATGCTTTTTATATTTTCCAATCTCAAATCCTCAGATATTTTAATTTTACCTTCTGAGTAATATGTGTCTGAATAAATACAAATAATCAACCTATCACAAAGGCTTTTAGCAAATCTCAACAGTCTTATATGGCCTGGATGAATTACATTAAAAAAACCAGAGACCAAAATTGATTTATATTTAGCCATAAAGCGGATTAGTGTTCCATTTTAATAATTGGTCTTTGAACCAAACCATTTTTAAGGTCATCAATTGCCTCATTAATTTCTTCTAATCCATATATTTTGGTAATCATAAGATCAATAAGTTTTGATTTTAAAATCTTATGAAATTTTTCTACATCAAGATCAGGATTAAAAGAACCTCCCCATGTACCTCTTATTTTTTTTCCAGAAATTAAATCATGTGGATCAATCTGAATTTTCTTTCCTTTTTCAGGGTGAGAAGCAAATATTAATTGACCATTATTTTTGATCATACTAAACCCAAGCTCAATAGAATCAATAGTACCTGCTGATTCAATACATAAGTCGTAAACACCTTGATTGATCTGTTCACATTCGTTAATAAGATGAATAAAATTAATTTTAGGAAAGTTTTCTAAAACCTTTTTTTTATTGACATTTTTATCTACAACAGTGATGTTCTTAAATCCAAGAGATACTAATGCAATTAGAGCTGATAGGCCAATACCACCCAGACCAATCAAAACAACTTGAATATCTTTATTAAAGTTATTATTTTCATTAATAACCATTCCTGATCCTGTAGGAATTGCGCAACCATATAATGCCGCATGTAAAAAAGATAGATCTTTAGGTTTTTTTATAATTCTATTTTCTGAAATAATTGAATAATTTGAAAAGGTTGTAATTTGACCAGAATTAATTACATCTCCATCAGTGCTAATATATTTTGCACCCTCTGCATTATAGCCTGATGATTTTATCCAGCTTAGTAAAACCTCATCTCCAGGTTGCAATTTTTTACATCCTTTATAAACTTTTTCTACTACTCCTGAACCTTCATGGCCAAGAAGATGCGGAAGCCATTTATCCTCACCTCTTTTGCCAGATTGCTCCATTATCTGAGAGCCGCATACACCGCTGAATAAAATTTTTACTAGAATTTGACCTTTTTTTAATCTAGGGAATGATAAATTCTTTATTACAAGCTTTTTTTTCAAACTTACCAACACTGCAGCTTTGATAGTTCTATTCATAATATTTAAAATATCTATTCATGGGACAACATATCTGAAAGGTCAGTTGGAGAAAAAGTGCCATTGTTATTTTTAATGAATTTTTGTCTAAACAGTGGTTTTTGATTCTCATCAATTACAACTTCAACAACTAATGGACCTGAGTGGTTAATAATCTTATCAATTGAAGCGTCAAGATTTTGATTTTTTATTAATTTAATATAATCAATATTAAAACCATTTGAAATAGACTCTATTGAGGGCATTTTTAAATTCCAATCAGGGTGAGTTCCATAAAGTCTACCGCTAAGAAACTCGTTTTGTGTATTTCTGATAGCTTGATATCCATTATTATTTATAACAATAATTTTTACATTTATTTGTTCTTGAACTATTGTTTGCAAGTCCTGAATATTCATAATAAAACTTCCGTCCCCAATTATACAAACATGAAGTTTAAAATTATGAGATTTGTATACACCGATAGTCTCTGCTAAACCTGTACCCATTGCTGATATTGCTGAAGAACAAATTATCCTATCATTTTCTTTTAAGACTGAACTTTGAAATCCAGCATAAAGAGCTGTTCCCCCACCGTCAATAATGTAACAACATCTTCTCTTTATTCTTTTGGATAAGTTTCTAATAAATTCATAAGAATTTATATGTTTTGATTTTGGTGGTTCAATCCAATTCATCTCTTTATAGAAATTTAAATTTTTCCATTGCAAATTTCTAGTTAAAAAATATCTATCAATGAATATAAGAAAATCTTTCAGATCAGCTTTAATTTTCAAATCAAAGTTGATGTTAAGATTTTTTAATTGGTCAGAATCAATATTAACAATTATTTTTTTTGCTTTAGGGGCATAGGAATCATATAACGTTGTTGTTTGTGGTGAGGATAGATGAGTGCCCAAACAAACCAAAAGATCAGCATCAAAAATAGCTTTATTAGCCCCTTTTTGACCTGACATACCTATAATTCCCAAGTTTAACTTATTATTTGTCGCAAAAATATCAGATGCAGTCCATGAGGTAACAAAAGGAATTGCGTTTTTTTCAATTATCTTTTTTATTCTTGTTGTTTGGTTTGCTAATGTAACTCCATATCCAATAACAAATAAAGGGTTTTTTGAATTTTTAATTAATTCAACTGATTTAGAAAATTGCAATCTAATTTTATTGTTTAATGTATTTTTCGGTGAAAATTTAACTTCATTGGGATTAAAACTAATATCCAACCATTGCAAGTCAACAGGAATATCAATCCAAACAGGGCCCGGTCTACCTTCATGAGCAATTTTTATAGCTTTTTTAAAAATAGAATGAATCTCGTTCTTTTTAGAAACACATTTTGCATATTTAGTAATTGGCTTAACAATATCAACAATGTTAACTTCTTGAGTTCCTACTTGCCTTACTTTTTTTCCATAGGATAATTGATCCGATCTTGCTTGACCACTAATAAAAATACATGGTATCGAATCTTGCCATGCTCCAAGTAAACCTGTGATTGCATTAGTAGATCCAGGTCCAGACGTAACAATTACACATCCTAAATTTTGAGTGGATTTTGAATAGGATACAGCTGCCAATGAGGCAGCTTGTTCATGATGAGTATAAACTACATCGATCCCAAGCTTTTCAATTGAGTCAAACAAATGAACAACAGCTCCGCCTTGAAGACCAAATACACACTTTATTCCAAGTCTTTTAATAACTTTTGCTACGTAATCAGATAATTTCATAGATTAGCTTAAATAATTAAAATACATATAATGTCTTGATTGACCGCCATCAACTGGAATAATTGCGCCATGAGAAAATGATGCATGTTCGGAGCATTGAAAAACAATTGCTGGTGCAATTTCACTTGTTAATCCAAACCTTTTTAAAGGACATCTTTCATCGAGATATTTAGCTGCATGTTCTGGGTTCTCTTTTAATACCTTATCCCAGTGACCACCATCTGTTTTAACAACGCCCGGAAATACTGCCGACATAACAACTTCTCCACCTTCAGTAGCTAAAATTCTTCCCATCGTTCTTGTATAAACTGTCAATGAAGATTTAGCAACTGAATAGGTTACTGGACCCATATTTTCCAAACCAGCGCAAGATGTAATATTAACAATCCTACCCCATTTTTTTTTCTTCATATGAGGGATTAAGAAATTACAAATTTTTATTACTGTATAGAAATTCAAATTCATAACACTTTCCCAGTCTTCAATATCACAATAAGGATTTGTTACATTTAAATTATGACCTGCATTGTTAATAAGGATATCTATTTTTAATTTGTTAAGATTTTTAAAAAAATCTTTTTCCCAGTCTTTAATTAAAAAATCAACTATTACTCCTTCAACTGAAACATTGAATTGTGTAAGCTTTTTCTTTAATTTATCTATTGGGTCTTGGCTTCTTGAGGTGACAATTAAATTAACACCTTCAGATGCAAGCACTGTTGAAATTTCCTCACCAATACCATTACAACCTCCAGTTACCAATGCCCATTTGTCTTTAATTTTAAGGTCCATAATTTACTCTTCTATACATATATCTTTGGAATAATTATATTAGTCACTTTTTTATTTAAAAGATAATTTAATATTTGTCTTGTCGCTATTTTTGTACTTATAGCTGTAATAATAAAATTTTTATTTATGTCCATTTGTCTTTCATCAATTATTATTGGATTCATGTTAACAAATCTTTTATTTGTTCTACTTAGATTTTGATCAAAAATATAATCAAGATCATTTATGATTGGAAGAAAATATGACAAAGTCGGAACCATCAAGCCTGCTCCAAAACCACATGATGATTTAATATTTTTGGATAAAGATTCATTTAGATCAGTATAAAAATTTTTAAATATTTTTATAGCATTTTTTATTTTGAAAAAATCTAAATGTGAAAAATGAACATAATTATTAATTTTTTTTGATATTTTTAATCTTAATGTTCCAAAATGTTGTGAGTCAAATTCATGATTTTGAATATATAATCCAAAGCTGTTTAAAAGGATTTCAATAGATTTTAGTGAAAAAATATTCAAATGCTGATGACAGATTTGGTCGAATGTTAAATCGCTGACCAAGAGTTCAAGTGATGGGAACTGAAGAAAAAATACATCGTCATCTTTCATAGATTTAGATATCTTTTCAATAAATAAAGATGGTGATTTAACATGTTCTATTGTATGACTTGAAATTATTAATTTAGAACTAAAATTACCTATAGATAAAGGATCAAAATCTTCTATTGATTTCTTTATAAGATGAATTTTTTTTGATTTTGCTGAAGCATTTAAATCAACATTAATTAAATTATCATGAAAACTCTCATAAAATGAAAGGAATGTCGAATCATTTCCACCAAAGTCTACAATAGTATCGAAATGATTGGTGTTTATATTTTTTGAAATAAAATTTTGTAAATCTATCAAACAATCAATAGCACCTTTACTTGAGTTTGAGGTGGTTAGATAATTATTGTAAATTATCTTTGGGTCAAGAATATTTTTTAAAAATAAGTGGTGACACGAATCACAAAAAAGTAAGGTTTGATCATAAAACCCTTCAAGACTTTTATTATTGATATTTTCTGTAAAAAATTCTGTTATCGGATAACTTGGTAAATCAAGTAAAACATTAGCTTGCTTTTCACAACATGGACAATTATTTATTTCATCTCTATTAATATTATTAACATCCATAATTTTCCATTTCAAAATATTTTCTTCATTCGATCCAAAGCTTGGATGATTTTTGACTCATCTGTAGCAAAACAAAAACGAACATTATTTTTTCCGTATTCACCAAAATAAATCCCTGGACAAGTGGCAATAAGAGCATTTTCTAGTAAAAAATTTGAGAATTCAATTGAACTCATTTTTGTTTTAGCTATATTAGGGAATGCATAAAATGATCCAGGAGGTAAAAGACAGCTAATTCCATCTATTGAGTTTAATCCATCAACCAAAATATCTCTTCTTTTTTTGAAAGTTTCAATCATTTTTTTAACATAATCTTGAGAGCCTTTCATTGCTTCAAGTGCAGCTAATTGAATAAAAGGTGATACACATGAAGTAATTGTCTCTAAAATTAAAGTCATTTTTTCAATTAAATTTTTGGGGCCAGTTAAGCCACCAATCCTCCATCCTGTCATCGCAAAAGATTTACTAAATGAATGAGCAACAATTACTCTATCATTACACTGATCTATACTAGACGGGGAAAAGAAATCCTTCTTGTCATAAATCATCCTCCCATAAACTTCATCACTTAAGATAAAAATATTATACTTTTCTGCGATTTCATAAATTCTCCTATAAATATCCTCAGAAATGATAGACCCTGTTGGGTTATTAGGTGAATTTAAAATAATAAGTCTAGTATTTTTTGATATTGCTTTTTCAACATCATCTGGATCAAGAGAAAAATTATTCTGTTCTATCAATGGTACTTTGATTGCATTCATATTGCATAAAGCAATTATTGATGAATAACTCACAAAAGAAGGGTCGGTGATGATGATATCATCACCAGGGTTAGCTAGTGCCAAGATTGTTAAATATATTTGAATATTCGCTCCTGGCGTAACAAGAATTTGATCAATTGAAGGTTTAAATTTTCTAGATAAGTAAGTTGATTTTACTGCCTGCTCTCTAAACTCTTCAAGACCTTGAGATATGGTGTAATGTGTATGATTATCCTCAATTGCCTTATATACTGCACTTTTAACATTGGGTGGTGTATCAAAATCAGGATCGCCGATTTCAAAATGAATTACATCCTTACCCATCTTTTCGAGTTTTTTTGCTTCAGCTAAAATTTGGAACATTTTCTGTCCTGAAAGATTACTGCAAATATTTGAAAAGTTCATTTATTAGAAAGGTCCCAAAAAATCTCTATTTGGAACATCATGACTCCTTTTAGTCAAGGTGCTTGTTTTCACAGTCCTGTTCAAGCCTAACATTTTAACTGCAATTCTAAATATATCAGCATGATTCACATAATAATGTTTGGTTAAAAAATAACTTGTAGGCTCAGACAAATCTCCAGAGTCTATAATTTTTATATCACAAATATGCAATTTATCTTTTATCAGATTGCTTAAGTAACTTGCAAATGAGCAATATCTGAATCCCAAATCTAAAATTAATATTTTTTTAATGCCTTTTAATTCATTAATCAATAATTTTTCGTTTAGTGGTTTAACAGAAAGAAGATCAATAATTTTTATTTTAATATTTTTTTTATCCAGTTCTTGTTTAGCTATTAGGGCTTCATGGGTGAAATATGACATTGAAATAATTGCTAACTCTTTACCCTCTCCATACGCTTCAATGCCTCCAATCTCAAATGGTTTAAGTCTTTTTTTGTCAAAATCTGATTTTATTGAATGAACCCACCTGTGCTCAAGGTAAACCACAGGATTTGGATCATTTATAGCAGAAATTAACAATTGATATGCATTTTTAGCATTCGATGGCATGACAACTTTTAATCCTGGAATTGAAGCAAAAAGATTAATTAAATTTTGTGAGTGAGTAGGCCCTTGTCCCCAACCTTTTCCCAATATTAGCCTAATCGTTATTGGAACATTAACTGCTCCTCCATACATATAATGGAATTTGGCAGCAGAATTTATTAGCTGATCAAGTGCTAAAATAAAGAAATCTAATCTTTGGTGAACCATTACAGGTTTAAATCCAGCAACTGCCAAGCCTATCCCGACACCAGTCATAGCGTTCTCTGAAGTGGGTGTATCAAAGACACGGTCAGATCCAAATGTTTGTTCAAGGCCAAGCGTAGTCCCAAAAACCCCTTTTGGATCAGTTACCCCTAATCCAAAGGTCATAACTTTTTTGGATAACCTCATTGAATCATGCAATGCCATATTTATAGCTTCTGAACCGTTGATATTATTTTGCATATTTTAACTGTTCCAAAATTTCATAAGATAGTGGTTCGGATTTTTTTGCAAATAAAAAAGCTTTTTCAATTTTAGCTAAAGTTCTTTTTTTAAATCTTTGAATTTCGCTATCATTTTTAAAATCAATAATTAATCTCTCTAGCATGGGAATGATGTCCAATTTTTTCCATTTTTTTATTTCTGCATCATCTCTGTATATTAAATGGTCATCATCCAAATAACCACAATGTTCTAGGTATCGATATGTTTCTAGCTCAATAAATGCTGGGCTCTGATTTTTACGTACATACTCAAAACTTTTAAATAATGCTTGATAGTATTCATCAATTTTATGATTTTTAACGTAAAAGGTTTTTAATCCCAAACCAGCAACCATTTTATGAATTTTTCTTTTAGCTGGTTGTCTTGGTGTTAGATTGGAGTAAACCGAATAGAAATTATTTTCACAGACAAATAATACTGGCAGATTCTTTATAATTGCATAATTTACTGATTCATAAAAGACACCCTCTTCGGTTGCGCCGTCACCCAAAAAAACAAGACTTATCGCATTATTTTTTTTTAATCTAGCAGCTTGAGCAAGTCCGACCCCAAGCGGTATACTGTTACCAACAATTGCGGAACTTCCCATAAAGTTTACTGAAGTATCAATTAAATGCATTGATCCTCCAATCCCCTTGGAACAGCCAGTTCTCTTTCCATACAGTTCAGCTATAAATGCATTTAAATCTCCTCCTTTTGAGAGGTAATGAGCATGGGCGCGATGGGTACTTACTGCATAATCTTTCTTTGATGTTAAAAGATTGACGATAGAAGACACCAACTCTTGACCTATAGAAAGATGAGTTGGACACCTTATTTCTTGCTTCGGATACTCTAAAGCAATTCTCTTCTCTATCTCACGAATCAAGAACGCATTTTTGTATATTTTTTTATATATATCACTATTTATGGAATGAACCAAAAGTAGTCTCCGGTGTAACCAGCTTCATGAAAAAAGGCTATCCATTCGTCAACTGACATAATGGTCTTTGCAGTCAAATTCCACGCATACATTCTTTCTTTTTCCTCGTCATTCCTGTAAGCATCTACTGTAATAAACGATCCTTTTTTTGCCACTCGCTCAATTTCCTGTAATGCTTTTTTACATTCATCTCTTTCTAAATTGTGTATGGTATTAATTGATATAACAAAATCAAAAGAATTATCAGCATAGGGTAGATTTTTTGCATCAGCAACTTCCAGGCTATTTCTTACAGATTCAAGACTATGCTCAATTGCATATTTTGAAATATCAATACCGGCAACCTTGATACCAGGAATCATTTCAGAAAAATCGTGAAGCATAAAACCTTTAGCGCAACCCACATCAAGAATCGAGCTTGCCTGGGTAATATTCCAATGTTCTTTAAAAGTGGGTATCACGGGTTGCCAAAATCTCGCGTTATAGCTAAATCCGCCATAACCATGCTTTCTATCTCCATCAAAAAAGTCTTTGTCAAATTTTCTTGCAATGAGTCTGTCTTCCTCAGTTTTTGACTGGAGTCTTGCATTTAAGTCGCGTTTTGCTTTTGGGTAATTCAGCAACAAATCTATTTCTTTTCCCATTAAATATTCCTTCTATTTTTTTATTTTTTATGAATATATTCCATATTCGATTTTTTTAATTCCTCAAAGTTGTTTTTTACCCAATCAATAGTCTGATCTAAACCTGAGTCAAGCGAAGTCATGTTATACCAACCAAAAGATTGTTTTAATTTTTGACTGCTTAATTGATAAGTTGCATCTTTGCCAGCTCTTTCGGGAAAGACTTCCACTGCATCATCAAAATCAACTTTTAATTTCATACAAATTTTTTTCACCAGATCATTAATGGATATTATTTCATCGGTAGAAATGTGATATGTTTCCCCACAATTTCCGCTTTGCATTAAAACTTCAGTGGCCTCAGAAACATCATTCATATGTATAAATGACCTAGTAGAAACACCATTACCATGAAGTGGAATTTTTTTATTAAGTAAAATTGATACTATTGCTTTTGGGATGATTCGGTATAACTGCTGGCCTGGCCCATATACATTTGCTGCTCTTGTAGCAACGTATGGAAATCGATATTCATCAAAGTAATTTTTCATAATTAGGTCAGACGCAACCCTGGATGAAGCATAAGGAGTTGAGGGGTTTATAGGATAATCCTCTAAAATAAAGCCTTCACAATTTCCATAAACTTCCGGTGTTGTGACATGAACATACCTTTTTAAAATTTTATAACTTTTAAGAGCAGAAACTAGGTTAGCTAATGCTACTGCATTCGTTTGAAACCAATCACCTGGATTATCCCAACTTTCTCCCACCATGCTTTGAGCTGCAAAATTTACAATATATTGAATTTTTTCATCATTAATAAGTTCAAGAATTTCATTTATATCACTATTCATGTCATATTTATAAAAAGAGACAGACTTACCCTTAACCCACTTGTAAGGCAAAAAGCATTTATTTTTTTCTTCTGATCTGCTGCAAGCAAATACACTATAACCCTTGAGAAGAAGATGACTTATGAATGATGATCCAGAAAATGAATTGCTACCAATTACTAAAACTTTTTCACTCATTAACACTGTTCCTAATTTCATATAGTTTTTGCATAACTATATGAAAAATAATTAATTGAGAGTCTTCAGCAATTTGCATGTCATTTATTGGAAGGTGGATAGGGTTATCAGCTATTTTTTTTGCCTCACCGCCATCAAATGCAACAATTAAATGGCTCCTTAAATTTTGAATTTTTGCTTGATGTAATGCTTTCACAATATTTTTTGAATTTCCACTACCACTTAACGCAACAAGAAGATCTCCTTCATTTGCTGAAACAGCTAATTGCTCTGAAAATATAGATTCATAAGAAAGATCATTAGCAAGGCAAGTTAAAACAGAAGCATTAGCAGATAAAGAAACAGCATCCATCCCTTTGCCATGCTGTTTTGCTATTCCATAAACAAAGTCATTGGCAATATGAATAGCATTACCAGCACTTCCACCATTTCCAATAAAATAAACTGTATTTTTATCTTTCCAGCATTGTAAAAGTTCTTCATATAACAAACCCACACCTTGCCAAACATCATCATTAAAAGATTGTGTTAACCTATCAAGATAACTAGCACCAAAATCCAAAAAAATACTTTTATGCATAACTATTTTTTTTCATCCACTTTAAATTATAAAAATGATCGTCATCACTCAATAAGCCTTTTTGATAGGCATCAATAATTTCTTTTATAGCATCATTTACAGTTTTCTTTGGTGAAAATCCAGTTTTTAAAAATTTACTTGAGTCAAGTCTATACGACCTAGGGTCATTAGACTTTTCAATGGTAATTTTGACATCAATAAAATTTTGAATTTGTTTTGCAATATCCAATATTGAAATATTTTCAAATCCGATATTAAAAATACCGCTTATGTTTTGATTGTCAAGCAAATATACATACGCATCAGTTATATCATCTATATGAACATTTGGTCTAACTTGCGACCCTCCTAAAACAGTAATTTCACCTTTTGTTAATGCTTGCATAGTAAGCAAATTAACGGCAACATCTAAACGCATCCTAGGTGACAAGCCACAAACTGTTGCTGGTCTCAAAATTTGTACGTTCATTAATTTTGAGTAGCTTAATAAAACTCTTTCAGCGACCATTTTGGTCTTGTTGTATTCTGATAAAGGAAATAACTCAAGATCCTCCGTTACTTTATCCTCCTCTTTTACCCCGTAGACACTCCCTGATGATGCGTAAATAAATGTTTTTACACCAGAACGTACAGCTTTATCTGCAAGTTGCATAGTCGCTAACGCACTTGTTTCCCATGTAAGCTGTGGATTTAAATCTGAACATGGATCATTTGCAATTGAAGCTAAGTGTATAATCGCATCAAAATCATTAAGGGAAATATTATTAAGATCATTTATATTGCCTTTTATAGTTTGTAATGCTTTGTGTTGTTCATGAAAATTTCCAAACCATTCAGTATCAATACAAACAACATTATGGTTACCTTTTAAAAGCTTAGGGATTAAAATATGGCCTTTGTATCCACAACCGCCTGTAACTAAAATTTTCAATCGTTATCTCCTTCCTTGAATGCAATTGAGATCAACATAAGCTCTCTAGTCCAGCGAAGAAAACTATTATTTACTCTTGCGGGAATAAAATAAGAAATCATATTCAAAAACCTATTCATAGTATTATATTTCCAAGAGATAGGGAGTTGTCTAAATTTCTTAACTTCAACATTGCTAAAAAACATATTCATAACATTTCCTAATGATTTTTTTGTATAAGGCCTTATATGAGTAAAGTCATCATAAAATGTTTTATACTGAGACTCCCAGTCAGGCACTAGAGTTAAAATTTTTCCTCCATCTTTTAATACACGCCTTGCCTCATTAAGAAATTGAATTGGGTCTGGGAGGTGTTCCAGAAAAGATTTGCTGTAGATGATATCAAAGTAATTATCAGGGAATGGGATTTTTTGAGTATTAATGTCAATACTAACTAGATTTAAGTTTTTATTATTTCCTAGAATTTCTAAATCAAAACCATGACAAACAAAACCTTTTTTTTGAAAAATATTTAGGTGGTCACACATACCACAGCCTGCTTCAAGCAAATAAGAGTTTTTTTTAAGATTGTATGTATCGATCAGATATTCTATTAATTTTTCTGGATAATCAGTTAAAGGTTTTTTTTCTCTTGCATAAAAAATATCTAAATAATTTTTCAACGAGTAATTCTCCTCTTTATTAAGAGCTCTTCGATACATGCACCATCACTTAAAGACAAGATGTCGTATACAACTTTTGCAATATCTTTAGCGTCAAGAAAGGTTTCTTTATCCTGAAATGGAGTCGCGTCTCCAATTCTACTTTTGGTTGATGATGGAGAAATACACGATACACTGATATTTTTATCTTTTAGCTCATCATGAAGAGATTTAGAAAACCCTAACAATCCATGCTTGGTAGAGCAATATAGAGATGTATTTTTATATCCCGTATAACATGATGAAGAACCGATATTAATTATCTTCCCCCATTGATTCTGAATCATAGTTTTTGAAAACTCCTTCGAAAAAATTATTGGAGCAAATAAGTTAACATGAAAAATTTCGGAAATATCTTCATAACTTTCTAAAATTAAATTTTTTACGTTAAAGATTCCTGCGCAATTAACTAAAATATCAACATGTTCAAGCTTTTCTTTCGCATAATTAGTCACATTAATAATTTGATCATAATTTGATAAATCTGCAGACTTACTAAAAACTCTTGCCGCAGGAAATTGTGTTTTTAAATTAATGGTAGTTTTATCTAATAACTTTTCAGAACGTCCTGTTAAAAAAATATCACTTGCAACTGAATTGCTTAACAAAATCTCAGCAATTGAATAACCTATTGCACCTGAAGCTCCGCTGACAAAAACTTTTTTATCTTTTAACATTTTGTGAAAAATTTTTATTAAATATTTTTTTATAAAATTTATTTGAAGAATACAAATATCTCAGATACAACAAATCGTCATCATTATCAACCTCATGGACATTTTGAGTAACGAATGGAAATACTTTATCACCATGCAGTAAATTTTTATTAACAATGTTTTTAGTTCTAACTATATCAATATAACCATTACATCTATATGTAATTGGGAAATTTTGTCTCGGTGAATTAAATTTATCAAGATTTTTATCTAAACTAAAAGTAGAAACTAGAGTATTTTTTTTAATTTCAAAATTTTTGTAACTTGACTCTTCCATTCTATGACACGATCTAAGTGAAGAATATAAATTTTTATTTTTAAAAAGACTGACTGCCTCATCCAATTTATCAACCTCCCTCAAGGGTGTAGTTGGTCTCAAATGAACAAAAAATTCTGGCAAAATCTCCTCTTTATCAATTAATGACTGAATCAAATGCTCAAAAAAATCTAAATCTGTAGAGTTGTCTGTGGAAAGATTTGAAGGTCTCAAAAAGGGAACTTCCGCTCCATATTTTATTGCGATATTTGCATAAAGTTTGGAGTCCGTTGAAACAATTACTCTTTCAATCATCTTCGATTTTAATGCAACCACAATAGAATGAGCAATTAATGGGTGACCATTAATATCCACGATATTTTTGTTTTTGATCGCTTTAGATCCTGATCTTGCAGGAATAACAGCATATACTAGATTATTTTTTATAATCACTATAAAACCTCAACAAGCTCAATATAAACATTATCTGGAGCAACAACAAAAAAGACTTTGGCTGTTTTTTCTGCATTTAAAAACGGCCTTGATAATACTTTATAGTTATTTTCAATCAATGTTTTATACAAGTTATCAGAATTATGGATTGTTAAAGCAAAGTGAGTTATTCCAAAATCATTTATCTTTTTTAAATTTAAATCTCCCTGATTTTTAAAGTTTAATAATTCAATATAAATCTGATTATTATTAGAAAGCTTTATAGTCTCAAGCTCAACAGGGTTATTAAAATCAAGAATGTTTTTTATAAAATCGGGCTTTTCAATTGATCTTTTTTCAATCTTAAAATCCAAAAGGTTGCAATAAAAATTTAATGAGTTACTAATATCATAAGATACGATACCAATATGTCTAAAATTTTTTACTACACTTACCATATTGATCTCCCACCATCAATGACAATATTCTGGCCAGTTATATAAGAAGAACTTTCAGAACACAAAAACTTTACAGAGCCAAGAATCTCATTTTTTTCACACATTCTTTTCATGGGAATGAGATTTTCAATTTTATTTCGGAACAAATCATCTTGATTATTAAATATACCGCCTGGAGAAATAGCATTACATCTTACTTTTTCAGGCCAATACGTAGAAATATACTTAGTTATGCCAATAAGTCCGTGTTTTATAGCGGAATATGTTATTGGCTTTTTGGGATGAAGTTGTGGATCACTTTGATTAGCAACATACAAATTTTGATTAGGTGCAATAACCGACAAATCAGAAGCTACATTTAGTATTATTCCACCAGTTTTTTGATGATTCATTTGAGCCCCAAAAATTTTGGAAGTTACAAAAGCACCTCTCAAACCAACATTGATTTCATAGTCCCATTGATCACATGTTAACTCCTCTAATCTTCCATTAGTAGAAATGTGACCTGTATCTTGAATTTTAAAGTCCACAGCTGCATTATTTATTAAAACTTTAATGTTGATGGATTTTGATATTATTAATTTTTTTAGATCATGCACAGTATTTTCATTTGATACATCCATGAATGAATAATGGATTTTATTACTATATTTTTTTTTTAAATCTTTATATTGATCATGATTTAACTCATTATGAATATCGGTAATCATCACATCCATACCTAATTCCAACAAAGCTTGGGCATGAATTGGGCCCAAAAATCCATTACCTCCAGTAATAATTCCAATATCATTGTTTAAATTCATTTTACAACCTGCCCTCCATCCAACACATGAACAGATCCAGTAATAAATTTAGAATTAATTAAATAATCAACTGCGTTGAAAACATCATCTATTGATCCAAATTTATTCATAATTACATTATGTTTAATATATTCCAGAGTATTATTATTGTTGTTTTTTAACTTCTTATTCCAAACTGAACCTTCAAATAAAATATTACCTAATGCCAAAGCATTAATCCTAATTTTATTAAATTTATACAAATCATCAGCAATTAATTCTACTAATTTGTTTATTGAAGATTTAGCTACCGAATATGATATCGGCGCCCCGGTAACTTTTTTTAAACCACATATTGACGAGATACAAATTATTGAGCTTGTTGGGTTCATAATTGGTAGTAAAGTCAAAATAATATTTAATGTTGAAAAAAAATTAAGATTGAATACTTTTAACCATTCCTCATGATCAAACATTTTGGCTTCATCAGACGACCCATTACCAACATTTGCAATAACAAGATCAAGTTTAACCTGTCGATCTAAAAAATAATTTAGAATTTTTTTACAATCATTAATACAAGTGACATCACCAGAAATGTATTCAACTTCAGCATGATAATCATTTATTAATTTTTCTTTTTCAATTCTCAAGTCATTCTCAGATCTGGAGTTTAAAAAAAGTTTATTATTGCTTGCCAAATAACCTGCCAAACCTCTCCCAATACCTTTACTTGATCCTGTTATAAAAATATTCTTCATTGGTTTTTAATAGTCATTTTATGCAAAAAATTTTTTACAAAATCTCTATTCTTACATAATGTTTCTAGATGATTGTTTGGGTTTCTAGCCGTTTGAAGAATTAAGTTACCCCTGTAATTTAACTCATTAAAGTACCCAAAAAAAGATTCAAAATCATATGAACCCGATCCAAGCTTTACAGTATTTCCATTAAGAACTCTATCTTTAATATGTATATTAATAATTCTATGTCCATAACAATCAAGCTCTTCCTTCAAATCATAACCCAACGCAGCACTATTGCCAGTATCATAATTTATTCCATAAATAGAACTATCAAATTTATTTATAAAATATTTTAATTGGCTTGGCGAAAGGTCTGACTCAAAAGCTATTTTTTTATTGTACTTTTCAAGATAATTTGATATCTCATACAATCCATTAGTCAGATTAACCTGATGTGACTCTTCTTCTATACTGCCATTATCAACAAGAGGTAAAACAAGAATATTTATATTGGTATCCGACAAAGTCTCAATTAATCTAATATGTCTATTAATTACCTCATCTCTTAATGAACCAGAGCATTTCCAAAAAGGAACATGCATTGAAAAATCCATTGTTATAGACTCTACTTTGAAGTTATTTTTTTCAAGGAAAAATTGTTTATCTTTATCATTGAATATCGGATTCTCATAGAAATAGTCATAATCCAAAGTCCATTCCATTAGATTAAAATCATTCTGGATTGCAATCTCAATCTCATTTTTCCATAAGGTCATTGGAAAGGCCTGAATTCGTTGATACATTTGATCAACTAATCTTCCTTGAATAAATCCAATTTTAAAATTACTCATAAATTTTATTAGGAGACAATATGTGCTCTTAATTTTTTCGCAATAGGAATCTCTTCTTGTAAAAGAAATTTTTCTCCACTACCAAATGCTTTTTCTATCTTACGCACCCCTCCAACAAGTCTTCTAAATGCTTCGGGCTCGATAGAGGCTGATTGATCAGAACCATACATAGCTCTTGATAATGTAATATGTCTTTCCAGGGATGAAATTCCCATAGCTGCCGCGGCAAATGATATTGACAAACCTACCTCATGCCCACTGTAGCCAACCTTACAGTTATATCTATTTCTTAACGTATTAATAGTATTTAAATTTGCATCTTCATCCTTCATTGGATAAGTTGATACACAATGCATTAATTCGAACTCACAATTATTTTTTCTAAAGATATCAACAGCTCGATCAATATCATTTAAGGTTGACATTCCTGTTGAAATAAATGTGTACCTTTTCTGTTTAGCAATTTCAATCAGCAACTCCTCATAAACTATCATTGCTGAAGCAACTTTGTTAAATTTACAGTCGAAATCACCAAGAAATTTTTGACTTTCTATATCCCAAGCAGAGGCAAACCAATCGATACCCAGTTGCTTACAATAAGAATCAATTTCACCGTATTGTTTCTTATTGAATTCAAGCCCTTCTTTCTGATCCCTTTGCGTTGTTCCCCAAGGACTTTCTCGACTTTCTGATAGGAAATCACTTGTATATACAAGATTTATATCCCTTTTTTGAAACTTAACTGCATTTGCGCCAGCATCTTTTGCAATCTTGATTAAGTCTTTTGCTGTTTGCAAATCTCCATTATGATTAATCCCAATCTCTGCAATAATATATATATTCATAAACACCTCATATTTTATTTATCAATCAAACCAGTGATATCTCTTTCAAGAATATTAAGAATTTCCATAAAAACTCCATTTCCTCCCTCAGTTTTTAATACTTTATCTGCTATTTTCTTTATTTCCTCATGGGAATTAGATGGGCAAATCTTGTAGCCACATAATTTCATGGAACCAAAATCATTTAAGTCATTTCCTACGTAAATAACTTTATTTAGATCTATTGAATTTTTTTTTGACCAATTTATTAAAAATGTTTTTTTATTTTCAACAGATTGAATTGCTTCAATATTTAATTTTGCTGCCCTTGCTGAAACCACTGGATTAGATTCTGATGAATATATGTATATTTTATAATTATTGCTTTTTAAAATTTTAATGGCTAATCCATCAGATCTAGA